>Ga0157369_10000746_pt1 | contig 41851 bp, 34 predicted proteins | sample C25metaG_FD_113461 | JGI IMG/M metagenome (GOLD analysis project Ga0157369, IMG submission 113461) | Corn rhizosphere microbial communities from Kellogg Biological Station, Michigan, USA - C2-5 metaG | ecosystem: Host-associated > Plants > Roots > Rhizosphere > Soil | place: USA: Michigan... | reverse complement strand
GTGCATTTCGATGTAGTACATCACGCCACCTCGGGAGCAGGATTCCATGCGCCACTTGCGCTCTTGGTGTCGAGCTTTTCGCGGGGCTCGATGGTGGGATCGCTGAAAATGAGTTGAATCTGATCCATCTTGTCGGTGGCATTCGACGCAAGAATATGAAGCGCCTGATGAAACGTCGCCATTCTGAAATCTTCTTGGGCATCCGCGCCGTCGACAGAACGGTCGATACGTTCGAGAAAAGCGGCCAACTCGAGAAGACGAGTCCTGTTTTCGATGAAATATTCGTCGATAATCTGGCCGGTTGTTAGCGGACAAGTTCCTTTCTTTGTCATAAGTGCCTTCTCTTAAAGGCTACACACTGCTGCATATTGGCTCAGCGCGATAACGCTTTCCGACATGCGTTTCACTTCGATTTCGTGGACTTCTATCGGATCGCCGATTTCGCGCAGCAGCAGAATTGTCAATTGGCCGCCCAGGTGTTCGCGGAATTCCGTCAAGCCGGCTAGCAGATCAGGGCTCTCGAGTTCGGGTGCATATACCGGCAAACCCAGGTTCAGCAGCACGCGAATGATTCGCATCCAGGGACGCTCTGAGAGAAGTCCCGTGAGATAGGAATACGTGACATCCAGAGCGATACCGATTGCCACCGCCTCACCATGCCTGAGATTGTAGTTCGTGAGCTGCTCCAGTTTGTGGGCGGCCCAGTGGCCGAAATCGAGGGGCCGGGAGGATCCGGTCTCAAACGGATCGCCGCCACTGATGTGTGCAAGGTGTAATTGCGCGCATCGATAAATCAGGTGCTCCATGGCCTCGGCTTCGCGCCGATTCAGAGCGGCTGCACTCTCTTCTATCGATGCGAAAAATATTCTGTCCTTTATCAGCGCCACCTTCACTGCTTCGGCCGTGCCGCTACGCCAGTCGCGATCCGAGAGGGACTCCAATAGTTCCAGATCGTTGATCACAGCGAAGGGTGGCGTGAACGTGCCTAAGAAATTCTTCTTGTTGAAGCGATTCACACTGGTCTTTACACCCAGCCCAGAGTCATTCTGGGCCAGTACTGTGCTTGGCAATCGAATTATTCGGATGCCTCGATGAGAGGTAGCCGCGGCATATCCGGCCGCATCGAGGACCGCTCCGCCGCCCACGGCGACAACGAAAGAATGGCGGCAAATTCCGTATGTATTCACGGCGTCGCGAATAAAATCCACATATTGGCTGCCATTTTTTACGGCTTCTCCACCAGGCACGACGATCGGAGATGCGACGTTCTCGATAACGTCGGAATGAGCGTGATAATAGCTCTCGAGTTGTTGCAGGAAATGGCGCTCAGCAGTACAAACGCCCTGGTCAACCACAAAAATAGTTCGTCCTGGGACGACGTTCGAGGCGATGACATCACGCAAAACCATATTGTGGGCATGAAAAGCCCGCCGGGTAAAGTGAACGGAATAGTGGAATTCCGTTCGAACTGTCTGGTGAATGGTTTCCATACATCAGGTAACGGCAAATAGCTTTGCCAGCAGCGTGGCCGGCACATAGAGCATCAGCACACCCGCTGCATACCATAGTCCCGCAAACACGGCGGCCAGGCTTGCATTCAGGAGGATCAGAGAAAGGATACCGGTCTTAATTGCGAGGCGAATGGCTGCGGGTGCAAGGGAATGAAAGGCGTTCCGAAATGGACTGAAAATCCTGAACAGGAGCGCGGCCACAAACGGCAGGCACCAGACGGCGCGAAGCCCTTCCAGCATCGCAACCACAAGAAACAAAACCAGCGCGGCGGCCAGCCAGGAACCCGAGACAATCGCCGCCGTTCTTGTTCCACCTTTGACTTCTCCCCTGCTTAACGAAGTGATGCCGGCGATGTAACAGAGAGGAACTGCTGCCAGGAGCCAGTGAAACCCGGAGATACGACCGCCCGCGGTGACGCCCAGGATAAGGTTCAGAGCGCGGCACAGTCCCATGTTTACCGGCCCCAGCATCGAGTGATGTTTGCCGAAGCGGTCGTAGATCAGTGCCGCAACCGCGGTAGCAGCCGCCACTATGCCGCTCAGAGGCGACCACCACCACGCGAGAAAGACAGATCCTCCAAGGAGCGCGGTTCCAAAAATGGCGGCGGCCAGCACTGAAACAACTCCACTCGGAATAGGCCGTTCGGGCCGCTCCGTCGCATCGAGGTGCGCGTCAAACACGTCATTAAAGACAACACCGCCACCGTAGAGTCCCGTCGTCGCCAATAGCAGGAACGGAATGGCCCCCGGGGTCGCCGCAGGCGCCGCGGCATAACCGGCAAGGATGTCCGCGTGAGCGGTAATGATGTTAGCCGGCCGTGCCAATCGAAGGAAGCCGGCTACTTCGAACCGCATATCATGCCGTCAGTGGAGAGTGGGCGACTGAATACTTGTCGACCTTGCGCTGGTCGACAGCGTATCCGGTGCCCGGTCCTTTTGGAGATTGGATGCAGCCATTCGAAAGCCGGATTTCCGGAGTGACCAGGTCGTCGACAAACCAGCGTTCGCTCGGTTCAACATCCGTCGGGAAAACGAAGTCGGGATGAGCCGCCAGCATGAGCGCCTGCGCGCTACCTATGCCGAGTTCCGGCATTGTGCCCATCCAGAGCGGAATGCCCAGCCCGGAACAAACTTCCATAATCCGGAGCGCCGGTAAATAACCGCCTACTCGCTGCAGCTTGATGTTTACTATAGAGCACGCTTTCGCGGCGATAAAACGCTGCGCATCCGCCGCCGTTTCGATGCTTTCGTCCAGGCACACCGGCGTCCGCAAACTTCTCTGTAACTCGGCCAGGCCTTCCAGGTCGTCCTTTGCGAAAGGTTGTTCAAACATCAGCAACGATTGGTCATCGAGCGCAATAAACGTCGGCAGGGCGGAGATGTCATAGGCGGCATTCGCATCGACAAAAAGCGGCAATTCCCCCACGATTTGTTTTCCAGCCTCGACGACTTGCACGTCGAAGCCGGGTTGAATTTTCAGCTTCACTCTGCAGTATTGATTTGGCTGATATCGGCAGAGGGCGCTCTCCATCTCCTGGATGCTCGGGTACAACCCGATAGCTAATCCGGAGGGCACCGGTCTCTCAGGAATCTGAAAAAGCTGCCGCAACCCGATCCGCTGCTTGTGCGCAATCAGGTCCCATGCCGCCGTTTCCACTGCCGCGTGGACAAATCGATTTTGGGAGAGTCTTCCCAACTCCTGTTCGAAAACAAACATGGAAGAAAACTGCCGGTCCAGGACGCAGGGAAGGACGCGATTGAGCAATTCCTCATAACATGATTCCGGTGTTTCGGAAGAATAGAAGGTTCCGCCCATTGCGGAAGATTCTCCCCACCCAGAGTCATGTCCGTCTCCGATTCGCAACAGAATCGCTTCCTTATCTGAGACCCCTCCGGAACTGATCCGAAATGGTTCGTGCATAGGAACCGAAACCCGATAAAGCTCCGCCTCGGCTAACGCAAAAGGTCCGGATTGCAAAGCGACATCGGACACAGTCATGGATGCCCGAGCTTTTTTTGTATCTCTTTGGCGGACTTCAGCAGCGCCTGGCTGACGGAGGGGAGCTTTGACTCATCAAAGCGTATAGTGGGGCCGGAAATACTGATCGCCGCCTCCGGCAATCGGTGTGAATTCAGCACGGGGACAGCGACGCAGAATGCTCCCAGCATGCTCTCCTCCCGATCGACTGCATATCCTAGCTGTCGTATCGTTTCCAGGTCGGCAATCAGGCTACTGAATGTCGTTAATGTCTGCGGCGTGTGTTTCGGCATGCCAGCCCGTTTCATGAGGTTCCGAACTTCGTCGGCAGGTAGATACGCAAGATGTGCCTTGCCGAGTGCCGTCGAGTGAAGAGGATCGCTCCCCCCGACTCGTTCGGCTAAGCGGATGCGAGCGCGGCTTTCTCTTACGTCGACGTACCGGATGCTGCCGTTGTTCAGCACACCCAGGTTGACTGTTTCCCCAAATTGATCCCGTAGGGCATCTAAGTAAGGGCTCGCAACCGAGAGCAGATCGCGTCGGTGTGAACGGACATCGGAAAGATCGGCAAATTTTGGACCTAGACCGTAGGAATGATTTTCTTTGAGGATATAGCCGTGTTCCGTCAGCGTATGTAAGATTCGGAATACGGTATTCTTGCTCAGCTTGGTGAGAGCGGATATCTCCTGCAGGGAAAGGCGGCCGCGATCGGAGCGTCCGAAGACATCGAGAATGTCGAGGGTCTTGCCGAGCACCTCGATATAGTAGATGTCGCGTTTGCGGTTCTGCACGGTGGGAATCATCCGCTGCGTAACCTCCTGCGACTTAGTGGGCGGCATTTGAGATTGCTGCGGCCACTTCACGCACATGAACGTCAGTCAGATTCTCGTTCCAGTGAATTGCGATTACCGAATCGAGAGCCGCTTCGGCGTGGGGGCATAAGCCACGTTCAAACCGTTGCGTGCCAAAGTCACGGAAGGGGTATCCGGAGGTCCCGTAAGTGGCTGGTTCGGTAAATAGCGGAGAAAGGTAGAGTGGATCGACGATGTAGCGGATCCAGGCCGGGACTCCTTGCGCAACCAGTGCATCACCGATCCTTTGCGTGTTCGTCCCATTCTTGGGTTGTGCGACGCGCAAGAGGTAAAGCCAATAAGAGTGTTTCGTACCGGCAGGAATATACGGTGTTGTCACTGCAGTCGTGTTGCCGAGGAGCGAAGTGAGCAACTCTGCAGACCGACGGCGATGAGAAACAACAGTCTGCACTCTTCTAATTTGTGCCAGCGCCACGGCGCCTTGCAATTCAGACATGCGGTAGTTTTGAGCAAGAAACAAGAAACGACCCGAGCCGAGCGAGTTGATGTCACGCGGCCAGGCTTTGTCCGCGAACAGACCGACGGTCCGCGCATATTGTGCATTGTGGGTAACCATCAAGCCACCTTCGCCACAAGTGACATGCTTGCTCTGCTGCAGGCTGAAGCAGGCCATGTCGCCGATTGTTCCTGCGAGATTTCCCTTGTACTCAGCCCAATATGCCTGCGAACAATCTTCGATGAGCACCAGCTTTCGTTCATCGGCGAGCTTTCTCAAAGATGCCATGTCGCACATTTGTCCAGCTACATGCACGGCGATAATGGCGCGCGTCCTGCCAGTTATTTTTTGGCACACATCGTTCGGGTCGAGCGTCATCGTTAATGGCTCAACATCGGCAAATACGGGCACAGCGTTCTGCCACAGAATTGGCAGTATCGTTCCAATGTCGGTAACCGGTGGGACTATGATTTCGTCTCCCGGTTCCAAATGGAGTGCACTGAGACAAAGATGGACAGCCGCCGTTCCGCTGGAACAAGCAGTAGCAAACGGCAGGTCGAGCATTGCCGCGAATTCCTGTTCGAGTCGCCTTACCATGGAGCCGCCGGTTTTGCTCAAGCAGCCAGATCGAAGCGCCTCTAGAACCAGTTGCTCTTCTTCTTCGCCGAACGTCCTTCCGCTGGCATTCATGAAGTGTGGCAGTGCGTCCCGCCTCACGATTTCTCCACTTTGAGTTGTCGTAGACACCATTCGCTTCTATTCACCAGTAATGCTTGTCTCCAAAATGCCGATGCCGTCGATTTCGGCTCTCATCATGTCGCCCGGTTTGAGGCGGATGCCGCGCGCCTTGCCGACGCCCTCGGGCGTTCCCATTGCAATCACGTCACCTGGTTCCAGGGTGACCACGGACGAGATGTACTCGATGGTTCGAGGAATATCAAAAATCATCTGGGCAGTATTGCCCGACTGCATTACAGTTCCGTTGAGCGAAAGACGCAGATTCAAAGCGTGTGGATTGCCGATTTCGTCAGCTGTAACGATCTCGGGACCGAGTGGAGCGCTTCCATCAAACCATTTGCCCAGTAACCAGTCAAAGAAAGGATCGAATTCCCGAACCGTGCGTCCGACATGATCGCCATTCAGTTCGCGCTCGCTCACGTCGTTGATAACCGAGTAGCCGAAGACATACGACATAGCGTCGGCAACGCTCACGTTACGGCCACGCCGGCCGATAATAACGGCCAGTTCGACCTCCCAATCCAGGAATTTGTTCCGCGGACGAAGGGCAATTGAGCCCCCGGGCGCGTTGATAGTGGTGGATGGCGGCTTCAAGAAGACTTGTGGTGTGATAATGTCCTGCGACTGGACCGCTCGGAAGCCGCTCTCTTCTACATGTTTCCGGAAATTGCCGGCGAGGGCAAGCAGCTTAGGGACGTCTCGGATGGGCGCGTCCAGCCGCACGTCGGAGCGTCGAGACGTGAATCGATCTTCACTTGCTGCAAAAGTTGCCAGCCGTGCCAGCGAATTCGGCGAAATAGCATCGCCCATCAACTGAATGGGACTAGTTAGGCGATCTCCATGAAGTTCTTGACTCGCGGAAGTCAGATCGAAAATGCGATCATTCTCTGCCAGTCCGAGATGGGACTCTTCCTCCGAAAAGAACCGCACGAGTCTCATTCGTTCCCAAGCCCCAATAGACGTTGCGCATTACCTGAAAGGATGGCCTCACGCGCCAGATCGCTGACTCGTGCATGCAAAATCTTCTCGAGGTTCGCTCGTCCATGTTGAAGCGGAGCGGCGCTGCCAAAGAGAATTTGCTCGTGGCCGCACTCATTTACCACTTTTTGAATCGCCTCATAACCCATGACACAAGAGGTTTCGAGATTAACCGACGGATAGCGCCGCATCAGGAGTTGGACGCTCCGTATCTCCTGCAAATAGTTAACGCCCGACAGTATCCACGGCACTCGAGGATGCCGCTCCACAATGGCCAGCATGTCGCACAGGTCAAGGCTCGGCACACCCCAATTCATAATTGCCCGCAGTGAAAGCAAGACAGGCAAATGCAAGACCTGTGCCTGCTCGCAAATCTCATCGACAAACGATTCGAAGAGGAGATGATAGCTGTGATGCTGGGGATACAGGCGAATCCCCCGAAATCCGCGTTCCCGGTATGTTCTTAGATCGTGTTTTCGGCCGGCCGCCCGATGCGAAGTCTCCAGTGTGCCCAGGCAGGCAAATGGAACCAGTTCCGCCTGGTGCTGCCGGCTCAGAGTTTCTGATTCGCAGTTGCCGTCTTCCCAGCTCACGAAAAGGCTGCGTGTGGAACAGATACATGCCTGATCAATTCCCCACTGCGAAAACTTGGATACGGCCGCTTCGCTTGAAGATGGAATCGGCCAATAGGGCCATTTGCCGATGAACGCATTGACATCCACGACCATTTAAACGGGCCTCAGCAGGCGAAGCACGTTGCCGCCCAGAATCTTCTGTAGCTGGTCGGGCTCAATACACGTGTCTCGGATTTTGGAAAGCTGGAAATATGGATCGAGTAAAGGGATGTCGGTCCCAAAGATAATCTTCTCCGCGCCGAGCTCGCGGACGCATGTTTCGAGAAATCCCGTATCGATGGTGGAACTGGCCGTTTCCAGGTAGAGATTGGGGAATCGCTTGGCGGCCATAATCGCGCGGTTCCAATCTCCATGCGCAAACGGCTGGGCGGCCGCATGCGCCATCATGAGCTTGCATTCGGGAACCGCCGCCATAAGATATTCGCATTCATGCGGAGTAGCATGCGCCAAAATGGGAAAGCCCAATTCGACCGTCTTCTCAAGAATAGCTATGGTGGCGGGTTCCGCAATGGACATTTGCGGCGTGGAATAAATCTTCAGTCCACGCATTCCGTAGTCATTCGCGCATCGGTCCAGTTCATCCAATGCTTCGGCTCCAAACCGGGTCGAATGGAGGCTGGCATAACCGATGATTCTATCCGGGAACTGTTTCATCTCGCGAAAGAGGAGTTTGTTCCCTTCATGCATGTCATAGAAGAGGGCGGTGAGATCGGTGCAGCAGATCTTATCGAAGCCCATTTCGTCGGCCACACGAACAAGATGTTCGCCATCGACATCGATCTGAAGGCGTGTCGATTTCCCGATGTGAACATGTGCGTCAACAATCATCACGGTTTGGTCCGCCGGGTTGCGTCTAGAACGTATATTTCAGCCCGAATTGAATGACCCGCGGATTTCCTGCGCCGGTCAGAATTTTGCCGGCGGTGGGAGTGGGTAAACCGCCGTCGCGAACGTCTGCGATGGTCGCGACGAGGGGGGTTCCCGTGGCCGGGTTTCCGAGGTTGAAGTGATTGAAAGCGTTAAGAAAATCGGCGCGTAGTTGGAGCGAATGATGCTCCGTAATGGAAAAGAGCTTTTGCAGACCCAAATCCCAGTTCCAAAACCCCGGCCCGTAGACGCTGTTTCGGGAGGAATTTCCCCACTGCCAAGGCTGGGGCGCCGTAAACGCGGCGGTGTTGAACCATTGCACACCATTGACAATGTCGTGTGAGTCGGACTGTCCGGCATAGACGGATGCGCCACTGACAGCATCAGCGCGGCCACCCTGCCATCCAACGATATTGGAAGGAACGTTGAACAGAACCGAGAATGGACTTCCGGTGCGGTATACAGTGATACCAGAAACCGACCACCCACCAACAACGGCATCGAGAAATCTGTTAGAGATGTTTACCTGGCGGTTGCTTCCGACAGGGATCTCATAGAGATAATTCACGCTAAGTACATGACGCGGGATGGAATCCGTATTGCCGTATTCCGCGCTGAAGTTATTCGGATTCTGCGGGCCTCCGACTAGCGGTATGTTATCCAGACTGCGGGTAAAGGAATAGTTGCCTTGGATCAGAAATCCGGTTGAAAATCGCTTATTTACTTCCAACTGCAACTGATTAAAGTTCACGCTGCCGCCGCTTTGCGTCGCATTGATCTGACTCCAGGGCTGATAGGGGCGCTGCGCCTGCAGAGGGACATTCGGCTGCTGGATGTTGGGTTTGTTGATGTCCCCCGCATACCAGAACATGTGATGAGTTTGCGCGCCAATGTATGAACCGCGGACTGCCCAGTCATTACCGAGTTGCTGTTCCAGGGTAAAGGTCCACTGCTGCATGATGGGATTTACCAAATTCTGCTGGGTCATGTAGATCAGAGGGTTGGCCGCCGGCCCACTTTGCACGCTGCTCGGAAATGGGTTTTGGAAAGTGAGATCAGGCAGGAACGGCGCAGTGGGATTGCCCGGCAATTGCGAGTTGAAGCTGGAACCCGAGCGCCATGGCGGATTGAATATGTTTTCGTGAGCGCCGATAAAGCCGGGAATGAAGTTATAGTAGATGCCCCAGCCGCCTCGAATAACCGTTCTCGTTCCAGAGAACGGGCGGTAGGCAAATCCCAATCGAGGCGCGAAATTGTTGGTATCCGGACTGAAGTAAGATGTCGGCCAACCTGCTTGCTTCGTGGTTTCATACGGATAAGCCGACATTAGGGAGGGGATTGCAAGAGGCGGTGTGGTAACAGTATCGGAGTCCTGGGGAAGGGCCAGCTTGTTATTCTTCAAATCCAGGTAACTCACGCGATTGTCGCGAATCCTCCAGGGTGATTGATATACGTATCGGAGGCCGTAATTCAAAGTCAGTTTGGAGTTTACCTGAAAAGTGTCTTGTGCGTAGAACTCCCAGTCCCGCGAGTAAGTGACAATTTCAGTAAGCGGACCGGCGTAGTTTGAGGTCGATGCAGTTCCCAACAGAAAATCGGCAAACGTGTTTCCCTGGGAACTTCCCATCCCGGGCCATCCTTTGTTGCCTGTCCACGCGCCCGTGAAAGTTAGCGTTCCTAACGGGTTACCGAGAGACGCGGAGAGTGCCGGACCACCTTGCCGGATGTAATTCTTATAGCCAGTCTCATCGGCGCCGAATTTGAACGTGTGACGCCCGGCGATCTTGGTGAAGTTGTCAATGAACTCTATATCGTATTCGGGGAAAGGATAACCCTTCCCATAGTCGTAAAACATTCCGGTGTAACCAGGCATGGTCATAGTGGGAAGGCCACCGTTATCGACGATTGGCAATTGGGGAAATAGAGATTGTGTCGGATAGTCGGTATTCTGGCCAGTTCTTACGCTGGCATGCACAACCCAAGCTGCACGAAATTCGTTAACTGCCGTCGGGCTGAATGTGTGAGTTTCAGTCGCGTTAACAAGAAAATCTGTATAACCGTAGTCGGCATTGTTCCCATAGTTCGCCGGGTAGCTGCCACTCGCAAGGGACCACGGAGATCCTTTGGACCAGTGGAAAACGCCGTTCAGGGAATCCGAGGACGAAAGCTGCCCATCCATCCGGAAGTCAACACCATTAATAGCTGCGTTATTCGGTACCGGGGCGACATAATTTGGTGATCCGTTAGGAAGTCCAAGTGACTTGGAATCCAGCGGTGCAGGCAGAAATTTCAATAAAGCACTCGCCTGCGGCGCGATCATGCTCGCAGGAATCTGGTTGTTCAGAAATGGTCTTCCGGTGAACGGATTGTAGATCTGCGTCCCTCTTGTGCATACGCCGGCGGAAAAGGTTGTACAAAGCGCCGAAAAATCACCGCTGCGCATCGCCATCGAAGGCAGGTTGAGGCGGGCCGTATTCGAAAAGTTGTCCCGGATGCCGCGATAGGAGCCATAGAAGAACAGTTTGTTTTTCAAGATGGGACCACCAAGCGCTGCGCCAAATTGATTGAATTTCGAATCCGGCCGAGGTTGTCCGGTGGCATTCAGCAGGAATTGATTGGAGTTTAGTACCTTGTTTTGCAGGTACTCGTAGGCAAGTCCGTGAAAGGCATTCTCACCCTGCTTCAACATCATCGTGACAGTAGCAACATCGCGATACTCGGCATTTTGATTGCCGCTATCTACGCGAAATTCCTGCATGGAATCCGGCGCAGGAAGATTGGCGGTGCCCAGGGCCGGTATGCCGGATGTGTACGCGGCCCCTCCGTTTCCGACATCGTTCACGCTGATGCCGTTCAATGTGAAATTATTGCCTCCCCAATAGTTGCTCCCGGAAATGCGTGGATTGTTGCCGGCGGTCGAGACGCCGGGTGCCAGCGAGAGCAAGCCGTCAATCGAACGAGTGGCTAGCGGCAATTCGGAGACTTGTTTGCTTCCTAACGAGCCGCCAATCGTTTGGCTGTCGGTATGGATAAGCGGCGCCTGGCTTGATACTTCGATCGTTTGCTGCACTCCTCCGGGCTGGAGCGTGAAGTTCTGGCGAACGGTTTGTGCGGACAGAAGTTGTATGTCTTTCACCTCCACGGTTTGGAAACCATCTTTTTTCGCCCGAATCTGATATAACCCTGCAAGCAGGTTGGGTACCGTATACGACCCACTTTCGTCAACTGTGGCCTCAACCGACGCTCCCGTGCCTTGATTCAGAACGGTGACCACCGTCCCCGGAGCCGCGGCGCCCGAAGAGTCACTCACGTAGCCAACGATCGAACCTGCAATATTCTGGGCCTTGGCGCGAGAGGCCAGGAGAATGACACAACAGACCATGACCAGCGCCCTGATTTTGAATTGAAGCTTCTTATCCACCGAGGTTTCCTGATTTTGAATTTAGGTGCGAATACGGGATTCTAGATTGGACTCTTTGCGTTTGTCAACGTCAAAATGTGTTTTATACTGTCAAACAGGCAAAATGCCATTGTCGATGTCGAAACACATATCGAGCAGGCGTCAGTGACAGGACTTCGCCTCACATTTCCGGACTACATTGTCATCTTCGGCTATTTTCTGGTGGTTCTGGTTGTTGGCATTTATTTTAATAAGCAACAAAAAGCCTCCCAGGACTATTTCGCCGGAGGACACCAGGTTTCCTGGTGGCTAGCCGGCATCTCGCACTACATGTCGAGTTTCAGTGCTTTCACGTTCATCGCCTATTCGCAAATGGCCTACACCCACGGCTGGGTGGCGATCACGCTGTTCTGGATGACAACCCCGGCCTGCATACTCGGCGGCCTGGTATTTGCGAAACGGTGGAGGAGGGCGCGCGTAGTGACGCCCGTCGAGTTCCTCGAACGACGCTTCAACGCGCCGTTAAGACAATTATTCGCCTGGGCAGGCATTCCCGTCAAGATTTTCGATGACGCGCTGAAAGTTTTTGCTACTGCCTTGATTTTCTCGGCGGGGCTGGGCGCAGACCTGAAAACAGCAATTATCGTGTGTGGCGCAATTACAGTCACGTATACGATTCTCGGGGGACTGTGGGCTCTGGTGATCACGGACTATGTCCAATTCGTGATGAAGATCGCGGCGATGCTTTTGCTGTTGCCGCTGGCGCTGTGGCAGGTGGGCGGGCTGGCGCAGGCGTTCGAAGGGTTGCCGCCAGGATTCCTGCACTTCAAGGGGGGGCCTTACGGGTGGTTTTACCTGTCGAGCTTTAGTCTGATTGTGCTTGTAAGTTACAACGCCACCTGGGCGCTCGCACAAAAATATTATTCCGTGCCGGACGAAAAATCGGCTAGCAAAGCCGCGTACCTGTCTGCGGCGCTCAACTTTGTGGGCACTCCGCTGATGCTTCTTCCTGCAATCATCGGACGCAAGCTTTTACCGGATCTTCTTGCGCAGGGCCGTACTGCAGATACCTACGTCCTTCTCGTTTTGAAGCTCCTCCCGGCAGGAGTGATCGGCATCATCGTTGCGGCCATGTTTTCCGCGACGATGGCAGCGATCAGTTCGGATTTGAACGCCATCGCGAGTGTCCTGACGCGTGACGTCTACTTGCGCCTTGTGAATCCCGATTCTTCGGAACGAAACCTGGTCCGCGTAGGAAGACTTTCCACATTGGCGCTCGGCGGAACCATCATTGCCCTGAGCCTTTGGATTGCGTTTAGTCAGTCGCAATCGTTGTTTCATTTAATGGTCACTGCTTTCGGTGTGTTCCTCGCGCCGACGCTTCTGCCGGTTCTCGCTGGGCTTACGATCCGGTCGCTTACGTGGAAGGGGGCCCTGGCCGGGTTCGTCTCCGGCCTGGTAGTTGGAGTCACGACGTTTGCAGTCAAGACGTGGTACCTGCCAACTCTCCCTAACATCTCGCCCGACTGGGCCAACTATACGTTTGAGGGAATCTCTATTTTTCTCAACTTCGCAGCGACCGTCCTCGGTATGTGGCTCGGTAGTGTTCTTCCGGTCCGGGATGCGGAAGAGATTAGCCGCATCTCTTCCTTTTTTGATGCTCTCGATACGCCGATCTCTCCCGGCGAAGTTCATAGGCAGGAACACGACCCGGCGCGAGCTCCTGTGGGGGCCGCCACCCTAGCGGTAGGACTACTCTTGATTCTTGCGGGCGTGTTTGCGGGCTCGATCCAAGCCCGGTCCATCGATGCTGTTATGGGGCTATTGCTGGTGGGCCTTGGTTCGAGATTTCTGTATCGGGCCAAACAAAAGAAAGGTCATCCAATAGCTGTATGAAGAAACGCATTCTTGCGCTCGTATATGCGGCAATTGCTTCAGCCGTGTCACTTTCTGCGGCAACGAGTGACGACGAATGGCAATTGCCAAACTTTGCGAGTCGCCTCAGCGTGGAAGTTCGTAACGACGGAAACTCCCAGCTGCAAGCGTTGGCAACTCTGCCGATTGCGAAGGCGCAAGCGGCGGCGCCTGACTTTCCTGGCCGCGTTGCTCTGGCGGTTCTCGTTGGGAGCGGCAATCCGGGGCAGCCAGCGGCAATCATTGCCTCTCAGTCAGACGACCTGGATGGCGACGGGTCGCCGGACGAGCTTGAATTCCCGGTTAACCTTGCACCGCAGTCGCGTTGCCGTGTCGATATCTACTACTCCACGACTCTCGAGGACAGCTTTCCCTGGCCCAAACGCGTCTCGGCGAAGCATAGCTATGGCTACAACCGCGAGGTTGTAGCGCTGGAATCAGAATTGGTTGGCTATCGCATGTACGGAGGCTTTTTTCTTGACTTGCACGGGCGTAAAGCAGGAGCAACAGGCCTTTGGAACGATGCTGCGGCATATGTCCCCATTCGCCGCGATCTAGGCACCGGACGCGATGTCCTTCATATCGGAAATACGCTCGGGCTGGGAGGTATCTTTCTGCGCCGCGACGGCAAGGTATATCAACCTCCTGCGAATGTTCCGACTTATGCGCACAAACCTTCGCCTGAAATGGTTCCCCATTATCGGGTATTGGCAGAAGGACCCCTGCGCGCAATTGTAGAAGCGACGCTCGAGAATTGGGCACTAGATGGCGACGTCATCCGTCTGCGGGCGCGATATTCGATTGATGAGGGTGAGAGTATCGTCCGTTGTCATGTCGAAGCCACACCGGTGAAGGTGGCAAAGGACCACGAGTATGAGATGGGAATCGGCGTTCGAGACTTGGCGGCGGGTTCCATTTCATCCAGGTCGGGTGAACTAATCGTCACGGGGCAGCAGAATGCTCGCGATGGTGAAATAGGGATCGCGATCTACTTTGACCCAAGCCAGTACTCCTCTGTGTGGGCCGTTCCCACTGCGGATGGGTTGAATCAAGCCGTGACCAGCAACGGCAGGTTGGGCGCGGGCCACATGTCGGAACAGATCTATGCGGCAGCCGGGGCTTGGAGTGGCAGCGGAATCGAAAATCTTGCGGAATCACTCACGCGGCTTCACCTGCACGTGAACGAGAGTCCGAAAATAGGGTCGCTGACGTTTGCACGCACGCCGCATCCCGAGAAGGTGGACGCGGAAGCGCAGTAGAACACACCGCAGCCGAAAGACTATGGACGAAATCAGATTGGGAATCATTGGCTCCGGCTTCATGGGCCGGACGAACGCGGAAACAATTACAAAGTATTTGCCGGGCGTCCGGCTGATCGCTATTGCAGGTGGCAGCCGTGCGCAGCAGCTGGCCTCCGATTATGGGGTGGAATGCGATCAAGACGTCGAATGCCTGGTGAACCGGGACGATATAGATGCGGTGTTCATTAGCACACCGCATAGCGAACATGCGAAACACACAATCGCCGCGGCGAATGCCCGGAAACATGTCCTACTCGACAAGCCCATGGCAGCGAGCGTTGAGGAATGCGATCAAATCCTGGATGCAACACGCCGGACGAACGTAAATCTGATGATCATGTTCGGCCAGCGTTTTCGCCTCGTGAATCGTGAAGCGTATCGATTAATTCACGAGGGAGCTATCGGGCCCATTCAGGCGATCAGTACCTATGCGCTGAACTCAGGCGGCTTGGCGTCGCTTCCGCCCTGGCAAAGCCTGCCGGAAAATCTTGGCACGTTGTTCGGCCATGGCATACACAACATCGACCAGATTCGGTGGTTTACCGGTGACGAGGTATCAACTGTTGCTGCGTGCGTGCAACGCGAGGCGGCATCAGGTAACGAGGTCTCGACCATGGCTGTTCTCGGTCTCCGAAGTGGCGGCATGGCTCATGTCTGGGTCAGCTGGACGATTCCGTCGCCGAATTTTCCCCACAGCGGATTTTCGGCTCGGATTGCGGGTGAAAGCGGCATTCTTGAGCTTGACGCGTATGGAACTCTGCGGCTGGGTCGCGATCGTTCGTGGGCGGTAATAGCGGAACAGGCGCCGATCGACTTCCGTGGAAAGGGAATGCTTGATCCGGTCCGTATGGAAGCCTATGGAGCGCAGGCACAGGAGTTCGTTGCCAGCATCCGTGAGTGCCGTCGTCCGTCGGTGACGGGAGAAGACGGCCGGGCGGCCGTCGAGATTGCTCTCGCGGCCTACAGGTCCGCCAAGGAGCAACGCACGATGATTCTGAAGTGATGGAACGAACTGGAGGACGCTTTGTGAATCGATTGTCGCTGGTGATATTGTGCGCTGCGGCCACCGCGGCCACAGCAGCGCCGGCTAGCAGAACGCTTCCCTGGTATATGCAGGAAACGGCCATGTCGCCGAACGGGCGCCTGACGTTTCTCGATAAACCATGGTGGCCGCGGGCGAAAGCATTGGTGGATGGACAAAGCTTTTCTCTCGACTTAAATCAAGACGGCAAGCCGGACACACTCATTGAGCGCCTAGACGGCGACATTATCGAAATCATTGACGATAGCGGACGAGTCTCCGATATTGCGACCAATAAGGCCGATGCAGCCTACGTGGTCAGTTTCAAAGGCTCGGGAATGGTCGACCGTATGATCGTCTATATCGACAACGATAGCGACGGCAAAGCCGACGAAATGGAGCTTCGCCACTATCGGGACGGGTATCTTCGCTATGCCTGGTTTGGAGAAAATCATGACAAAGACGGGGCCCAGATATTCGCACTCAAGCATTGGAGTTATGCCGGAGGGTCGGATTTCAGTAGCAAGTTCAGAGGCAATGTTGACTTTTACCTGAACAAATATGACCCCGATCATCAGTGTTGGGTTCCACTCTCTGAATGCCCATTTATCTTTTGGGATTTGAACCACGATGGGCGAGGCGACATTGTATTGAGGGTATCCGCGGCGCCGCTTGCGAGCAATAGCGGCAAAGACTCCGACTACGCGAATAACTACAACTACATGTGGGCCGAAAGGGCTACACCTCTGTCAGAAATCGGCAATATGAATGTCCGCTTCAGCTACAACATCGATCCGGAGCCGAGGAGCGAGCCGCTTGAGCAGCCTCACTACACGTTTGGGTTCAACCTCGTCGGCGTGCAGCCCTACTCGTATCCACACATGAACTACACCAATCCGCACCGACGCCCACCGCAGACGGTGGTGCGAATTCCTTCAGAAACAGGAATTGACGTGGCCACCCATTACCCGGCCCAGCAGAGTGGATTTACCTGGGACGAGGCTCGAACGGTGTTTCGTTGGGAGGGGCAATTCTGGATTTACGAGCGCGAATATATGCCGAACACCGGCGGCCCCACCATGCGGTGGAACATGCGCCGCGAATATTCGGCGACGCCATCAACGGAAAGGCAACTGTATTATTCCGATGTAGATAAGCGTTATCATCTGCGGGGAGCATCGCAAGGCTGGCTGGAAGTAGGGCATCTTGTAAACAACGAAAAAGATCTTGAGTTTCGCTACTTCGATTCGGATGGCGATGGCTATTTGGATACGACGAAGGTGTTTGTAGGAACAGGTCCGCTTCCGGTACGGACGAGCCACGTGGCGGACGTTCGCGCCCGCCCCGTGACTCTCACCCGCGCGGCAATGCAAGCAGACTACAATATCCGCGTGCTGCCGTCTGCCATTCAGCAGGATCAGCGACTGATTGCCGCACTCAAACAAACGGTGACAGTTCCATTGGCGGAGAAGTATGAATCGGCTGCAGCAAACGCCGGCTCCCCGGAACGGCGACGCTATTGTCTGGATATCGCAGGCGAACTCTACTTCTTAGAAGCTCGCAATGCGTTCTATAGCCGCAGTGCGGACGGGCCGTATCCGCGATTGGGCCCCGCCAAAGGAGGCACTCACATCCTGACGGCGGGAGGAGCGTCGGACGGATACACCGTAGGAGACACGCTTTTGTATTGGAAGAACGCGAAGCTGATCGAAAAGTTTATCGAGAGTTATGGCTCCGGACGGCTCGATGAGGCCACACAAACAGCTGGCGAACTCGAGAAGATGCTTCCACGGCGGTGATCGCGTGTTGAAGCATACCCTCCCCGTTCTAATTGTTGCTTCGTTTGCGTTGCTCGATTCGGTAGCACCGCAAACTCTATCGCCAGCACAGCAAAGTCATGAGCAAGCGCTGTTCCGCCGCGTTTTCGGGGAGAAGGTTGTTACATTCGATTTCGCAGCCGTCGCAAAAGTCAAAAGTCTCCCTCCTGGCGAACGCCTGAAACTAGATACGAACGGTGATGGAAAGATCGACACTATCTATTTCATCGATACGGACCCGAAACATGAACCGCAGTTCCGCCCGATTCTTGTGAAAGTGATCGATCAGGACGGCGATATGGACCGCGATGGCGATGGGGATCTTGACAGCGATCTTTATGTTGCCGACTGGCATGCGGACGGAACCGTCGATGCAGTTGTCGAGTATAAGGACACCAATCACGACAATGGTGTGGATGAGATGGGCATCTACACCTACTCGGCCAAAAATGCGAAGCTCGGCACGGATGCGATTCAGGTGTGGTGGTCAAGGGATGTGGCGGGCATTCACCAGCTCTGGGACACGATCAATTACCGGTATCAGCAGCCTGAATGCCAGTTCCGGACGGCGTTTGGTGGAAGCGAGATCTTCGCGAGCTACATATTCGATAGCCAGAACGGCAAATGGGTTCCGAGCTGGGAGAATCCCTTTGCGTTCTACGACGAAGACGGAGACAATCTTGCTGAGGTAGCGATTCGATTTTCCGGTTCCGCAGACCGAATGGAAAGCATGCGATATAGCTTCGATGCGGACAATGACACGGATGGCGATAACGTTCACGATTACGACTTCTCGTTTTCTTGCCTCTCCCGTGCCAACCACTTGATAGCAGTCCCACGAGCCCTGATGGAGACAGTCCGATTGCGCGGCGGGCCGGTCGATCCTCTGCTCTCGTGGCGAAACGCACGACGTTTTGGAGAATCCGCGGACTGGGGCAAAGTGCAGCTCACGTGGGTGGAAAACGACAACAACGTGGATTCGAGGCCGGATGGAGACCCCCACGAGAGGTGGGAAGGAGTCATCGCCAGTGGAACGGATCAGTTTCCGCAAGTGGGCGGGCCGCCAGTGGGGCCCTACAACAGCCGATACGAAGCTGATCTCGACAACAGTGGAAAGATGAAGCTTTACTATCTATCGGAAGACCGCCGCATTCATCTATTCGGAGCGGACACTGGCTCGCTGAAAGCGGATTACAACTATGACGGCAAGGTAGATATGGAATTTCGCTATCGCGATAGCGACCACGACGGCGTGATTGACACCTGGGAAATTGACATCGATGGCGACGGGTTGCCCGATCGCACCGTTCATGTGACGCATCCGCATTTGCGGCAAGTACCGCTCACCTATAAACCGCTAACGACGTTTTACAACCGGAGTCTGGATCAAGCTCTTTACGATAACCAGGTTTTGATCGATGAATTGAGAGATGTATTGAAAAACGTCGAAACCAGCTTTAAGCCCGATGAGATTGAATCGTATTACACGAACGAGCTTGCAAATTATCGCCTGGAAGCTGGAGTCGGCCGGAAAATCAGAAACAGTCGTGCGGGGACCCGTTACTACCAGGATTTGATTCGGGAACGCTATTTCTTTCGTGTGACCAAGGCACTCCGAAGTCGTACGGATCTTCTGAGACGCCTAAACGCGGTTTACGATGCTGGAGATTTTGTTCAAACCGCAAGGCTTTTGTCCACTGAATTCCCTCGACAACGTGCCAAGAATATCTATTGGCCATCCGGCCTTAACAGGCGCGTACGAGTCCATGTCTCAAATCCCGAATCTTCTGCAAGGCTGAACGAACCAGTTGTGCTGGATGTTTCCTCAATCCGGAAAGAAGCCGCCGATTTTAATCCGCGTAATTTCACAGTGATGAGTGGAGCACGATGGATCGCCGCACGGGAATTGCCAAGCCAGGCAGACGATCTGGACGGTGATGGAACAGCAGATCAGATTGTTTTTCTTGCTGATCTGCGTGCCAACGAAGAATCCGATTACTGGGTCTATTATTCTGCGATCGGGGAACGGCACAATTCATACGCCTCCGGGACTGCGGCGGCGCCGGGATGGTTTAGCGACGCTAACGGATTTCGTTGGGAATCGAAAAAAGTGACTTATGGATTCACTTCCGGGAGAATTGAGTTTCTGGAGAACGGTGTAAAGGCCCTGGATAGCGGAGACACCGCGGGGCTGGGAGGTCTCACCATTTGGCAAGCCGGTAGCCGGTATCCGGTTTTTGCGGCCCCAGGCTTGCCGGCGATCCGATTTCACCATCAGATCTTGTGCGCGGGACCAGTACGGACGATTGTACAGGTGGATTTCGACGGCTTCAAAACGGATCAGAATCGTTGCGATATTCGAGAACGCTTTACTATTTATGCCAACGGCCGCTATTCAGAGAACTCCATCAGTTTTCGCTCCGCCAAATCATCGCTCCCTATCCGGTTTAGCGTGGGCTTCGCAAGGGCGGAGCACGACCAATATTTCTTCGATGCGGTCAATGGCTATTTTGGTTCGTGGGGACGACAGAACGATACCGTACAAGAGGTAGGGCAGGCTGCGATTTTCCAGGAGGGCTCGGCCAGTATTCAGCAGAACACGAAGCAACGCGACGTGGTGTTCGCTTTACGGCCCGGAGAGAAGTCAACGTACTATCTGGTTGGGGACTGGCGACTCGGACGTATGTTTCCTGTTGCGCCTAACGTTTCCAATTGGCACAGCGAAACGCGAACTCTGGCCGCTCGGCTACACACGCCTTTGCATGCGCGAATTGGAAACGTCCAATCTAGAAATTTATTGCGGAATCATGGCGACAGCCTCGATCTCGAGAAGGGCGCTGCCGCTCAGTCCGGCTTGTACCAGCGTTGCGGCGGGCGGATGCTGCATGTCCAGATACTCGGCGCGAATGGTTCGTAACTCATTCGTGTTCGCCAGATTAGTGACGTAGTAATTGATCTTTACCACGTCCTTGAAACTGGCTCCAGCCAAAGCTAGACAGCGCTTCAGATCTTCAAACGTGTTCTCGGCCTGGGTCCTGAAATCCGATGGCATGTTCCCATCGTGGTCCACACCACCACGCCCCGATATGAAAATCATCTTGCCGGGCGCTGAAGTAACCACATGTGTGTAGCCAGGCGGCTGTTTGCCATCAAGGTTCAAAAATTGTTTCACCGTCTTTCCAATAGGTCCCGCGGACATGCCTGCGATCATGCCACAGGCGAATGAGAAGACAACAATACTCCTTGCCAGTTTTCGCATTCCGAAAAGATAGCACGCGGTTTCGATGCGCGGCCGCTGGTCGGCGGGCAGCCGTGATCGTCAAACCAAAATCTTAAGCACGGCCTGCACGAGCTGGTCTGCTGGAGTGGCAATGATTATAAGCGGGATCATCGGCAATATTACCGGAATAGCCAATCCGAAGAGGACCTTCCTATCAATTAAAACCACCTTCATCTCGCGGATGACAGAAAAACTGTTAGACAAGTCCGCGAGCGATTGTATATCTGCTGTGCCAAGCAGCGGCTCCCGTTCGGCGCTATTTCCCTGAATCCATTTGGCGTCGAAGTCTGCAACATAGGCAGTGCCAAGTGTCGCGTATTGAAGCAGACTGGCACGTTTCACTCTCGTAAGTTTTGGCGTAAGGATGAGTAATGGCCCTGCAAACACGACTATGGCCAATACGCAGGCTGCAGCGATGAGATACGCGAGACTAGAAACAGTCTCCCCCTGGTAAGCGATTGCATTCCCAAAAGCTCCGGCCACCACAGCCGAAGCAGCAAAACCGATGAAGCCAAAGAAGATTTGAGCGTCCGCAAGAAAGCCGAGTCCACCGCAAGTATCCGGATGAGTGCCGATGCAGTTCAATCGAATTCTCATGACGCCTCTTAGAAAGTAGGCCCAAAGGGACGTCATCCATATCCAACGGAACAGGAGGATGCGATACAGCGGAAGGCTGATCAGGCCAAACCACCATCCCGCGAGGCTGAGACTCTCTCCGCGAGGTGTAGCGACCGTGTGCCAATTCGATATTCCGCTCTTCAAAAGTTCAGTGTCCGGGTGCCAGATGGCCGGCGCGAAAGCTGCTATGAGGATCAGCAGCGATGGAAGAAAGCTGTCGCGAAGGTGATGCGTCCTTGCGATCATCGCCTCGAAGGCAGGTATATCATCCGGCGCGACGAGTCCCGATTTTACAAAGTGTTTGACGCAGTGACTCAGTCTGGGATCGATGATCACCTCGGCAACGACCAGCAGAGGTACCGCTATGAGGAAACGAATTGCGGCCGCAAAATCAAAGAGAAAGGGAATCTTGATGTCGGCGTTCAGGGCGCGATTCTGAATGAGCGATAGGAGCAGCAGCGGAAACCAAGTGACCAGAGTCGTGAGAAGCGCCCGCTTGACCACGCCATGGCGGTCGGGCAAGGCCATACCGATTGCCTGCTGAAAACGATAGATCGGTCCACCCTTGACAAGGGAGAACCGATCCACAGTCGGGGAACTGAGGGGGGTCACTAGTTTTTCTCAGAGTTCGGCGCCTAAGCGGAGAAGTTCGCGGTGAGGCTCGCAGGGCCACGCCGCGCTACATGCTTGAGCATGCGGTCCCGCAAAAATAGATGTCCACGATGAAGTCTGGATTTGACTGCGGCGGTGGTCAAGCCGAGGTGTACGGCCACGTCCTTGACGGGAAGTTCATCAATGTAATGCATCTCAATCGGGATTCGCAGCAGCGAAGGAACGTTGCTGAGCTCTCGCCGCAAGACACGCCTGGTCTCTTGTCTGGCAAAGTCGATTTCCGGGGTTTCATGGACGATGGCCTCGCACGAGTACCACCCGCCATCCGCCGTCGATACCTGATTCGAAACAATGGGTTTTCTTTGGCTGGTCCTCAGCCGTAAGAAACAACGGTTGATTACGATCCGCGCCAACCATGTCGAGAACTTCGACTGATAGGTGAACAGGTGAATCTTTGAATATGCTAGCCAAAATGCATTCTGCACCTCATCGCGTGCATCTTCGCGGCTTTTTAGGATGCAGGTAGCTATGCGAATGCATATATCCTTTGTTCGGCTCACTAATTCTTCAAATGCCGCAATGTCCCCCATTTTTGTTAAACGCACGAGTTCATGCTCCGGCGTATTCGCCCACCTCGATGTGGATCGGTCGGCGAGCCTTTCCAATCTCTTCGTCATGCAATACCCTCTGTAAACATTCGAGTCCTGCGAAGAGTAATGCATGGCAGAGACCAACTTGAGACGTTTATAACAAAGGACTTAGCTCGTATTCTGGAGCGTATTCGGTGTAACCGAGCCGGCCAAAATTGCGGGTTACAGTCTGCGATACAGCTGTACTAATAGCGATCGGAAGCAATAGGATTATGTAAGACGCAATACTAAGTGTCAGAATACAAGACCGAACAACACCTCGCCCTGATTTTGGCCGAGCCGCACTGCATTGCCGTTGCTCGGTGGGGCATCCCAATGCAACCAGCGCGCCTCTCCCGAGAGCCGAAGCCTGCTAATCCTCAGTTCCAATCCGCCAGCGAGCACAAAGGCATTGTGCGTCGGCGTAACGGCTGGCTGGAGATCACTGAATGTTCGGTATGCGCCTCCCCCTGAGATAAAAGGCTTCAATAAAGGAATAGGGAAGCGAAACTTAACAAGATAGGGAATTTCCCATGCATGCGCATCCAGCGTTGTGGTGACATTGTTTTGTATTGTCTGGTATTCCGTTCCCCGATAAAGGCCATCCACCTCGAAAGCGAATCCGAAGGGAATTCGCAGCTCTACGACCGGGCCTATTAAGTAGTCATTTGTTCGTTTGAGAGAGAGATTGGAGGTGTTGATAACACCCGCCGATTCCAGAACATCCGTGAAGGGTACTCCGCCCTTGACGCCAGCATCGAAACCAAAATCCAGGTGCTGAGAGAAAGCCGAGCCGGCCAATACGAGAAAACCGCATACACCTTTTAAAACAGCATTCACACTGTAGTCCTCGTGTGATTAGATTTCAAACGGTGCGGCGTGTCTTTTTAAAGTTTGGTGGTCCCGAACCAATGGCGCTTATCGGGCACAATCCCGTCCGAGCCCGCATGGATGCACTCAATAGGCGAAAACCTTCTAAATACTAGGCTTCCCGGCGGATCAATTCTTCGCAGGTCGAGTCAGGCTCTGTTGGTCGTAACTCGAATTGAACAACCTTCCGATGAATAGTCATTCTGGAGCAGCGGAGAAGTTTGGCCGTCTTGCTTTTGTTCCAACGGGTTTCTTCGAGCGCGTTACGTAGTTGCTCTACGGCCGAGACTTCGGACCAGTCGATCGTTGTACCGTCATAGCTCGAATGACTTGTCCGATACCGGGGTCCTACGGTGCGATCGACGCGGAGGCTACGGGAAGTGCTGGTTGAGAGACTTTCGTGGCGGCTACCATTCAGATGCGAGATTCGGGCGAAGTCCTGCTCTGTGATGCGATCCGAACTCGAAAGAAAAAAGGCCCTCTCTATGCTATTTCGCAACTCACGCGCATTTCCCAGCCAGGGGTGGCCCTTCAGATAGCTCTGGGCACTGGGGGCCAAACTCACAAATGGCCGGCAATATTGAATAGCCAAGGCCCGAAGAAAATACTCTGCAAGTTGTTCGATATCTTCTGGTCTGTCCCGCAAAGGCGCAATGTGAACGTGGATGACATTGATACGGTAGAACAAATCTTCCCGGAAATCGCCGCGAGCGGTCATCTCCTCCAGGTCACGATTGGTCGCCGCTACCAGACGGAAGTCCACGGTACGCGTGTTTCGTGAGCCGAGCGGCTGAACTACTTTTTGCTCCAGAACGCGCAGAAGCTTGGATTGGGCGGCAAGGCTTAGATCGCCGATCTCGTCCAGAAATATTGTTCCTGTGTCCGCCTCCACGAACCTGCCTTCGTGCCGCGCCAAGGCGCCCGTAAATGCGCCCTTTTCAAAGCCAAAAAGCTCGCTCTCCAACAGGGCGTCTGGAATGGCTGCACAATTCAGGGAAATGAAGGGACGACCATTCCGCTTGCTCTTCCGGTGTACCCGGCGAGCAAACAACTCTTTTCCTGTGCCCGTTTCACCGGTGATCAGAACGGCGGCCTCCGATGGCGCGACACGATCGATACACGCCGTGATCGACTGGATGTGCTCCGAGTCTCCTACGATTTCATCCGATTGAAAGAACCCGCCCATAAACCTTGTGATCTTCGGCGGCAACTCTCTATTGGGATGTGTCGTCCGCGAGACATCCGCGATGGTGTCTTTTGTGTTCATCTTTTTCCTCCAGCGGGTAACAACGACGAAGGGAGCAGCGAGGAGCCCTGAAGCGTGGTTAATAATTCTTTTACGAGTGCCTTTCCGTACTCTTGAGGCATTTTTCCTGAACTAAAAGTGCAAGATTCCTGGGCGCCTCCAAAATGCTTGGGTTTAATATCTGCTCTATTAACATTGTGTGAAAAACTTCACTGTTCTATACCTATCAAGACCTCAAGTGTGGAACCAAATCAACAGCTGCAATATACGTAGATTTACGGTCTTGGAGGGGGGAAATTTACGTTGTTTGTCGCTAAACTTCAAACAAAAAAGGCTTATGTGTACCCTGGAATTCAATCGACCGCTACAAGTCCAAGGCGGATGGCCCAGTGGACGAGTTCTGCGGTTGTTTTGACGCCAAGCGCTTCCATAGCCTCATATTTATGCGTCTCGGCGGTGCGAGTAGAAATCGCCAAAATATCCGCAATTTGCTTCATCGTCCGCCCTTCCGCGATTAGCTGCAGAACTTCTCGTTGCCGCGGCGTGAGATGTGGTTCGACGCTTGAAGCAGAACCCTTGTCGTCGATCAAAACGTGAATCATATCTTTTGCAATCAGCGGTGTAATGAACACCCGGCCGCGAGCCGCGTCCTGGACGGCCTGGATCAACTCCTCGACGGCAGACTGCTTCGATACAAATCCGGAGGCCCCTGCACGAAAGGCTTCGACAGCAAGTTTCGGTTCTGCATGGACGGTGAGAAAAACGATCTTCGAGTCGATCCCACGACTCTTAATCTGCCGGACAGCGTCGATGCCGTTAAGAAGCGGCATGAAGACGTCTGTAACGATCACATCAGGCTTGAGGCGTGTTGCCTCTTCCACCAAAGCATGGCCGTCTTCAGCAAGCCCAACGAGATCGCAAGAACTCTTCAGCAGAGCGGCGAGTGCCTGCGCCACCATCCGGTGGTCGTCTGCCAGTAACACCCTGATACGACGCAGATCCATATCTTCCCGCTAAAATTCCCTTCGAGAGCGACCGTGAATGCACTTTGGGTTTTGAGGTGTCCATCGAATTGATCGATCTCAACGATAACCTTCGCCTCAAGCAACTCAGCAACGCGACGCTTCCTAATCCCATCCCAAACTTAGATGCCGGTAGAGCGCGCTTCGGTTAATTTTATTAGCCGGCAGGTGATCCTTCTATAACATGATAGTGCACTCTTGGGCTTTGCCGGCGCCGTTCCGAACCTGAGTCCTCCATCAGATCCGGATAACGGGAAAAAACTAAATCAATTCGGCATTTCAAGAGCTCTGATACTAGGGATGAAAAGGGCACTATGGATGCAGAAGAGCCGAAGCATCGTCCGCCAGCAAAAGCTCACGGCGCCAAAGAAGGCCGATACGCCAATTTCTTTCAGGTAGGCCACAATGCGTTTGAGTTTCTGATCGAATTTGGACAACAGGATCGCGGAATTCACACCCGAATTTACGTGAGTCCTCAGTATGCCCGGGTCCTGGCCGATCTTCTTGCTGAAACGTTAGGACAGTACGACCGCGAATTCCACGGGAAATTGGGGGGCGGCCCGCGTCCGAGCTGAGCATCGATCTCACGCATTCGTACGGACTTCCCCCTATTTTCAAAATCACTAATGCTTTCCTGGGCATCTTTAGTTCGGAACAGCGTATAGAGAGGGTGTATGCCAGCCAACAACGTAAGTGCAGAGTCGGAGCGACTCGCGGAAGCCTATGACCAGGGAATTCCTTGGAAGAAATGGGGACCGTATCTGAGCGAGCGGCAATGGGGCACCGTTCGGGAGGACTACAGCAGCAACGGCGATGCGTGGAGTTATTTCAGCCACGATCAAGCGCGCTCACGCGCCTACCACTGGGGAGAAGACGGTTTGGCCGGCCTGTCGGACGACAAGCAGATCTTGTGTTTTGCGCTGGCGTTGTGGAACGGGCAGGATCCGATCTTGAAGGAACGTCTGTTCGGACTCACGAACGCGGAGGGCAATCACGGAGAAGACGTAAAGGAGTATTACTTCTACGTCGATTCGACGCCGACCCATTCGTACATGAAATGGCTTTATAAATACCCGCAGGCCGCCTATCCTTACTCGGACTTGATCGAGACGAATCGCAGACGCTCGCGGCATGAGTTGGAGTACGAACTCTTAGACACCGGTGTTTTCAACGACGATCGGTATTTCGATGTCTTTGTCGAATATGCCAAAGCTGCGCCCGAGGATATTTATGTCCGGATCACGATCGTGAATCGAGGATCCGAGGCGGCGGAACTGCATTTGCTTCCGACGCTCTGGTTCAGGAATACATGGAGCTGGTGGGAGGCACCTGCCAAGCCGTCGCTGCGAGAGGTACACAATTCTGGCGGTTGCCGGATAATTCAGGCTTCCCACGCGGATCTGGGCGACCGCTGGCTCTACATCGATCGGGATGTACCGCTGCTGTTCACTGAGAACGAAACAAACAACCAACGGCTGTTCGGTGGACAGAACGCCTCGGCGTACGTGAAAGACGGAATCAACGATTACGTCGTGGGCGGCCGCCAGGAAGCCGTCCATTCTTCAGCGGGTACCAAGGCAGCGGCTCACTGCCGGGTTCAGGTGAAAGGCAAAGACTCGGTAAGTACTATGCTGAGGTTGACTGTTGTCCCGCCGGAGAAGGGGGGCTCTCCGTTTCGGAATGCCGCCGCCGTCTTTACATCCCGGCTCGGCGAGGCGGATGACTTCTATCGTTCCGTTACGCCCTCCAGTGTAACTGCGGACGCGGCCGGCGTGATGCGCCAAGCGTTCGCTGGAATGTTGTGGAGCAAACAGCACTATTTCTTCGATCTGAATAAGTGGCTGGATGAACATGGCGCCGGTCCATTCTCGCCTTCCCAGCGGGACGTGCGGAACCGCGACTGGTCGCACATGTTCAACAATCAAGTGCTTTCCATGCCCGATAAATGGGAGTATCCGTGGTACGCAGCCTGGGATCTGGCCTTTCACACGATCGTTCTCTCGACCGTGGACGTCGATTTTGCAAAGCGCCAGCTCGATCTGATGCTGCGTGAGATTTATCTGCATCCCAGCGGGCAAATTCCCGCGTACGAGTGGAATTTCAGCGACGTGAATCCGCCCGTACACGCTTGGGCCACGATCTTCCTTTACCGAATGGAGCAGGCGTTTCGCGGCCAAGGAGACATGGAGTTCCTCAAGCGGTCCTTCGGCAAGTTGATCACGAATTTCACCTGGTGGGTAAATCGCAAGGACCGCTTTGGCAAGAATGTATTCGAGGGCGGATTTCTGGGTTTAGACAATATCGGAGTATTTGACCGGTCGGCGCCGCTTCCCACTGGCGGCTATCTCGAACAAGCTGATGGTACGGCCTGGATGACACTGTATTGCCAGAACATGCTCGAGATTGCGACCGAAATTGCCGCCGACGATCCTATTTACGAGGACTTGGCCGTGAAATTCATAGACCACTTTCTTTGGATCGGCAACGCGCTAAATCGCGTGGGCGACGGCGGCATGTGGGATGAGGAAGACGGCTTCTATTATGATGTGCTGCGCTTGCCCGATGGTCGTGCCCAACGCTTGAAAGTGCGTTCCATGGTGGGCTTACTACCGCTTTGTGCGACCACGGTGATCGAGCCCTGGCAGCGGGAGCGTGTGCCCCGGCTAACGGCATATGCTGGCCAACAGCTCCAGCGCATGCCGGAGCTGCGGGAGACTATCCACCCCACAGGTGCGAACGCGTTGGGTTATGGCGGCAGGGGAATTATGGCCGTAGTCAATCCGGAGAGACTTCGCCGCATCCTGGGCCATATGCTGGATGAGAACGAATTTCTCAGTCCGTTCGGAATCCGGGCGCTCTCACGCTATCACCTGGATCATCCGTACGTGCTCAACGTGCACGGCCAGGAGTATCGGGTGTCGTATCTGCCGGCCGAATCGGATAGCGGGATGTTCGGGGGAAATTCAAACTGGCGTGGACCGATCTGGATGCCGGTAAACGCTGTTTTGATTCGTGCGCTGTTGAGCTTCTATCTCTATTACGGCGACTCATTCAAGGTCGAGTGTCCAACCGGTTCAGGGCGCATGATGAACCTGTTTGACGTTGCTGCGGAGATTGGCAGGCGTCTCTCGAGTATTTTCTTACGCGATGCGTCTGGACACAGACCGGTGCACGGCGCCGCCGATAAATTTCAGAACGATCCCCACTGGCGGGATTATCCTCTTTTCTACGAATACTTTCATGGTGACAATGGCGCCGGCATAGGCGCCAGTCATCAGACCGGCTGGAGTGGGTTGGCCGCTTCCTTTATACATATTTTTGGACGTCTCGATGCCAGTACTTATCTGGAAGCCGGAAAACGCGGATCGTTCCGCAGAGAGGACACCAAAGCAGCTGCCGTGCACGTAGCGTAGGATGCACGGAAAGCGCTTCTGCGTGATCGCGGCAAGGTAGCGAACGATGTTCCGTTTAGCAACGCTCGTGACGCTTTCGCTGCTGGCAAGAGCCGCCTACGGGCAATTGCCGGCCGTTACGGCGCCCACGCCACCGCCCGTAGCAAAGCCTGCAGAACAGGACCCGTTCGGTCGCGATAGTCCCCGTGGATGCGTGCTCGGTTTTCTAAAAGCCGCCGAGCGGGGTGACTATTCCCAAGCCGTCCAGTATCTTGACGCGCGCGTCACCGTTCCCCAGGAGGAGGAACTGGCCCGCCAGCTTCAAGTAGTACTAAATCACGGATTGTCGGGAAACATTGACGAGATTTCCCGAGCGCCGGAAGGGGATGTGAAGGATGGCTTGCGAATTAATCGCGACCGCGCTGGATTTGTACTGACGAATTTCGGAAGACTGGACATCCTGCTGGATCGCATCCAACGCAATTCCGGACCTCCGATCTGGCTGTTCTCGTCCGAGACTCTACGGGATGTCCCCCGCGCGTTTCAAGAATTCGATGCTCCGGGAATCGAGAGATTCATTCCCCGAACCCTACGGGAGACCAAGATCTTTTCCATTTCTCTGTGGCGTTGGCTTGCGATCATCCTGGCCGTTGCTTTGGCCCTGGTCTCGGCCTCCCTGGTCACCCGCGGTCTCATACGCCTGGTGCGCCCGGCGGTTCGACGGATCACCGGGCAGAAGGACGATCGCTATCTTCACTCCCTAACGCGGCCGATGCGCTTGTTGTTCCTGGCTGTGGCGGTTCGCTTGGTCGGACAGCTAGCCATCTCCCTTTTGGGCCGGGCTGTCTGGATTGGCGCTTCAAATGTCCTGGCCCTTGCGGGGTTCAGTTGGCTTCTACTCCGGCTCAGCGATATCTTGTCGGAGCTGAGATCCCGGCAACTCCTCCGAAAGCATGCAACGGACCAGATTGCAATCCTCTCTCTCATACGCCGGCTGTTCAAGATTTTAGTGGTCTTCTTCGCTGTCGTCCTGCTTCTCCGCGGCGCCGGCATAAATGTAAGTGCCATGCTGACAGGCCTCGGCATCGGCGGAGTCGCCTTAGCGCTGGCGGCCCAGAAAACACTGGAGAACGTCTTTGGCGGAATCACGGTCATTACTCGCAAAGCGGTTCGAGTCGGCGATTTCTGCCACCTTGCGGACGAGCTCGGGACGATAGAAGACATCGGTCTTGGCTCTACACGAGTCCGTACCCTCAACCGGACAGTCGTTTCCATCCCGAATGCCAAGGTTGCTCAAATGAATCTCGAGAATTACTCGATGCGGGATAGAAATTGGTTTCATCATCTCTTTGGACTGCGCTATGATACTTCGCCCGAGCAGATGCGATCCGTGCTCAGTCAGATTACTCAGATGTTGCGCCGCGACCCCCGAGTGGAGCGTGAATCCGCTCGCATTCGTCTGATCGGCTTCGGCCCCTCCTCTCTGAATCTTGAGATCTTCGCGTATGTCGAAATAACCGACTATGCGGCCTTCCTGGAGGCGCAGGAAGGTCTGTTGCTGCAGGTCATGGATATCATCGCGGCGAGCGGTACGAACATAGCTTTACCCTCGCAGATCACCTATTTTGATCGCGACAAATCTGTCGGGTTCCGAAAACCCTCCTCGCCGCCGACTATAGAACAGCAAACCAGACAGCAGCCTGGCAGTGATTCTTCGCCCACCGCTTCCGAGTACAAAGCATTCTCCCGCGAGGCCTGATGGCCGCCGAAAAGATGGGCCTTCCTGTAACAGCGCGGTCGCTAATGGTATTTTTTGCCCCTATTGCACTGTTCGCTCAGGAACTGCAGCCACGTGCGTACTTCCCCGCGCCCGTCGGAATGAACTTCCTTAGTATCAGTTATTCCTATAATTCAGGGGGGCTCTTATTTGATCCGAGCCTGCCGGTTGAGAACGGAGACGTAAAGGCAGCGATTCCATCCATCGCGCTCGGTTCAACACTAGGTGTGTTCGGCAGAACGGGCCAGGTGTTAGCCGTGCTGCCCTACGCGACTGCTAACGTGAGTGGCACGATCATGGGTGTCCAGCAGTCTCGGCATCGCTCGGGATTGGCCGATTCGACTTTCCGTTTTGCCATGAACATCCATGGCGCGCCGGCCATGCATCTGAAGGAATTCGCGGAATATCATCCGGGCACGGTTATTGGCGCTAGTCTCACTGCCACCGCCCCCACGGGTCAGTATGACCCGAATTTGCTGATCAATTTGGGCACGAATAGATGGGCCTTCAAACCCGAACTGGGGATCTCTCATTTTGTCGGAAAGTGGGATTTTGAGGTTGCTCTCGGCGCATGGCTGTACACAAGAAACTCGAACTTTTATGGTGGCTCTTCTCGAACCCAGGATCCATTGGGAAGTATGCAAGCTCACGTAGTGCGCTTGCTGCCCCATAGAACCTGGCTTGCCGCCGACGGTACGTTCTTTATGGGCGGTCGTACCTACGTAGGGAACACAATCCGTGCCGATTTTCAGGGAAATACGCGCTTAGGGGCGACATTCGGGATAGCTCTCCGCCGCCGGCAGGCGCTCCGGTTTGCTTACTTCAAAGGCGCTACGACTCGGATTGGCTCCGATATTGGGTCAATTTCCGTTACCTACCAAGTGATCTGGCAAGGATGGCGCTAGCCGCAGCTAAGTTATCCACCTTACTGAATACAGCGCTGGAAGGGCCACTGAGGGGTGGGTGAGGTCAGGGGTGGCCCTTCTTAAACGCTGCTCCTCCGAACAGGTACTTGGATGTCGCGTCACCTATGACTGATTTATTTTTAAATAAATACACAGTTGCCCGGCACCTGTGCGGGAGGCCTCAAAAAAAGAATCACTTGTGGTGACAGTTCGCTCCTAGTTGTAAGCTTTGTTTATCAGGTAGCTACATATCCATAGCTATGGGAGGGCATGACGAGCAAAAAGTTTGAATCCAGTTACGCTCAGCAGGGATTAGAATGCAAGCCAAAAGAGTCCTCCACATTCTGCCTGGAGCCTGAGCGTTCATCGAAAATGCCGCTATTGCGAAAAATTGAGTACCCGCTGATGGGATTCGGGGCTGCGCTCGTGGTCGTGTTTATCGTGATTCGACTGTATGGCGCGGCCGGTTCCTTGATGGGGCGGATGGCTTTCCAGGCCGTTGCTCCCGCTTCGGCGGTGACCGATACGCCTCTCGTAGTTGGCAACACAGATTTTGCTCTCTGGTCGGAAAAAAGGATCAGGGCTTTTCAGGAATCGTTGGCAAAACATTTTCAGCCTCCACTAGCGCTCCTGAATATTCCCCGGATTCATCTCAACGTGCCGGTATTCAATGGGACCGATGAAGACGTGCTGAACCGTGGCGTGGGCAGGATCGTCGGAACGGCACGCGTGGGGGAGAAAGGGAACCTGGGCATTGCAGGCCATAGGGATGGCTTTTTTCGCGCCTTGAAGGATGTTAGCCGGGGCGATGCCGTGGAACTGGTCACAGCGCGAGGGAGCACTGTCTATGAGGTCGACAACATCGTGATAGTTACACCAGATAATGTTCAAATACTGCATAACAGGCCGGTTCCCACGATTACGTTGGTCACGTGTTACCCATTTTATTTTATTGGTGATGCACCCCGGCGCTATGTGTTGCAGTGTTCGTTGAAAGAGAACAAGCGGCTTACAAATGCTGGCCTAGCTAATGTGGCTGGCGCATCCACTAATAAATGAAAGGAATAGAGGGAGATGAATAGTAAAGGTTATGAAAGGCAGTGAGTCGCGGCTTACTGCCTCCTGAAACGTACATGAAACGAGGAACGATGAAACTTGGAACAGTACTTTTTTTGTGTTTTGTAACACTGTGCGCAACGGCGGGAGCACAAACTGCAACGAATACGAACGGTGTCCCTGAGGGCTACATAGCCCTGCTGCGCTCGAATGTGCAATCTCAGAAAGTCGATATCATTCGCCAAAACATTACGCTGAGTGAACAAGAAGCGAAGACATTTTGGCCCCTGCAGAGAACCTATGAGAATGAATTGTCCGCACTCGGCGATGCCCGTGTGGAGGTGATAAAGGATTACGCAAAGAATTGGGACAATTTGTCCGATGCCACGGCGAAGGATCTTGGGAACCGGCTGCTGGACTACCAGAAGAAACGTGTCGACCTTCGTAAGAAGTATTTTGATCGTATGTCAAAAGAGGTGACTCCAACGGTCGCAGCCAAGTTCTTTCAAGTGGAGATCCAGCTGGAGAACCTGATCGACCTGGAAATTGCTGCCTCGATACCCTTAGTTAAGTAATTCTCCATCATGTTGTCACGATCGATATTTGCTGCGTTCGCGTGCGCCGTCGCGGCCTGCGGTCAGGTAAAGACGAAACTTTATCTGAATCCGGAGGGATGTGTCAAGACGTACCATCTTGCGGTGGGCCGTGTTTTGACCTCAAGCGGCCTTGTTGAGGATCCGACGGTAAACGCAATTATGAAAAAAGCCGTTTCGGTCCAGATGAAGGAGCTGAATATAGCGGAGGTAGACAAAGGCGCCGAAGTCGAGGTGCGGTTCATGGGCGGCAATGGCGCCGGGCTCCAAACGGATGATCCCACGGTCGGTGACATGGCAGTGTGGGCTCTCACCGGGAGTCCGACCGTTTCCGGAAAAACGTACAAAAAGAGTACCCTTGTGCTTGGGATTCTAGATACCAAATCAAACCGAACATTATGGACAGCCCGATGCACCGATAACTTTGGCGACCCCGCGCGCCTGGAGGAACGGATTCAAAAGGCTGTGGCCAAGGCTTTTGCCAAATTTCCAAAGAGCTTTTCTTGCGGCGCGTCGGGCTCTGGATCTTAGGACCGGGCGCCGCTTAAAACACTCGCCCTAACTGGAAAAACCATTTGCGGTGACCCGACTCTCCTATACTGCCTCCCACCAAAATGGGGCCCACGACTGTGTCGACGATCAAACCAACAACTCCATCGTTAGGAAGCGTAGGGGCATTCGGTAGACCATAAGGCTTCGCCACTTCGTAATGGACATCGAGAAACACGCCGCCTCCCAGAAATGAAGGTGCGTTGCCGATGCGGTGAAGATATCCGCCGCGGAAGTAGAAGTATTGGTCCGTCAGGAATTGATTTAATCCGTAGGCCGCCAGGCGAGACGGGCCGCCGAGCGAGAAAAGCGGCAAGCCCGTTTGCGCATGGGAAAAAGTCGTGCCGCCCGACGCTGTGAAGAAAAGAGACGCTGGCTTGCTGATGGGATGGAAAGCCGATAGCGTCAGTTCAGCAGACGGGAACCCGTTCTTTGCGCCCGGATGGGCGTCTGTCCAACCTCCTTCTGCGAGAAGCGTTATCCCGCGCCTCGGGATAACCGGATAATCTAAGTGGTCCATCGCATAGCGAACCCGGGTTACACCTGTCCTTCCCGAGACGGAAGGCAGCAATGGACTTCCGACCCATCTGTTGGTTTCCAGATATCCCGCTTGGTAGCCAACTCGTAACTCGCTGAAGCGATCAAAGCCGTAGCCAAGATCGAGTCCGCCGTGGACCTGGTTCAGTTTGTATTCGGCCAGGAAATTGTCGTCCGAGTAAAGATTCAATGGAGATCGGCTGGCATACACATTCGGCGCAATAAACCAGCGGCTGGTCACCGTCAAAGGATGGTAGTACTCCGTGCCGATTGAATATGTCGAACCGACAGAGAAATCCGTTCGTACTTCGGATCGATATCCGCCAACGTCAGCAAACGTTATACGGCCTCCGAAAGTGAATTGAACGTTGTCGGGATCCAGGCCATCCACCGTGAAGCCGGGCTTGAGCCATGGCGGCGCATAACCCTTTTCATCGGCCCTTATCAACAAACCCTGCCTATCGCCGCGATCGATCAAACTATAGCTGAGACTGTCCAGCCGGCCCAAGCCGACCTGTCGCGTAAGTTCGTCTTCCAAGCTTGGCGTGTCGATCGGTTTGTTCACGAACGGCGATAATTCCTTCTGAATATCTCTGGCGACATCTGTGCTGGTACCCTTTACTTCCACAAACTGTGGCGTGGGTGTAGTCTTCACCAAACGGGATTCACGTTGCGCCAGATATTGCTTCCACTCGTCGTCACTCAGTCTCAGCCGCTGCAGCACGCCTGAACGTTCGTTTGCCGCCTCATATCCCTTGGGAATAATCTGTCGAACTCGAGAAAAGTCCAGCGTCGTAAAACCGGGCAAATTGACGGTGATCAAAATGTCTGCCCGCTCCATCCCACGAAGTTCGTTGGCGTCAATCATCACATCCGAAGATCCGCCGGCAACCTGAAACATCGAGTTCAAATTCGCGGGAACTGCCGGTCCCGTGCTTAAATGCACACCGATGACGATATCCGCTCCCATCTGCTTGGCAACATCGGTGGGGAGATTGTTGAGCAGCCCTCCATCGGCAAGGATTTTGCCGTCTTCCTTTACCGGTGCAAAGACTCCGGGAATAGACATAGTCGCCCGAAGGGCGTCGGCTAGAGAGCCGCCGTCAAAGACGACAGATTTTCCGGAGATCAGGTCGGTCGCAACGCAGCGGAATGGGATTGGCAATTTATCGAAGCTTCTTCCGTCGGAGTAGGGCAGTACATTTCTATCGATGACCAGCCTTACTTCGTGCCCTGAAACCAATCCGCCCGGCGCCTGCAACCCTTGCTTGAGCCCCAATTCCAGACCATTGGGAAATGCGCGTAAGTCTTCTTTGCGCCGGAAGGATAAATCGCTGTAAGGCGTTTTACCCGACAGTACCTCGGGCCAGGAAATATCGGTCACGATGCGCTTAATTTCGGCCGGGCTATGTCCAGTTGCATAGAGCCCGCCGACTAATCCGCCCATACTTGTTCCCGCAACGTAATCGACGGGTATGTGATGGTCTTCCAGCCATTGGAGGACGCCAATGTGCGCTAGGCCTTTCGCTCCGCCTCCCTGTAACGCCACGGCAATTTTGGGGCGCGGATTCGGCTGCTGGCAGAACGCACAACCACAAGGAGCTATCAAGCAAAAAAAGAACCACGCGAATCTTCGGCATTCTCTAACGGCAAAGGCGGGCATTTTTACCGTTGAAATGCGAGTACAGGGCCGGGTGGTTCTTTTTTGCTTGTTATTTTTTGATTCCGCCTGCCGCGCGGAGGCACAGCAGTCCGGTGTTCAGAAAGCCATAAGTGAGTTTGAGAACTATTTGAATATGGCCGGCTCGCGGACCGCGGCTGATTTTCAACCCCTGACCCGACGCGAAAGAACCGATCTGTACCTGCGAAGCTTGACAAACACTTGGGGTTTCGCCAAAGCGGCCATGTCGGCAGCTCTCGATCAATGGCGCGACAAGCCCCAAGAATGGGGCCAAGGCTGGGGTCCGTACGGGCAGCGGGCCGCAAATATCGAGGGCCAATACCTCGTTCAGAAAACTGTCTCTTATTTGATCTCCGCGCCACTGCACGAAGACAATCGATATTTTGGCTCCGGCAAACATGGCATCTGGCCGCGAACCAGATACGCATTGGCAAGCTCCATGCTGGCGCGCCACGACAACGGCGAACTCCGCATTTCTGCTTCACAGTTGGGTGGTGTCGCCGCTGGAGCTTTTGTAGCGCGGCTATGGTTGCCGGGCAGTCAGAATACCGCCAGTGATGCGGCAGTTAGTTTCGGGATCACAATGGGGACTAACGTTGCCTTTTCGGTGGTCAAAGAATTTCTTCCGGATCTGCTTCAACGCGCGGCCCGCAAGAAGCCTGGAAAGAACCCAATCCCGAACGACTAGTGACCAAACTGAATCACGGGACCAATTTCTTGTAATCTGAATTCGTCACCGTCACTTCGATCTTTTTCCCGGTTGCGTCCAACACGCTCCGTTGAACGTGGTTCGTTCCATCTGGAAGGCTGGCGAAGTTCACTGCTAGCTTCACGACATCGTCTTTGGGATTATCCAAATAAGAATCGACGTTGTACGTGACGATTTTCTTGGCGACCGTATCGAATCCGATCGTGAGGATATCTCCCTGCTTCAGGTAATTCTTGATGGCAATGCTGCTTACTGGCTGGGCCGGGGTAACGGCGACGTTCCCGGCCGCCTGCGCGGCCTGAATCTTCTGCGGATCCGGCGGGACATACTCATGGACCAGCGCAGCTACGCGCCCCATATAGTCCTTCATTTCTCCCACCTTTTTTTCGACAACCTCCTTCTTCAAACGGCCGCCGCGCCGCCCGCCTCCTTGTTGCTGCTGCGGCTGGGCCGCCGCCTCCATCGGGATCTTTTGCACCTTGCCATCGGGCCCGTATTGGCATTGCTTCTGTTCTTGCTTCTTCACCTCACCTTTTAAGGCGATTTGCGTATTTTCCGTCCATGCGTACTGCTTGAGCTGCGCCTGATTCTTGGCGAGTGATTCTTTGAGCGCAGCGATCTTCTCCTGCTTCGCGTCCGGGGTTGGCTGTCCCACAAGCAAGGCCCCGAACATCAGGGACGCCACGGTCATCGCAATGCTTCGAGTACGCATACAAAATCCCTCTTTCGCCGAGTGCCGGCACAGAGTTTGACGGTGACTTCTGTCTGGTCGATCTATTTTCTTTTGAAGCTGGGTAGTCTGTCAGCTAGCGGCGAAACCGCCCGCCGCCGCGACTGAAATTCTGGAACCGCTGGGTTTGAAATTGCCCGCGTTGGCGGGCGGCGTCTGAATTACTCAATCCTTGCCACGTGTGCGGTTGTATTGACTCTCGGCTGGTGCTCCGCGGCTGTGTGGTTGGCCTGTTTTGTTTCGCGTTTTGTATGTTCTGTTGGGCCTGCTGCTTAGCGGCCGTCGTGTCTACTGAATTCCAATCGCCGTTGTTGTACTTGCTCCAGTTGCCGCTGGAATCTTTCCGATAAACGTTTCCGTCATTGCCCGCATATGTATAGTTGTTTGTTCTAGCGACGGTGCCATTTGCCCCGCGAAAGCCGGCACCCTGGCCCCCGGAACCTTGATACCCGAAAGCTGTGCCTCGAGCGGTACTTACATGTCCCGTTTGCACCCACTGGTCGCCGCGCGCAGCCACGGAGTGCCCCCACTGACCGTACGCATTATGGCCCTGAGACGTAGCTCCATATCCACCTGTCCACGGATTGTACGTACTCGCGACTGTTCTACCGCCATACCATCCCTGCGCGCTTGCCGCGCGCCCGTATCTTCCCGTCGAAGGGTTATACCAGGCTGCTCCTCCCGCCGCGCCGTACGGTCCGTAAACGGCTCGGCCGCCCGCGAAGCCGCCTGTCCAGGGATTGTAAACATAGGCGGCTCCGTAAGTAGCCGGCCATGGGCAATAATACGGATACATCATTCCGGGTCCCCAATAATAGTAGGGAGGGTAATACCAGCCGGTTCCATAAGCGATTGCCAGACCTGCCGTCATGCCGATCGCGAACATTCCGAAATATCCGGCTGTCGTGCTGCTTTCAACTGTTGTTACGGTGGGATTGGTTTGAGTGACGTATGTCACGTTGTAGACAGGAGAACTGGGAGGGATCGTGTAGATCTCTTGCGGCACTGAGTCCGCAGTCTTCCACGGCCCATTTGGCGTAGTCGACACAAACCAGATTCCCTGAAAGCAGAGATAGTAAAGATCTCCATCCTTGATTACTTTGTCTTGCGTGTTCGCGGCATATTGCAGTGACGTCTTTTCAATCGGCTTGAACTGCGGAGGTCCGCTGTAGTGTACTCCTTGCTGGTTCACTTTGGTTTCGGCTTCCGTCTTGTTGACGATGGCGGTCTGCGGAATCTGTGCCAGCATGACCGCGTCGGAAGCTTCTATGGTCCCGGGGACCGACGCCAGCACACGCCCCTTCGCTGAATTTAATGGAATTTTTGAGAAGTCGGAAGGCAGGTCATTGCCGGCGTAGCTCCAAGGCCCTCCCAGGGCTTTTGCCCGGAACCAGAAGGCCCGAAAGAAGGACGTAATATTGTTGTCCCGCATTTTCCAGGAAGATATCATTTTCTGTATTTGCAACGTAGAGCAGGCGCGTACCCGAAATCCTCGAATAGACGGGTGCGCCGTTAAACAGAATCAGCTCTGCTGGAACGGTACTGAAGAATACCTGCGGCACGGTTCCGGAAGGAGGTGCTGATGTCGCGGAAGAAAGACCGTATGCGAATCTTTGTCGACCAAGGTTGCCGCTTGAACATCCGCAACGCCCAGAACAGCCTTACCGCCGCTGGGCGTCAGCGAAAACGCCATTCTGCCCGTCAACTCCTTGTAGTCCTTCCACTCGTCAATTTGGGGTTGGTAGTAGAGCAATACCGCCCCGTTCGGCCTGCGCCTGCCGGGACGCCATTCTTTGATCCCTGGCGAGGCCATCCAATGTCCTGGGTGGGACTTTCAAGTTGGCCCGGCTGTGGAGGACCTGAGGATGGTAATTGGCCCGGCTGCAGAGGCGTAGCCTGGGCGAAGTAATTTTGCCCCACCAAGGTAACGCTCAGTAACATTATTAGTGCCTGTCTTCTCATCCCCTTTTGGAGCGTCGAAGAGGAATGAACGATTTGTTTTTGACCTCGCCGAGACCGCAAATCTATTGAGATTTACCGTTTGCCGGCAGCGTCGCTAATAGGGCTGATACGATTGATCGGCTCTCTTGGCGTCGTCGGCGGAGAGTTCCTGTGCCGAATCCAGGAAATCGCGTACATGTCGTGCCCAGCCATTGAAAGCCTCATATGCGGCCGCCCACTTTTCCTGTCTCGAAAAGTTAACATTGCCGATCTCCGCGCCTGCGCCCAGGTTCTCGCGGTCTACCATTGCTGCGATCTGTTCGCCAGTATTGGAATCGACCAGTTCCATTTCGACGCCGACCTTCCCTATGTTGATGGCATGATCTAGTGCGCCTTCCGAGGCCGCCGATTTATCTCCGGCCGCAATCTCTCCGCCCACATCAACCCCAATAAGGGCTGCGCGGAGACGCAGTACCAGGGGGCCGGGCTCATCCGCTACCGGAAATGCGCTGGAGACAGCGTCGACCAGAGCCCTATGGAAATATCGGGCTCCCACTCCGCGTGCCTTGTCCGGAAGCTTGGATTCATCTGCGTCGGAGGCGAGATACACTTGTACCGGATCCACGATCATGGCAATGTATTTGTGCAGATTCTTCTGCTCATCCGCCCTGACGAAGGTCAGCGCATTTAAATCAAGGTTCGGGTTGGGTTTAAGGTTTGAGTAGTCTTTCAGAAATCCGGAGAATTCTTTTCCCGCAGGCATTTTCCTGAGCACGATCTGCTCGCTCCCGGCCTGGCCGCCGGCGGAAGAACTGCTAGCCGTCTCGCTACTTGGCGCTTGCGCTTGACGTGCGCAGCTCACGCTGAACACAAGGGGCAGTGCAATAGCGATCCGGCAAAAAAGTGTCTGGAATTGTTTGTTCGTCATGTCTACGCTCGCTCAGCCCTTCTTTTTTCCGCTGCTGCTTTGGACTCTCAGCAAATTGAAGATATGAAAAGCCCCCGGTATCCCGTTCAAACGAATGCCGGCGATGTCCTTATCGCCTTGGTTGGCGACGGTTCCGAGCACGATGACGTCGCCATTCTTGACAATGATCTTGATATCGGATCCGCTGCCCCAGAAATATCGCGATAGGTTGGCCTGCAGAGCCGCCCGGGCCGCCGCGCGGATTCTCATATCGAAGCTACCCAGCGGTAATACGTCGATGTTGTTTACGATTGTTCCTACACCCTCAATGTTTTTGATGATGTTTTGAGCGTCGCTGCGATTGGTCTCGCGAACTGTCCAGCCGCTCAGGATCACAGTATCTCCGAGCATGGCGAACGAGATAAAATCGAACTCGCTAATGTAAGGCATCATCGCGAGCTCATGGCGGATTTTTTCGTACGTCTGTGGGGCGTCTTTAGTCCGGTAGGTTCGTACGTCAAGCAGCTTTCGGCCTGGATCTCCGGCGGGAATCGAACTGGCTTCAATTGGAGTTACAGCCTGCAACTTTACTTCGCCCGACTTCACTTTGAGCTCCCCTGAGACATTCGCCAGTTGCCCAACAAGTTTATTGATCATCTTGTCTTTATTGACATTGAGGACCATGTTGTTACTGAGGCGGACCAGCACCGGCCCAGCGCCGTCCTTGTGAGTTTTCTGACTGCACTCCATGCGATCAGAGGTAATTGGCCCGAGCATGAGCCGCGCGCATATATCCGAATCCACGTAGGCCGGGAATGTGGAAACCTCCTTATCTGCCGCGCAAATTGCCTCACTTCCAAGAAACGCGGCGAAAATGAGCGCCAATGTGATTCTCGTCATAATCCCCCTTTCGGACCCACAGATGATTCAATCGGGTGCAAGCCGCCGTATAGATGTCCGCTGTGTTCAAAAGGATGTATTTTCTCTTCGCCTTGGCAATGAGCGAAATTAATTTGGACCGGCGGGGACAACAAATGCATCGTTAACGCAATGAAACAGTTGTCTTTCTTATGTCTGCTGTCATGCAGTTCCTTGATAGCTCAGGACTTCCACAAATGGAATGCCAATGTGGGTGGGGGCGTTTCGTTCCCTCTTGGAGATGCGTCGGACCGGGTAAACACGGGCTACAATTTTACAACCGGCGCTGGCCTGAACCTTTCCAAACATTTCGGCATTGAGGCAGATTACATCTTCAACGGCTTCAATTTGAGCGATAAGGCGCTTCAGGGTGCGGGAGCCCCTAACGGCTACGCTCATATGTGGGGCTTC
>Ga0157369_10000744_pt1 | contig 42014 bp, 34 predicted proteins | sample C25metaG_FD_113461 | JGI IMG/M metagenome (GOLD analysis project Ga0157369, IMG submission 113461) | Corn rhizosphere microbial communities from Kellogg Biological Station, Michigan, USA - C2-5 metaG | ecosystem: Host-associated > Plants > Roots > Rhizosphere > Soil | place: USA: Michigan... | reverse complement strand
CTGCCAGTTCACGCGCGCTTAGAGCGCGCGCACGGCGCTCGGCTACAACCGTCCGTAATTCCGCAAGATTCAATTTTACCCCCGATAGGAAGCTGCCCGCTCCCTTTCATGTTGGGAAGCTATGCTCACGGCCGGCTAGCGCCTTGGCCGTGTCACCGTTTCAACCGTAAACGTAGGAAAATATGCGGCCCTCTGCTTTGATCCACATCAAAGCGTTGCAACGAGCCCGGGCAGGATGCGCCACAAGACCTCCGCAGCGCGGCTGGCCTCCTCGCGAAGGCCGGAAATTGCGATGTGTGAGAACCGTGGAATCCACGGCTCGGCCGTTGAAGGCGCTCCTACGCTAACCTACGACTTAGCTCCGCGTCCGCGGATCTTTGCTTCGCGTCGGCGGATCTTTTTTTTCGTACGTTTTGGTTCCTATCTCGCTGTGGATCAGGCGAGTGCCATCCCACACTTCGAAGCTGTCGTGACCTCCGCGTGCATCACGAATCTTTCGTGCGTGCTCGATTGCGAGGGCATCGGAGTCCGATAGGTGTTCTTCACAACCAGATATTCGAACTTGCGAATCAAAAAAGTAGTAGCGGTATCGCATATGGCCCCCCAAACACCCGTCGTGACAGATCGCAGGATTGACCTTCCCGCTAGACCAGCTTCACAAAGGTGAGCAACCCGTACTTTGGGGTCTTTTCCAATTCTATACGCTTAGACGGCCGCAAAGCCATTTTGGTGAGATTGGTAGCCGCGCTCTGAGCGGTTTACGTCAACATTAATCCGGTTTCGACCAACTGCTGTACGAGCCTGCCGGCATGGGCAGAGACTTCATCTGCGAGACGAAGTAAATCGGAGCCCATCCGATCGGGATGCGTTGCGGCCAGTTCTCGCAGGCCGGCTTCACAGTCTCTAAGAAAACGCAAAACTGGAAAGTTACCTGTCATTTGCCGCACCCCTTCTGGCACCCTTCTGAGGGTCTCTCTGTTTGGTTTGTGTGGCTCGGACTATAAATATTTTGTGACAATAACGAAGCTAGCCAAAAGGGTTAGAACGTCGGTGGTTGACGCGGTTGTGGCCTTCGGCGCACTGATCCAGCTTGGTGGCTACACGATGCTCGCGCATTCGGCCTGATGCAGAGCGGCAAACGAGTGCAATAACCCCTTGTTTAGGCGGCGGTCTGCCGTCTTTTTCTCGTAGCTAGGGTTGTCCTGTGCTCATATGCAACGAGCAACAGCACGACAATCTGTCGCAGTCCTCTCCGGTGCGGAGAGGACATTCAATCAAATCCCTTGAAAACCGGAACGCGTCGCCAACGTACGAATAGTGCCGTCGAAGCGGTCGTGCCCACGAGCCTGGGCACCTCTTCCGTTCCCCGCGCGGTACACGACGCCCGGCACGGCGGCAATGGCTCACGGCTACTGTGCTGGGCGTTTGCGATAAAGTTCGTACCGAAACGACTGCAGGAATGAAACGATAGGTGGCGCGTGCCGTTTCAAAAACATATGAACACGGAAAGCCCTAACGGTCAGAAAACAGGGAGGCAGCCTCGCCCAACGGGCGACGCGACGGGCAGAGCTCTGCAAGATGTCATCGAGCTAGAGCGTGAACGCGGCGATGTAAATGCCGGCGCGGAACCCGAACAGAAAAGCGAGATACAGAAGCCGCGGGAGACCGATTAACCGCCAAACGAGCGTTAGAAGTGTCGGTCGGAGGCTGGAAAAACGATCGATCCGATCCTCATAAAAGCGGAAGGGTCAAAGCGGATTGAGGAATTCCAGCCGAAGACCGGCGGCCGTCGGAATCATTGAGCGAAAAGACAGACGCCTTCGCGCGATTGCCCGGCTTGCTGTTCTCATGGCCTCGCTCGTGCTCGCCGGCTGTGCCGACGATCCCGAGAGCTGCAACCGGGCGCATGGCATCTGGAACGGCGTGACTTGCTCAGCGCGGTAGCGCGGCCATCCTCCGGTCAGAAACACGCCATGCCGGCATGACTTAGATAAAGTCCAACGGCGTGAAGGATGCCCTCTGCCTGGAGTGCCTGGCCGTGCAGCATCACCACGAACGCGACAGAGGCAATGACCAAGCCTTGCACGCGGGGCGCGGCGGGACGATCAGGCCAGAATCTCGATGCAAACACCGCAAGAGCGGCCACACCAATGAGCCAACCCACGAGGACTTCCGGAATACTGTGCACCTGGATAGCGATACGCGAGATGCCGATCGCCATGATGAACGCCGCTCCCGCAAGCAGCACCGCAACACGCTTCCAGTCACTGACAGCGATCGCGACGGCAAGCGTCAGAGCGCCATACACCAGCGTGCTGAAGCTCGTGTGACCGCTCGGGCTATGGAGATCGGCAAGCGGGGGACACACGAAAAAATAGATCTTAAGGACGGCGGTGACGCCCATACACAGCGCCAGCGCGGCGAGCCACCATACGAGCGCGCGCAACTGGTGGATGGCGACGAGCCATACCGTCACGATGACGGCAAGCGGCAGCAGCAGCGCTAGATCGCCGAAATCGGTGAGCGTCCTGAGCATTCCGCCGATTTTATAGGGTCTATAGGCGCGAGAGAAAGCCTGACGGCGAGGAGATCGTTGGAACCAGCCTCCTCTCGCCTTGGCATCGTTCGCAACGATGCCGCTTAACTAGCAGGGCGGGAAGCTCGCGGGCCATTGCGGTGCGAAGCGATCGAGGTTACGGCCTTGCACACGCCGGCATCTTGTCTCAAGTACCAGACCTCATAGTAGCCGAGCTCCTCGCACTTTTCATAGTTTGCCCAATCGGCTCTGAAAGCCGGATCTTCCTCGAACCACTGCAGCATGTCGATTTCGCGCAAGGACTTCGAAGCCCCACACGATATCGTCGGATCCGCGCAACGTTCGACGAGTACCAGGCTTGGCTTCCAACGTCGCAAATCTTCGTCTGCAGCGGCACGGGTCCAACGCGTCACGTCCGCGAGTTTCGCCAATTGCCTTTGCTTCACGTTTCCGTCAGCCGCCGTCTCAGCGCTGAAAATCGCCTCGAGTGTCCAAAAGCCGATGAATCGCTCTGACCACTTCAAACGATACCTAAGCACAAAATCGAAAATGCTCGCATAATTTGGTCCCAGAACGGCAATCGACGTGCCGGTTGGCAATGCCGCCAAAATCGATTGCTGTACCGCCACCCTATTCTCATCGACGTCGGCCGCCGCTTTCGCGGACTGGATCGGATAATAGAACAATCCGACGAAGAGGCAGCTTACCAACGCTGTCGCGCTCATGGTCCTGACGCAAAATGCGCGTCGTTGCAGCGACGTTGTGACCTGGATAAAGCGGTCGACGAGAATGACACCTAAAAGCAGGATGAAATAGGCGTCGGCTGGAACGAACTGATATTGCCAGCCCTTCTGTTGGATCAGATAGCCGGTCGTCGCACCGACCGCCGCGATGGCGAATATGTCGGCCAGCGTCCGATATTGCAGACGCCGGCGCAACACCGCGTATAACAAAAGCACGACAACGACTTTCACGGTGCGCCGCGGTTCTATGAGCGTCAGCAGCGGAACGTGCTGATATACGAGATACGCATTATACGCGAGAGGGATTACCTTCGTTATGTAGTCGGGCGCGAAAATCGCGAGCGCGGCAGAATAGGCTACCGCAGCGACCACAGCTCCCACTGCCTCGGGCCTCAGCAGGCTACGCGGAATACCATCGCGGCAAGCGAGCAAGAATTCGATCCCAACGACAATCAGAAAATGGTGCGGCTTCATCGATAGGGCGACGAATGCCGCCGCGCCTGCCACGAAGCTCTGCCAAGCCACTGGCGAAACGCCATCAAGCCGGAGCGCCGCGGTGACGAGATACGGCAGCAGCAACAGCACCATGACGTACTCGCGCTGGCCGACATAAGCCCAGGAGTAGACCGTCGTGGCATAGGCGATCCCGATCGCCAACCATAATGCCATGCTGCCCGATGCTTTTTGGGCGGTGCGCCGAACCATGAACGCGCACCATGCCGCGGAGACGCAAAGCAGCAACCCGAGACACATTTTCATCGCCGTCTGAGGCAATATGTCGAGCAGGCGGCTCAACGCCACCGGTATCTCCGAGAGCCAAATGATCGTCGGTGGATTTGCCTCGACGAGGTCAGTTCCAATCCGTGCTCCGTCGAGAACGCGCGACGCAGCGTACAGCAACCAGGACTGATCGCCCCAAATTGGTTGCGCGACGAAACACACGACAGTCATCGCGACGACTGCGCCGCCAATGATCGGAAGCAATAGACGCGCCCCTAGCGCGGCAATGTCATTAGTCGACGAAAGAAGGTGCTTGGCTGGTTCAGCTATACGATTCATGGCGCACCCCACGCTGGGAATGCCCGAGGCTTGAAACACAATTTAAAATTGCAAAAGCGGTTTATTGCTGGCCCGCTAGCCCCTCCGAATTTGCGCCGGATCGTACAGCCTGACGCTGAGCGAATGCTCGACTTCGTAGTACCGACACGGTTTGGTCACGGTAGCCAACGATGGCTGCGCCAGCGTTTTTCGCCGCGTCAGGACGGCGCACACTCCGCGGGCAGTGCGAGGAAATTCATTCCGATGGCTGTCGCAAATGCTTCCAAGCTCAGCGAGCGGCATGGCTCGCCCGTCCAGGGCATGGGGAAGATGCTGTAACGCGCGCTGGCAAGGATCTCATAAATCGGGGCCCGTGCGCTCGGCTCAGGCCAAGCCTCGAAAATAATCGTCGCCTTGCGGGTCGCCAAAATGTTGGGCGCGCCGCGAAGCACCTGGCCCTCGAATCCCTCGGTGTCGATTTTGATGAGCGTATGCTCTGTCGTGTGCGACCGCAGAACGTCGTCGAGGGTAGTTTGCCCGACGCTGAGCTTACGTAATCTGTTGCCGGCGATTGCCCGCAATCGTTCTTGCGTACCCGGATCGGCGGAGCCGTTCCACGTTTCGCCTTCCGCGAAAAGGAGCTGAAGCGGGGCGTGAGAGTCGCCGATGGCAAGGTTCCGAATATCCGGCTTTACCTGATTAAGGTGCGCGGTCTGCACAAAGTACTCATGACAAACAGGATTGGGCTCGAACGAAATCGTGCGGACACCGTGTGAAAGAAACAATATCGAATTCTGGCCATAGTTTGCGCCGACATCGACAAATAAATCCGGTCGTCGCTTCGAGTTGAGAATAGAGGCGTAGGTGTGCTTCACCTCGGCGTCCTGGCCAAGAAGAGAAACCGCCAGCAGCCAGTCGAGCCAGAGACGATCGGCAGTCAGCGGCAAGACGATCGCATGGCCATTGAACATGACCGTCCAATACGCATCGAATGCTCCGGCCTCGTGATCGATGAACGCGCCTCCAAACAGATGCCAGAAGTAGCGTTTCTGGCGCCAGCCAAGCGAATTGTAGATTCGGTTCACCGCGGCGCGGAGAGGCGGGCTATGTATCGCCAGGCGCAGGGCAGCCTCGGACGAGCGGATCGGCAGTAACGGCTCAAGACGGCGGAATACCGTGGCGATCGTGCTCATCACCGCGAGCCTATGGGATCACCTGTGCCAAGGATGTGATAAATCGGTGACTACCCGTTTTAGCCTGCCACCCGCTTCGAGCGAACGGTTCGCATTATCAGGCCGGTAGAACGGCTTCGAGCAGCTCCTTGCTCATCAAAGCGTCGGCCGCGGCCCGGATCGACGAGAAGGGCAGCTTCGATCGCTCGGCGATATCGAAGAGCGAATGGCGGCCATCGGCCAGGTTGAGGACCCACAACAGCGTCATCTGATCGAAAGTGCCGGCGTCCGCCTCGCCGCCGATGGGACGATAGAGGCCTCGCCTGCCGAGTTGCGGCTCGCCCCGCGGATTGAGATTGCGGCACATGATGTCGCCTTCGATCACCTCCACGATTTGCTTCAGCTTTTGCAACGAATCGGTCAGGGCTTCGGGCTTCACGAGATCGAGGTTGTCGGCGGAGGTGTGATATTCTGCGTAGCCGCCATTGGGCGAGCGCATGAAGCAGCCGACCGGCATATTGAAGCCGGGTGAGCAATACTGTCGTTCGTCATAGCCGTAAGGGATGAAGGGCGTGATCGTGTACGGCGAGCCGCTGTGGCGAAGAATATGCTCGACATAGCGGTTGATGAGCGCGCCCTCTTCTCGGCTCTGCTTGTAGGTGCCGGAACCGGCATCACCGAGGCAGCTTAACACCAGCCCATGCCGTACGCGCGGAATGGTTCCCTCGTTGCGCGCGAGCCAGGTGATGGAGCCGATCGTGCCGGGGATGAACAAGAACCGATATGTAAAGCGGCGTGGCGCCGCCATCACATGTCGCGCCAGCATCGTCGCAACCGCCATGCCAGACAGATTGTCGTTGCCGAGTGACGGATGGCAGCAGTGGCAGGAAAATAAAACCTCCTCCTCCGACGCGCCTTGCACCAGAAATTCGCCGTAAGTGAGATTTCCTTTCGCCAAAGTGGCATCAATCACGACCCGGTAGGCGGGCTCGGTCATCCCATCGCGCTGCCGCTGCGTCACGCAAAATCCCCACGTGTTCGCGTAGTAAGCGGTGCGATAGGGTATCCAATCGGGCTTCTCCGGCAGCGAATAGAGATGCCGCTGCAGCTCCTCGATCGGCACGACCTGATCGACCGCGTGGCTATATTGGAGGATGTGCAAGTTGGACGCGGCGAAATCGACGACGCGCCGCCCGTCAAGGGTCTCGATATAGGCGTCCCGAATGTTCCACTCGTTGGGAACGGTCCAATCCAACACCGGGGTGCCCGATGGCACCTCACGCATTTCGAGGGGTATGTGCCGTTTCAGGATTGAAAGGCTGCGGCGCATTCCATCGCCGGTGATGCTGCGGCAGATCGGATAGAGCTCGGTAATGAGATCCATCATCGCCGCGGAATCATCACCGCGAATCATGCCTTGCTCGAATTTATGTTCGCTTATTTCCTCGGCGCTGCCAGTCATATCGGATCCAACGGAACATGTGCGCATCTGGTCGATTCTATGGCGCCCGCTACGGCTTTTGCATCGGCCGTATGCTCAGACTGGTTACTTCCGCGCTACGCGGCAAGCCGAGAACCGCAATGGCCGCCGAAGCGACGTCATCGGGCTGCATCAGCCGATCGGGCGCGTAAGGCCTGCCGGTCGCGGCAAAGATCCGTTCTTGACGCGGCGTTGCGGTGGTGCCGACATGGAGCGTCGTTACACGCACGCCTGTGGCATTGATTTCGTCACGCAGGCTGTCGGCAACGGCCTTCAATGCGTGTTGTGTTGCGGCAAATTGGCCGACGTCGGCGCTCGCGGCAAGCCCCTGGGTCGAATTGATAAAAAGGATATCCCCTTTTCGCCGGCGCAAAGCCGGCAGGAAGAATTGCGTCAGCCGATAGGGCGCGCGCAGATTCGCCGCGTAAAGCGCGTCCATGTCCGTGACAGCGGCGGCCTCGAGCGGCGCGCGCGCGTATTCGCCGGCGCAATGGACGAGAATATCGATATCGCCGACCTGGCCGACCGCAGCAGTGAGCCGCTCAAAATCGTCGGCATCCGTCAAATCGGCCGGAACTGCCAGGACTTCGCGCGCGCCGGCACTGTGGGCTGCCGTCTTGACTTCGGCCAACCGATCGCGATTGCGGCCGACCAGGCAAAGGCTCGTACCCTTTGCTGCCAAGGCGAGCGCAATCGCCCGGCCGATACCGCTGCTGGCGCCCGTGACGAGTGCGATTGCTTCTGCGAATGAGCGCTCCATCCCGGCCTGCCGCGAAGCGTCGCCTGAGGGTGGCAATGAAGTAGCCATCCCTTCAGCAGCTCCTTCTATCCTGAAGATCGGGATGAGCTTGCGGCGACAATGCTTGTGCCATCGCTCACGTAGTGTAGATCAGGGGGCCTTCGTCCAATTCCGTGCCGTCGTTGTATTCATCGATCACATCTGCCGGTAGCCGCGCCAGATCGCGCGCCCGCAAATAGTCGCGGATTGCCGATCCGGTGCAGCGTGAATCGACATTTGCCGCACCGCCGCGCTCCTTCGCATCATTCCGATGCACCGTGCGAAAATCGATGCTGTAGCGAGCGATGCCGCTCGTATTCTCGACAGTCGCATGCAATTGCGCGCCTGAAAACAGAATCATCCCGCCGGGCTCTGGCAAGGGCGTGATCACAGGTCCCGATACGGGCTCCTGCGGCTTAGGCTGAACGCGCGTATCGGTACGGATATGCTGGGATGCCGTTCCCCGGCTGACGGCGTTCCAGCGATAGTAATTATAGACCTCCGAATTGTTCGCAATCGGCTTGTCGAAGTACTTCGGATAGAAAGCGAGACCGTTCTCCGCGGTGATCGGATAGATCGGAAGCCACCAATTGATCTGGCATTGCGGCGCCGAATACCAGGTATCGCGATGCGGATGAAACGCATAGGCAATGCCGGAGGTAAGATAATCGCTCGGATAGGCGGAGCGCATGCGCGGCACGTCGAAATAGACGAGATCGACATCGCATCCGACACTCGCAAGAACTTCGGGAATCAGTTCTTTGCAGCGAGGGTGGTGGATGAAGGCAGGCTTCAGCTTCGACAGGATGGCCGCCGTTTCTTCCGCGCTTATATGATGGTGAATCGCTCGCGGGTCGTGAGGCGCAAAAGCTTCTTCGAGCATCTCGCGGCCAAGCTCGCACAACGCACGGCTGGCGACGTGCGGCGAATACAAGAACAAGTCTCCGGCGTATAGCCGCCGACGCCGGCTGTCGTCGTCCAAAGCCGCATCGCGGAAGATGTCCACCATGGCTACTCTCCAGGTCCATTCTGAGACCGCAGAGGGACAAAATTCTGAAAACCGTCGGCGGGCGCGGAGTTCGCACCATGCGAAAAGAAGGCGATCAACGCTACACAACTAAGTTGCGACTAACAAGAACGGAGGGATTTGACACGGATTTGCCTCAGGCTCTCCCTAGGCCACCTCAGTACAGTTTTTCGTTAAGGCCGTATGTTCAGATCGCGACGGGACCGTTCGGCCTGCCGCGCATTTAAAGCGTGCAAATTATACTGTTCGCGGGAAAGGTTCTGAGATGCCGATCTCGGCATGCCGCTCCTGCGGTGGAAGCGATCTGCGCGTCGTCCTCGACCTCGGCCTACACCCGATTTCCAACGCTCTCCTGAGCCAAAACGACTTGCTTGAAAACGAGCGCCGCTATCCCTTGGCGGTTGCGCTTTGCGGCGACTGTGCGCTCCTTCAGGTGACCGAGACCATTCCGCCGGAAGAGCTCTATCAGCGCGACTATCCATATTTTTCTTCGTCGTCTCCCGCCCTTCTCCGCCATGCGTCAACGCTGGCGCGCAAACTAGCGCAGGAACGCAGGCTTGGTCCTGCCTCCTTCGTGATCGAGGTGGCAAGCAATGACGGCTATCTGCTGCAAAATTTTTTAGAGCTCGGGATACCATGTTTGGGAATCGATCCGGCCACCGGTCCCTCGGAGCGGGCGCGCGCTCGAGGGGTGCCGACGATGACGGACTTTTTCGGCGCGCGAATCGCCGCATCATTGGCCCAGCACGGCCGATATGCCGATGTCATCATCGCCAATAACGTCCTCGCCCATGTCGATCAGATCAACGATTTCGTGGCAGGTTTCGCGCGCCTCCTGAAGCCGGAGGGTATCGCGGTCTTCGAAGTCGCCTACGCCGTCGACATGATTCAATCGTGCGAATTCGACACGATCTATCACGAGCACCTCTTCTATCACACGCTTCACGGACTGGCCCCGCTGTTTGCGCGCCATGGGCTCTATCTCAACGACGTTGAGCGCTTGCCAATCCATGGCGGCTCAATAAGGCTTGTTGTCAGCCGCGACTCCGTTCCAACCGCGCAGTTGACCCGACAATGGGAAGAAGAGAAGAAGCTCGGCGTTGACCGGCCGGGCTATTACGTCGACTTCTCTGCGCGCGTATCGGAATTGAAATCGTCACTCTCGGCTCTGTTAACAGGGGAAAAGCAGCACGGCCGGCGGATCGCATGCTATGGGGCGGCGGCAAAAGGCGCCACATTATTGAATTTCCTCGATCTCGGCAGCGGATTCTTCGACTTCGTCGTCGATGCGAACCCGTTCAAGCAGGGAAAATTCATGCCGGGACAGCGACTTCCGATCGTTCACCCGGAGAAGCTGCTGGCGGACGGGCCTGACGATGTCCTGCTTCTGAGCTGGAATTTCGCCGGTGAAATTCTCCGTCAGCAGGATGGATATCGGAAGGCGGGCGGCCGGTTTGTTATTCCGATTCCGATGCCGCGGATCATTGGGCCGGACGAACGTCTCAGCGAGACTCAGTTCGCGCTCTAGGCCACGCAAAAACGGTACTATCGCTATCGCATAACCATGCGAGCGAAGAAAAACAGCACGCGTGCCATAACCGCCGGGCCCATACTGCAGCGCATTCCCTCTTTAAGCTGCCGCCAGGCGGCATGATGATTGCCGTTCACCCATAGCCGCCGCGCGTGAGCGACCGCGTAAACGCCCGCCTGTTTCATCGCCGAACGGTAGTAGCGCGCGACCTTGTCGCGCGGCATTTCGGCATAGGAAAGCAAAATCGAGCGACGCTGCTCGACGACATTTTCACCTGTGTTGACCAGCCTGCTCATGTCGGATTGCGCATGAACTCTGTAACAGGCAAGCGGTTCAGGCTCGTAGTAAATGGCATAGCGGAAGGCGATGCGTTTCCACATGTCCCAGTCGGCGCAATGAGGAATTTCCGAACGAAAGCCGCCGATTTCTTCATAAACCGAGCGATGTACGACCAAAGCCGCGGAAACAAATCGCTGTTTGACGAACAGTTTGGGAAAAAATTCGTCGCTCAAGAGCGAGGGGGTTCTGGCCTCCGGCTCCGCGATCGAGAGCCAGTGGCTGCCCTCATCCATATGTATGAATCGGCAAGCGCCGGCTTTTGCTTTTGGATGCGCTGCCAGGCCATCTCTAAGCCGCTGATAGAACCCTGCACGAACTGTATCGTCGGCGTGGAGCATATGCACCCATTCGCCCGTGGCGTGGCGGATGCAATCGTTGAAATTTCCGATTACCCCAACATTTCGTAGTTGGCGGTAAAATTGTACCCGGCCGCCGCCGATTTCCGAGACGACGGATTCCGGATCATCCGCGTCCGAGCAATTATCGATGACCGCGATCTGCATTTCCCGCGGGCCCGGATCCTGACACAGAACGCTCAGGAGCGCCTCGCGAAGGTAACCGGCGCAATTGTAGACAGGTATCATTACCGACCAAAACGGCCGCTCAATATTTGCCGGCTGCGGGTCGATGCGCGGTGGGATCAAGCAAGAAGCTCCAACTCAGCCTACGCTCATATCGGCACCACGATGCATCACGCATGTGTGGCGACAGCATCTGCACTCAGCGGGCGAGTTTTAGACCCGGTGCGGGATAGAGAAGTCGTGACAAAACTGGGGCAAAATCGAAGCGGCGCCGCGTCATGATGTAACCGGCATCGCATCATGATGTAACGTTTGTGCTTTACCGCTGGGCTTTTGCAGTTACTGAAATGATGATGCTCTCCGTCCAGCATTTACAGGATCGGCTGAAGGCCTATCCGCTGATTTATGATGCGGCGCGACTGAGTTATCGGGCCGCCGGCTCCCTTCGGATCGCCTACTCCCTCTGGCGCCGCCCGGCCGTGATTAAGGCTTATTGCGCAAATCATCGAACACGCCGGTTGAATTTGGGCGCTGGGCCTACAGGACTGAAAGGCTGGCTGAATTGCGACCTTCAGCATCAACAGACGGATAACACGTACATCTATCTGGACGTCTGCAAGCGATTCCCGTTCGAAGACGAGACCTTCAACTACATCTTTTCGGAGCACCTCATCGAGCATCTGACCCTAGAAGAGGGGGAAGGCTTCCTGCGGGAGTGTTTCCGCTGCCTCAAACCCGGAGGGCGCGTTCGCATCGCCACCCCGGATTTGGGCAGGCTCATTGCGGGCTATCAGGCCTCCGACGCGCCGTGGCAGCTCTATACCAGCGAAGTTCTCAGCAAGTTCTTCCCGAATGCAAAAACCAGAACATCAGCCGTGGCTATCAACAACATCATGAGCAATTTTGGTCATCGGTTCGTCTACGATGAATCCACGCTCCGTCTTCTCATGGCCAATTGCGCTTTTCGAGATGTTGGGCGCCAACCCGTTGGAACGAGTAGCGATCCCGAATTGTGCGGCATCGAAATCCATGGCCTCGCGATTGGCGCGGAAATGAATGAATACGAAACAATGGTTCTAGAGGGAGTCCGCCGAGTGAATAGCGACGCTCCCGCCGAGCCAGCCCGCGACGGGTACCAGCAGAGAATCGCCGCGGCGCATGAGGCGTAACGAGCGCGCCGCCTAGTTCTTGCGTTTGGCGTCGATCATTTCGACGAAATCGCCAACATTCTTCAAGCTCTCGATCTCGCTGGTGCGGAAGCGAATACCAAAGCGCTGCTCAACGGCGGCGACGATGTTGAGATGGGTGAAGCTGTCCCAATTCGGAACGTCCTCTGCGGTCGTCTCGAGTGTCAGCTGAAGGGACGGGTCCTCGAAGACTTCCCGGCAAATGTCCTGTAGCCCCTCAAGAGTATCAGCGGCCGCGATGGTCATTGTCGGATCCTTATGAACGTGTCTCTTTCCATGAAGTCGCTGAGATCGAGCCGCCAAAGGCTTGCGCCGCCCGGTTGTTCGTCACCGGGTTCGAATCCAAGCCGACGGTAATGTTCATGAACCATCGCGTTGCGGCCGGAGGGCTTATATTCGCCCAGCAGGGTCGTGGCCTCTACGCCACGCGCCGCGGCCACAAGCACATTGAGGCACGCCGCTTCGACGCCGCGGCCAAGCACACGGCAACTCATGAGCCATGTATCGATCAGCAGCGTTCCCGGCGCCACGCCGTGCGGCTGTGCAATGATGACGGCGATCAGCCCGTTATCGCCAAACCGGTCGGTCAGGCGGAAGCGCAGAATCACGGAGTTCGGGTCCTGGACGAGGCGCTCGACCTCGGGTTCCTTGTAGCGCCGCGTCGTGAGATTGAACTGATTGGTCTTGTTAATGAGCTGGGTCACGCGAGCAATATCCTCGCGGCGCGGCGCGCCGGCCTCCATCGTCATTTCGAGACTCTGGAGAAAGGCATCCATATCCGTTGCACGCGCGAAGGATTCGCTGCGTCTGACATTCTCGGTGTACTGGCGCACGCGAGACTGATCTTCTGCGGTAAATGTCGAGGCTTCGAAGTAGCCAGCGCGAGCAATCACAAAGGGATATCGTGCGACGTCGTCAGGCAATTCCGGAACCGCGACGCCCGGCAACTCGCGACGAACGATCGCGCGTTCGGCTGCGTTGTCATCGACGAAGACGAAGGATTCGAGCCCGAGATCGAGCATCTCCGCGATACGCCGGAGATTACTCGGCTTGTCATCCCAGTTGGCAACCAGTGCCGCGACGCTGTCGCGCTTCAGACGCATCTCGGGATGCCGCGCGAACACCGCCTCAACGACTTCTTCATCGTTCTTCGAACAGACGGCAAGCACGATGCCGCGCGCGGCGAGCGACACGGCGAAATTTTGGAAAGCCGAATAGGCCTCGCCCGCGGCACTGCCTTGTCCAAGAACAAGGCCATCGATGCCATCGTCCCCCACCACGCCGCCCCAGAGCGTGTTGTCGAGATCGAGGACCAGGCATTTACGCGAGAGCCCGCAAGAGGCTGCGATAACCCGAGCGACGAGATCGCCATAAAACGGGGCAACAAAGGGGCCGATAGCCTGTTTCGCTTGGTGCCAGTAAACCGGATCGCTCCAGGCGGCACGCCCGGACCACGCCGCTTGCCGGTCCACATCGACCAGGAGAACGCCGGAGGCTGCTGCCGCCTCGGCGAGCCTCTGATTGAAACGGTCGATCAGTGCCGAAGGCGCACCCGGAACAGATGTTTCGTAGCTTCCAAAGAGAGGGAGCCTCGTATTGAGTACCGTCTGCTGGAGCACGACGGCGCCAAAGCGCTCGCGCGTGCGGTGCCACAGTATACTAAGTGCTTCGATCTCTGCGTCGATTGCCGCGTCGACCTCACCCCGCGTCGCCCCGACGGGCACCGGTGCCAGCGCGGCAGCTTCGTCGAGAATGAAAAGCGCGAAATCGGGCCGGCTTGTCTCCAGAAAAGATGCGTCCTCGAGAACCACCTGGCGGAACTGGCCGTAGGGCGCAACCTGAACATCGAGGATGAGGCGGCGATCAAGCGCGGCGACGCGGATCGACGGGATCAGATGCTCAACGGTCGATGACGCCATCACGGCCAAGCGCCGAAACTGAAATCCCGCCGGCACATTGCCGTCATCGCGGGCGCCTTGTGCAAGCTTGTCGATGCGAAGCGTCGAGAGCGTGTCACGGCGGAAGCCAGCGAGGGCGATCGCGGCGCGGAGCTGCTCGCCCGGGGACAAGCTGCGCGCTTGCGTAATCGCCTGACCGAGAGCGGGATGTTGCGGAAGCCAGTCGAGTTCGGACATTCCAGTCACCCCTAGAATTGAAAATACAGAAATTCTGTGGGGGCATGAGAAAACGTCTTCAACAGCGCGAAGAGACCAATCGCACTGACAATGCAGCCACAGGCCATTGTCGGATGCCACACCGCAAGCGGCGTGCCTTCCAGAAAGCGTCCCTCGTACCAGATCGCGCGCAGCTTCGTGTTCAAGGCAGTGCGATAGTGGCGCATCCACTGCTCGACATTGGGCAGGAACCAAACGATGAAAAATAAAAGGGGCAGCCAATAGAGTTCGTGAATCGAAAATAGCGGCAGAACCTTGATGGGAACCGCGAAGCTCTCGCTCAGCGCCTGGATGATATCGAACTTGCCCAGGTAATCGGGAAGCGCCAGGCCATTCCATCCGATCATGCCGCCGACCATCCGCAGCGCTGTCGGGACATCCGTCGAACGAAAGAAGACGAGCGCGAGCGTTGCACAAAGAAATGTGGTCAACACGCTTGCCGCATGCCGAAATGACGCAAACGATGTCTTAGGCCACCAGCTTACGCGCGCCTTGAGGCTGCGCCAGCCGTGATTGACGGTGAGGAATATGCCGTGCAAGAGGCCAAAGATAACAAACTGCCAGCCTGCACCGTGCCAGATTCCCGAGATGAGCATCGTCAACATCGTGGGACCCGCGAGCAGGACGAGAAAGGTCGATAGGCTGGTGCGTCCCGGCCGCAACACCGGCTTGCCGGCCGCCAGGCGCTTTCGTGTCAGCGCCATCACGACCGGGTTGAAAATATATGACGTGAGGAAGCGGGTCAGCGTCATATGCCAAGTCTGCCAATACTCGATGATACCGCTCGCCTTGTAAGGCGATGCGAAGTTGAGCGGCAAGCTGATGCCGAATAGCAAGCCCAATCCGATTGCCATATCGGAATAGCCGGAAAAGTCGAAGTAGATTTGCATCGCGTAAGCCAACGCGCCGCCCCAGGCTTCCAGGAGCGAGGGCGACATCCCCTGCGCGGCAGCGGCGAAGACCGGCTTCGCATATGTCGCGATCCCGTCGGCGATGATCACTTTCTTGAACAATCCAGCCAGGAAAACCGTCGTGCCGAGCGAAATGAGGTCGAGGCGCGGCCGAAGAATTCCGCGATCATCGAATTGCGGAAGCATCTCGCGGTGGTGGGTGATCGGCCCCGCGATCAGATGCGGAAAGAAGGTGATGAAGAGGCAGTATTGCAGCGGCCGTGTCTCGTCTGCGAGACCGTCGTAACTGTCCGCCAGAAACGCGATTTGTTGGAACGTGAAGAATGAGATCGCGAGCGGCAGTAGAATCTCGGGCACATGCCAACCGAGCCCGAAAGCGTCGCTAAGGGTATGGCCCACGAAGCCGGTATATTTGAACACGCCGAGCAGGAGGACATTCGCGCCAACACCGAGGATGAGCAGGCATTTCGAAGGACTGCGAGCGAGCCTCCGGCCGACGAAGAAGTTGAACGCGATAGAGCCGAGCAAGAGCGGTACGCAAGCGAGGCTCCACCACGCGTAGAATACGAGCGACATGCCCGTCAGCCACGCCAACGCAAGACGCTGCCGACCTGTAATTCCAAAAAAATAGAAGCCAGCAAGGCAAATGGGCAGAAAGCCGATCAGGAAGACGGGCGAGTTGAATAGCATGGTGACCGTTAGTCGTTCGATACGCCGCGCTGGTCGCTGCCGAGACCGGTTGCCAGCACCAGGGCCCGCGAGAACACTTTTGCGGCGGACCATCGGATGTGAATGGCATCGGTGAAGTCACCCGCATCCATTGGGAAGTCGCGATTGGCATCCCAGAAGCTCGCCCCGGTGCCGGCGAGCGTGTTGTGGACACGGCGCGAGAAATCCTGCATGACCGCACCGCTGGGATCATACCGAGTCTTCCAGACGGGGCTGATCGGCTGGGTGACGACGATCAGGCGCCGTCCCTGTGCTTCGATGTCGCGGGCGATCTTGTGCAACGATGCAAGGCATACTGACTCGAAGGGCTCGAGAGCGCCGTAGACGAGATCGTTTCGGGCGGCGGTTGTGTCGAGTGGTGCATCGCCATAGCGATCGATCGTCATTGCCTCTAGCGGAAGCCTTCCATCCTGGATGGATCGAAGAATGACGACGTTCTTTGCCAAGGTCAGAGGATCGAAATATTTCAAATAGAATGGGAACTCGGCCTCACGGCGAAACACAAAATCGTCAACATCCTTTGGGTCGAACACGCGTGCATTCGTGGTTGAGCATTCCGTCATGTCTAGAGGCGAAAAGACGAGCACGACCGAGTGGACGCTGGGATAGTGACCGAGAAGGTAGCCGGTGGTGAATTCGGTTTGATTCATCTTCAGGCCGCAAAATGCACCGTTCAGCGGCATACCTCGGCCGTCGCTCGCCTCAAGAAACACGGCGCTATCGATGCTTCGCCAGGCGACCGACGAACCCACCGTCAGAATCGTCGGCTTCTCGATCGGATTCTCCCGCAGATAGGCGAGCTTTTGATCGATGCAGAGGTTGTTCGACAACTGGGGCGGCGGCAGCAGACCCAATCGGCTAATCGCCGCGAGACCAAGCCAGAACAGCACGACCAGAGCGATTGCCGTCCCGCCGAGCGTGGCCAGATAGATGCTCGAGAACTCGCGTTGATCAGGTGCGGACTGCGTCGGCGGACGCGCCCCTCCACCCGCCTGACCCAGTTGCGTCAGTGCGGTCCGAAGGGTGCGCACTGTCATTCCATCACCAACAACAAACGATACGAGTCCGCATAACAAGCGATATCAATCCACGACACCATCGAGAGCCGGGCTACATGGATCGACACCGTCGAGATCCGGTACACATGCATCCTGCTGCCTAAATGCGCGGGACGGGAATTCTGTCTGGAACATCAGGCTATTCGGTTGTGACAAAACAGTGGTTGCACCGGAAAATCGTGGTTACGCCGGAATAGTCACACACCGCACGAAGCAGTTGGCTAGTTTGGCGCCGTGATCATCGCCGAGGATGCACTGAAGCGTATGGAAAGCGTTGGCTGTTCTATTCGGGTAGCGCTGTTCAGTGGTGGCTTGATGGATCGCCGGATCGCATTCCAACTTGGTCAGCGCTTCGCGAGGAATCCGCCTTCTCAACAATCGCTGCACGCAATCGCGATACGGCGAGAGACACGCGTGCCGCACACCGGGGGCGAAGCACCGGTCGCGAAATTCTCATCAGAGGCAATGGCCCGATGATGCTTGGAGAAATCGGCGCGTCATTCCAATCCCCACATGGTGATTTGCACGAATAGGTGCCGCATGAAGGTCGTTATCCTCGCAGGTGGTTTCGGAACGCGGATTAGTGAGGAAAGCGTTGTTCGGCCCAAGCCGATGGTGGAGATCGGTGGACGACCGATCCTTTGGCACATCATGAAAATCTATTCGAGTCATGGGCTGAACGATTTCGTCATCTGCGGCGGCTACAAATTCAATGTGATCAAGGCATATTTCCGCGATTACATGTTGTCCTGCTCGGACGTGACCTTCGATCTCCGCGGCGACCGCATGGATATCCACCGAAATCACGTTGAGCCATGGAGCGTCACGCTTGTCGATACGGGCGAGCATACGATGACGGGCGGCCGGGTGAAGCGCATCCGGCCATATGTGGGCGATGAAACTTTTTGCCTGACCTATGGCGATGGCGTCGCGAACATCGACATCCCGGCATTGATAGATTTCCATAAACGTTCGGAAGCCTATGTGACCGTCACGGCCGTCTCCCCGCCCGGCCGATTCGGCGTGCTCAGCATCAATTCCGAAGATTCCTTCGTCGACGCGTTTCGCGAAAAGTCGAACGCCGACGTCGGCTACATCAACGGAGGATTTTTCGTCGTCGAGCCCAAAGCGTGCGACTACATCGCGGACGACGACACGGTATGGGAGCGCGGTCCGCTCGAGGCATTTGCTCTAGAACGAAGGCTAGCCGCGTATCGGCATACGGGCTTCTGGCAAAATATGGATACGCTTCGGGACAAGAATGTCCTCGAGCAGCTTTGGCAGACAGGAAATGCACCATGGAAAATATGGTAGAGGCACCGGGTCAATCCGCGACCAGCGGCAAACCTCGGAAGGGCGAGGTGTCGAAGATCCTGGTCACCGGCGCGGAAGGTTACATCGGCCATGTCCTTTCAAGCCGTCTGGTGAACATGGGCTACGATGTCACCGGTCTGGATACCGGCTTTTATAGTCGAGGACTTCTCTATCACGACGGACGCGATCGGCCCCGCATGCTCTATCGCGACACTCGCCTCATGGGCGTCGACGAGCTCCGCGGCTTCGACGCGGTTGTCCATCTGGCAGAGCTTTCCAACGATCCTCTCTGCGAATTCGACGAGCGCACGACATACGACATCAATTTTAAAGGCTCGATAACGCTTGCGGAGAAGGCAAAGAAAGCAGGTGTCCGGCGTTTCATCTACAGCTCCTCTTGCAGTACTTACGGCGCCTCAGGGGATGCCGAGCGAACAGAAATGTCGGAGGTTGATCCTCAAACGGCGTATGCACGGTGCAAGATCCTGGTCGAGCGTACCGTCGCCACGCTGGCCGACAGCGAGTTCACCCCGACTTTCCTGCGCAATGCTACCGCCTTTGGCGCCTCGCCGCGCATGCGCTTTGATATCGTGCTCAACAATCTCGCCGGGCTCGCTTGGACGACCCGCTGCATCCGGATGACGAGCGACGGCACGCCTTGGCGGCCCTTGGTGCATGTCGAAGACATCTGCGATGCGATGATCGCCTGCCTCGAAGCCCCCAAAGAGGCAATCGCCAACGAGACGTTCAACGTGGGAGACGACGATCAAAATTACCGCGTTCGCGACATCGTCGATACGGTCGCAACCGTTTTTCCCGGCTGTACGGTCGCTGTCGGGAACAACAACGGCGATAACAGGAGCTATCGCGTCTCGTTCCAAAAAATACGGAAGCACCTGCCCGATTTCCGCTGCCAATGGAGCATCCAAAGAGGCGCGGAGCAGTTGCGAGGCATTTTCGAGAAGATCGACTTGACGGAGCATATGTTTAAGGCCGCGCCATTTACCCGGCTAGCGCAGCTGAAACAGCTCGTTCGCACGAATCAGCTCGACGATAATTTGCACTGGCAGGCATGATCTTCCGTGAACTGTCCCTTTCCGGCGCCTACCTGATCGAAATCGAACGGCAGACGGATGCACGCGGCTTCTTCGCGCGGACTTGGTGCCAGCGCGAGTTCGGAGAGCAGAACCTCGAGACGGAATACGTACAAGCCAGCATCTCCGTGAACCCCGCGAGCGGCACATTGCGCGGATTGCACTTCCAGTGCCCACCATATGGTGAAGTCAAGATCGTGCAGTGCGTCCGCGGCGCTATCTATGACATCATTGTCGACCTGCGGCCACGATCGACGACCTTTCGCAAGTGGCTTGGCGTAACATTGAGCGCCGAATCGCATAACATGCTGTACGTCCCGGCCGGCTTTGCTCACGGATTTCAAACGCTGGAAAATGACACCGAGGTCAGTTACCTGATTTCGACCTTCTATGTTCCGGCTGCTGCGCGAGGAATTCGCTACGATGACCCAGCGCTGGGCATCACCTGGCCTGGGGACGTCACGCGTATCTCGGAAAAAGATCGCGCTTTGCCGGGAATCGACGAGGTCGTAGCAGCGTTGATGGCCACGCGTGGAACGCTCTAGACTTCTGCCATCGATCGCGGCGATCGTCCCATTTGAGCCGCTCTTCCGCGTCTGCACGATTTCCGCGTGGTCCTTGTGACCAAATCGTGACGGGCTGAGACAACGCCGAGATCAATAGACTATCATTATATACGATGCCGCTAACGCATTGAGTGTGCGGCAGAGCTGGCCACCCACACTCTGCACGAAACGAATCCAGATCTTGCGACGCTGACTTGGCAACGTGCTTGACGATGCCGGAGAAGACAGAACCGTTCGAGCTCCTGGCTGAGATAGAAGTACATCGCAAACGGGCGAGACACGCACGCCGCCTTGCTGCAGCAATCGTCGATGAGGCGGCGCAGGAAACTCTGCGCAGCCATGCCGAAGAACTCGATCGTCACGCAAAGGAACTTGAGGCGCGCCTGGCGCTCGTGAAGCAGCCGCCGCAGCAGGCGGAGCCTGATCAAAATATCACGGCGCCCGATCCGCCGGCCAAACCCGGTGAGAAATAATAAGAGATAGTCGGCGCCCGCGAGAGCGGCGCCTGCCGAACTAGTCCGCGTCGCGCTTCAGAGCTGCGTGCTCAGCCGGAGCATAAAAACGTTGTCGCTATAAGGCGTGATCGCCTGGGCACCGCCGGATTCGCGATGGGAGTAGCTATAGGAAAAGCCGAGATAGAGGTACCGATTCATGAGGTACCGCGCACCGGTGCCGACCGCATAAACATTATCGGTGCGATTGATGCCGCTGAAACTGTCATTGGTATAGCTGGCGTTGCCGCTGAGAATGAGATTGCGCAGCAGTTCGTGGTCTAGCGTCGCCCCAACGACCGTTTCCAGATAGCCTGACGAAACTTGGCCCGGCCCCAATGCCGCATTGCTCGAATCTTGAACCGTGCGGTCGATGCCGAAGCGCACGGTATCGAGCGTCGTCGGATTCCAAGTAACCTTGGCGCCGAAATCGATGCCGCGATTCGTGTTGTAAGCGCTGCTTCGGTAAAGCTGTGTGAGATAGCCGACATAGACATCGGCAACGCTCACGCCAGTCAGGTCGGCATGGAGTCCCGTATCGATGCGATAGCCGGCTGAGGTGCGGGACGGCGAGGTGGCGCTTGCACCGTGATCATACGCACGGTAGTTGCCCTCGCCGCGGATATAAGCCGCGATATTTTCCGCGAACTCGTAGCTGGCGCGGAGCGCCAAATCCGGTGTTGTATAGTTACGATCGCTTTGCGGCACGAAACCGCCACCAACGGCTGGTGGCGCCTCGTATTCATAGCGGTTCAGGCTGAAATCAGCCGAATAGCCAATCCGCAGGCCCGACTGCGCGTAGCCGAGGTTGCCACCGTAAGTATTGTACTTGACCGGCTCAGCCGCCGAACCGGGCGAGTTCGGCGAATAGCGCGACTCGTGCTGGTGCGAGGCTCGCAACCCGCCATAGGCCTGTTGACCTTCGGAGATATCGAGCCGCCCATCCCCCGAGACAAAGCCATCCTTATAATTCTCGCTCGAATGGCTGGCGTACATACCGAACGCGCCACCGGCATGGAGATTGAGCGCGTCCTGGTTCCAGTTCGACAATAGATCGAAGCTCGGCGCGACCGTCGTTATGAAGTCGCTGGATGTGTTGTTGGGGGTGGCAAAGATATTGTCGTTATAGGCCTCGTCGAGCTCCAACCGCGGGAAAAGAAAGAAGGAGCCCAGGCGTGTTCCCTGGGGATCGGTTTCAGGGCGCGGCCGCGAAAGAACCGTGGTGCCACGCGGCGGCTCCGAAGTAGCTGGAATCGCCTGCGGTTCCACCGGTGCCAGAGCCGGCACAGGAAGGAACGGCTCGACAATCTGCTGCGCCGATGCGAGCGCCGGCCAGAAGGCAAGCGCCGCTCCCAACGTCCCGAAAAACTTTCGATCCCCCATTTTAATCTTCGGCACCTAGTTGTTGAGGAGAAGAACCCTAAACCCGGTGCAACTTTTTACCGCATCGGCCTGGGGCTGGCCAGAAAAAAGCAGCCCCCCGGCCGGCGCCGGGGACCCGGCCGGGCGTGACTGCCGAAACCACCAAACCTACCGTAAAAGCCTCATTGGCCTAGAAGAAGCGTTCGCGGACCGTGATGACGTCCCCCGGCTCGACCGTAGTCTCAGGACTGGCGTCAAGCCGTACTTTCTTCGATCCGACCGTGCGGGTGACGTAGAAATCTTCCTTTTTCGCGCGATAGGTGAAGCCGCCGGCGAGGGCAACGCCATTGATCACCGACATGCCCGCCACATAGGGATAGCTGCCCGGCGTCCGCACTTCTCCGACGATATAGAACGGCCGATAGCTCAAGATTTCGATGCTGACCGAAGGGTTCTTCACATAATCAGGGCTGAGCGCGCGGGCCAATTCGGCCTGCAATCCCGATGCGGTGAGGCCACCAGCCTGTATTTGGCCAATCAATGGAAAGGCTAACTTGCCCAAACCATCGACCTGGTAATCGCCACTGAGACTCGGCTCGCCGAATACGCTGATGCGGACACGATCGCCGGAACCCAGTGTATAGCCGGCATCGTTGCTCGTCATTGAAGACGGTGCGCTTGAAGGCGATGCGCCCTGTGCCAGCGCCCAGGAATGCGTGAACCCAACGATGAGCGCAACGGCAAGGAGTGCCGCCATCGCAATACGTGTGAGGGAAAGCCGTTTCGCGGCACGCGATTGATCTTGTCCGATCTGCATTCAACACCTCCGCTCGACCGCTGATCGTTTCACGCGCGGTCAGGGTGCTTAAACACCCATTTATTTCCTCTACCTCTCGGCGAGTTGGACATGTTGTGACAAAGCGAGGGCCGATAACGCAGCGGTTACAATAGACGATCAACCGGGAAAGTCGCGCATACGCTGAGCCCGCCTGCGGCACGATTGAGTGCAAAGGCGGTCCCTCCAAACGCCTCGACGTTGCGACGCACCATCCACAAACCGAGCCCGCTATGGGACTCTTCGCAATCAATATCATCGTCCGTTGGTTGACGGTCACGTAGGGAAAAGTAGCGCTCGAAGATCCGTTCGATTTGGGCCGGATCGACACCCGGCCCTTCATCATCGACACGCAACTCGACCACAGGACCGCGACAGGCGAGAGTCACCTCGATCGTTCCATGCGGGGGAGAGAAACTAATCGCGTTATCCACGATATTTTCGACGACGATCTCGAGCATGCTCTTGCTGGCGCGAACGAAAACGTGGTTGATCAGCCGTCGCTTCAAGCGCAGACCCTGTTCCGTAACGACATCCTGATAGCGCAGCAGGACCTCTCCAACGACTTCCGTGAGATCGATCGACGTGCGCGGCGTATCGATGAGATCCGCGGTCACATAGCCGTATCGCTCGATCGCGGCAATCAGGGCCTTGAGGCGTTCGATCGAGTTGCCCATCAACTCGATCGTCCGCGCCACCCGGGGCTCGGCCGGTGCAAGTCGGCGCTTGAGGCTTTCGCTTGCAGCTTCGATGGTCGCGAGCGGCGCCTTCAGAGAATGCGCGTTATCCTCGGCAGCCTGCCTGATATCGCGCGCCGTGGTCCGCAGATCGTCGACAAGGCTGTCAAAATCCGCAGCCACACCGGCGAATTCCGGGGCGATGCTGCGCGAGGCAAAGGGACGATCGCGCCCCCTGCCTTCGCGGACCTCACGCGCAGCATTTCGGAAGCTCCTGATGTTGCGCCATAAATTGAAGGCAATGAGCGATGACAATGCCGCCAGCGCCAGATAGATCGCAGCGGCGACACGTACCGCCGGAACATCCGCATACGAACGGCCGATCGACGTGTCGAGAAACTCGTCGGCAGAATGAGATGCAATCAAGACCCAACAACCCAATGGGGTCTGAATCGGGATGACCGAGGTCAGCAGTTCTTCTCGGCTGCTCTCGCGGGCATATCGCTTTTGGTCCGCCGCATTGAAACCGCAAACGCGGTCGAGCTGTGGAGAGATACCGTTCTTCTCGAGCTCATCGAAGGTTTCGGCGAGCTGGGTCGCGTTCTGCGAAGGAACGGCTGCCACGTAGAAGAACTGGCTCGCGAGCCGCGGGCGCACAAGCAGCCTGAGCAGTGTGTCATTGGCGGCGTAGGTGGCGAGAAGCGGATTGAGCGAATCGCCCGGGACCGTCTTCAGAGCGTCAAGAGACGGAGTAAGCGCTTGCGCGATCAGCCGATTCTGCTGCTCGATGCTCCGCGTGACGAGATCGCGCATCTTGTGATCGACTTCTTCCAACTGCCAGTAGATGACAAACGGAAGCGCGATGAAAATGCCGATAAGCGCCAACAGCTTGAACTTGAGGGAGCCAAGCCCATGCCGCGCAAGCCGGAACCTAGGACGCTGAACGGGCCTGTTCGCTATCGCTCTCGATCGGCGCAATTTCCTTGCGCCAACGGTATCCGACGGCGGCAAAATTCTCGATTTCGCGGAATCGGTAATCGACTGTGCGGAACTTGATCCGGATTCGCTTGATTGAGGATCGCACGTTTGCTCGGAACCCGTCCTCGCCGCTGCCGGCGACGAAGCCGACACCGTGAACGCAATCGTAGACCGCACGGTAGGTGACATATTCTCCCGAACGCGAAGCGAGAAGATAGACGATATTGAACTCCGTAAGCGTGAGATCAAGGTCGGCCCCCTTCCATGTCGCACGCATCAGCTCGGGGTGCAGCTCGAGGGGGCCGCGCCGAAGAACGGGTCGGACTCGATGGCTATTCTCGCGCGCGGTCCAGCCGACAACCATTCGCAAACGTTTCGCGATTATCACCAAACCACGTGCTTTATCGACGAAATCCAGTGCGCCGCGATCGAGCGCAGTGGCTTCGTAAGTCGTCCTCGGAACGCCGCTCAAAAAGACGATCGGCAAATCGACTCCTCGCTCCCGTAGCTGGCGCATCAATTCAGTGCCTGGCCCCGTAGGCAAACGCCAGTCTAGAACGATTACGTCGGTGTCGTAGAGCTTGGCGGGATTATCCAGAAGTGTTTCGCCAGAGGTATAGTGCGTGACATCAAATCCGAGCTGGCCGAGACCATCGGCTACCACTTCCGCATAAGCTTCATCATCGTCAACCAGGACCACTCGAATCCGCTGTCGGATCGACTGGTTGGCGATTGAGCCGTGCCGCGAAGGCAGCGAAACACCGGCGTCTTTCCTTAACGGTATCGACATCACTGGCCACCTTATATGCGAGTGCATGGTAGACGCGAGTTTGAATATCCGGATAGAGCGTCACGTTGAGCGTGCAGCGCTCGGCGCTGAATACCGCTTCTATCGCCGGCAATTGTTGGAGATCCTGAATCGGAGGACCGAGACGGGACTGAATCTGGTACTGATCAAGACCGATTACGTCAAGGCGATCCGTGTCACCCAAACGTGCGATGCTCGGCACGATACTCGGCTTGCGTGGCGGTACAGGCGTGACATTTTCCTTCACATTTTCCTTCGTCGCGATCCGTGGCGACGGATCATGCGCCGCGACTCCTGGTGTTTGCGTACAACCTGCAAGGCCGCTCGTCGCAGTCAAGCTCGCAAGGAGATAGAGGGGCCCCCAATGGACAACCCGCACGACTCCGCTCCCACCCAATAAGCGACTCCTGAAACGCTAACCCAAAGCACCGATCCATTAGCACGGCCTCGGAAATACGTGCGCGACAAATAAGTTGGTAAGTGGTGTTCCAAAAGGGTGGCGGGAATTTGGGTCGGAATTATGGCTCTTTGCTGCGGCGCACCAACGCTCACAGCTTTGTCACAGCGAGAGCGATGCAGAGCCTGACGATCAACACGAGCTTAGCGCGTGGCTGTTCGAAGGTAATCGATTAGCGCTCTCATTTGTTGAGAATTCGCCGAAACGGTGAACTGCATCGTCGTACCCGGCACGACTCGTTGGGGATCCTCGATAAACCGCGTCAACGTGTTTTCGCGCCAGACAACTTTTGATCTCTTCATCGCGAACGAATAACCGTAACCCGGAACTGAGCCCGCCTTTCGACCAAACAAATGATATAGCGTCGGGCCGCGACCGTTGCGGCCCGGCGTCAATGCGTGGCATGCACCACATTTCGCAAAAAGCGTTTTTCCATCGTCCTGTGCTGCGGCGGCGGGATCTTTCGCTGCATGATTTTGCGCCATCGCATTGTGCATTCCAGGCACAAGACCTCCACCGATAGACATCAACATCATCGCGAGAGCGATTGGTCTACGCTTGGTCCAAGCGCTGCTCCGCTCTGCTGTCATTTTCCTGCCCCGCAATCGCACCGCTGAAGTCGTGTTCGACAGATGAATTCTCGCGTATCGCCATATCGGCGTTTGGAATCAAAGAAAACAGAACGATTCGAATATCCCCGATTTGACACACGCTTATAAGCGGCGGGGACGCTAAATTTTTTCTGCACTTCCACCAGGGTCGCACGGCTGCACGCCACGCAAGAGTTGCGCGCATCGATCGACAAACTTTGCGTGCAGCACATTCGTCACGTATCCGGGTTTTCCATGGGATGAAGAATGGCCGAGCTGACTTCCTCGTCTGCCATCAAATCCACCGCCTACAAAATCCGTGGAAATCGGAATCCACACCCTATCAAGAATTCACAGCACATTAAGCCGTATCAAGCGCTGACCTTCTTGTGCCTTGTGGATTTCCTCGTCGTCTTGGCGTCAGGTGGGATCGGAATTCGTATCGTCGAGAACTTCTACCCGGAGATCAGCATATCTCAGTACGGGCCAGTCTGGCTCGCCATTGCTGTTGCGTCGCTGCTCTTCTTCCTCGGCCTCGGCTGCTATAAGAGCTTGCCGGCAGATTGTCGCAATCAGCTTCCGACGCTCTGCATCGGCTTCTCGCTCCCGATCCTGCTCATCACCTTCATTCTCTTTTCGCTGAAGATCGGCGATCAGTATTCGCGCGCGTGGATCCTTGGCTGGTGGGTGTCGGGCTTGGTCGGACTGATGCTCGAACGCGTCGTAAGCGAGCGCTTACGCGTGCGAATGGTTGCGCGCAAGAGGCTTACCGAGAGATACGCGATCTATGGCGCGAGCGAGGAAGCTCGCCCCATGATCGAACGGATGCTTAAGCACGAGGGAATCGAGGTCGTCGGGCTATTCGATGACCGACGCACGCGTGTCCCGGAGGAGATAGCGGGTATCCCCGTCTCAGGCGGCATGGCTGAGCTAACGGTGCTCGCGGAGGGCGGATGGATAGATCGCGTAGTAATCGCGTTGCCGCTGAACGCACTGCAGCGCATCGCGCAACTCGCGAAATCGCTCTATGCGCTACCGCTGATTATCGATATCGGCTTTGATGCCTGTCGCAGCGAGATCATCAACTTCAAGAGCGCTAATCGGGTCGCGGGTTCGCTGCTGATCGAGATATTCGACCGCCCGCTCGATGGATGGCGTGCTTTCGTCAAAATGTGCGAAGACAGAGTGCTGTCGGCGATCCTGCTGCTATTCGCCCTGCCGCTCATTTGCATCATCGCTGTGGCCATCAAGCTCGACAGTCCGGGGCCGGTCTTTTTCCGCCAGCGTCGCTACGGTTTCGGCGGTCGCGTCTTCGAAGCGATGAAGTTCCGGACGATGTATGTCGCGCAGAGCGACCAACTCGGCGCGCAGCTCACACGCCGCAACGATCCGCGCATCACGCGGCTCGGGCGCGTTCTACGCCGCACCAGCCTTGACGAAGTGCCACAGCTCTTCAACGTGCTGCGCGGCGAGATGTCGTTGGTTGGGCCACGACCGCATCCGCTTGCCGCCAAAGCCGCCGACGTTCTTTACCACGAGGCGATCGGCCATTACGCGCTTCGCCACCGCGTTCGACCCGGAATTACCGGTTGGGCTCAGGTCAATGGCTGGCGCGGTGAAACCGAGACGCTCGTGCAATTGCAAAAGCGCGTCGAATACGATCTGAACTATATCGAGCATTGGTCGTTATGGCTCGATATCCGGATTTTGCTGCGCACCGCCGTTTGTGTGTTTCGCAACGCCGACGTCTTCTGACCTGGCTGACTGCCGAGGATAGGCTTGTCTTCGCACGCCGCCATAATCCCGCAAACCCGCCGCAGCCTCGACGGCGCGCTCGTTGCAGGCCTCATCGGCGCGAGCAGTCTTTTGCCTGGCGTATCGATCGTATCGATCGGCGACGTCGGGGTGCAGCCGATCATCCTCTTATTGCCGATCTATCTTCTCGTGGTTGCGCTACTTCGGCTCCCCCTTCCAACGCAACCGCTTTTGTGGATAGTGCTTGTCCTCGGCTCCTTTTTCGCGTCCGTCGCGTTTTCGACGGCGCCCGCCAGCTCCGAACTCTATCTCGTTCTCCAAGGAGGCTACCTTATCCTTGGCGGAATCACCTTCGCGGCAATTTGCGGCACTCCAAGCCATCGCGCCGGCTTTATCAAGGGCTATATGACGGGCGCGCTCATCTCGTCGTTCGTCGCCTTTTTTCAGGCGGTATATTCAATCGGCACCGGCAACACGATCACGCTGGCCAACAACAGCAACTTCTCGATCGTGGGAGCCTATGGCCGCGGTGCCGCGTTCACGCCCGAACCCTCGGTACTCGCCACACTTCTTATTCCCGCGTTCCTTTGCTGGTGGTGCGAGCGTCAGTGCGAGGGCGGACTCCTCGGACGCTGGCAGCGTGGGTGGCTGGCTCTCTTTATTTTGGCGCTGGGATTACTCGCGACGAAATCGAGCTCGCTTCTCTATCTACCGGCACTCATCGTCATTGTGTCCACATTGCAAAGCGCCAATGTCCGTGCCTTCGCCAAGAGCATCGGCGGCATATTGCTGCTGAGCGTGGCCGCCGGCGGCATCTTCCTGCAGTTCTATAGCAGCCGGCTCGAGAACAATGACGCCACCGCCTCGGAAGCGTGGCGCACCACAAAGATACACGCCGGCATCGCCATATTCGAAACATATCCCGTCGCCGGGGCTGGCCTCGGGCGCGTGTCCGACGTCAATTTCTTCGCGCCCTTCATGGATATTCCACCTGATTTGCGTTGGAACGACGAGCCTCGCAAAGGAGTCGACAGCACGGCGATTCGCGTCCTTGCGGAATCCGGCCTGATCGGCTTCGCGGCAATGTATTACCCCATCCTGTTTTTCTTCCGTCGGGCGCGAACGCTGTTCCAATCGGCCGCTTTCAGCGGCTTCGGCGGGCTCAGCTACGGCCTGCTCTTCGCGCAAATCTTCATTTCCGGATACCGGGATCAGCTCCTGCTGTTGCTACCGATGATCGCGTTCGCGACCGCGGGCAACGTGCTGGGCTTTGCCTATCGGAGCGGCGAGCGCCGCCACAACCAGCCTGACGATGATGTCGTCCTCCCATCAGGGCTGAACCAAGGGAGTATCCGAAGTTGAGCACTTCGTCAGATCTATTATCGGCTGCTTCGGCCGCCCCGGCACCCGCGATGCGGCCGATGGCGCCGGACATCGTCTTCGACCCGATCACGACCGTCAGCTTCTCGGCGCTGATGGCCATCCTGCGTCGGAGCCTCTGGTGGATTATCCTGCTGGTCCTTGCCTCGCTCGTCATAACGGCCGCGGTCCTGCACTCGATCGAGCCGCGGTATCAAGCTCAGGCCGTCGTGCAGGTGGCGGAGCGCCAGCAGCCCTTGCCGAGCGATTCCCCGACCGCGCTCCAACAATCGCCGCCCGTCGACGACCTGACCATCAACAGCGAAGTAGAAGCAATCCTCTCTCCGGCCGTGCTTCGTCGGGTGGTCAAACAATTGCGGCTCGACCAAGATCCGGAATTCAACCCTGCGGTTTCCACCGGTGATGCTCCGTTCTTATGGAAAACCGTCTCAGGCTTGATGGGCCGTTTGAGAGAATATCTCCGACCCAATCCTCAGAAAATCGGTGTAGGCGACACAAGGCTCGTCGAGGACCGATTGGCCCGGGCCACGACGGTTTCAGCCAAGAATCGGTCCCGCATCATCGTCATCGAGGTTACCTCGTTCGATGCCGAAAAGGCGGCGACCATTGCCAATGCAATCGCGGAGGCCTTTTTCCAAAATCGTCTCGAAGCCAAGCTGGCCTATACCAAGAAACTCACCAGCTGGCTGGACGGGCGTCTTGGCGAGCTGCGCAACAAGGTCACGCAAAGCGAATCGGCGCTGAGCAATCTACGCACGAGCGTCGGCCAATATACGGGGCAGACCACTACGCCGGTTCTCACGGAGCAGCTTTCGCAGATCGCGCGCCAGTTGACCGACGCGCAGGCGGAACAAGGCCGGATCGCGGCCAAGGTCGATCAACTCGGGCGGCTCGGCAAATCAAATTTCGGCGTGCGAGCCTCCGACGACGTGATGGCATCCGCGCTTATTGCCAATCTCCAGGAACAAAAGGCGCAACTCGCTACCCAGCGCCAGGAAGAACAGTCTCGCCTCGGACCCAAACATCCTGACATCAGGAGCATTAATTCGCAGATCAAGCAGATCGAGGCGGAAATCGCCTCCGAAACCGGCCGAATCACGCACAACGCTGCCGATCAGCTCAAGGAGATCACCGCGCGCGTCACGCGATTGCAACAAACAAAAAGCGCGGTCGAAAAGAAGATGGACAGCCAGGGTATCTCGCTCGTGCATCTCCACGAGATGCAGGCACAGGCCGATTCCGACCGCAAAGCCTATGAAGCCTTCGCGATCTATCGCGACAAATTGGCGGGGCTCAACGAGGTTGAGCAACCGGAAGCGCAGCTCCTTTCGGCCGCAATCGCGCCGATCAGTCCCTCCTATCCCCGCGACATGCTGACACTGGCCGCGGTTGCCTGCATTACCTTATTGCTGAGCACCGCCTACGCATTGCTGCGGCCGAGCTTCGATACGCGCTTCCGCAGCGCGCAGGATATTGCCGTGGTTCTCGGCTTGCCAACGCTCGCGGTCGTCCAGCGGATATCGCGCAACCGGCGTCGGCAAGCGCTGGTCGCGGAAGGCATCAGATATTTGTATGCGGAGCTCGAAAATACACTCCTCTCGCGAAAGCCGCTCAAGATCCTGTTCTCGTCGTCGCTTCCGCGCGAAGGCAAAACCACGATATCGACCATGCTGGCCCGCGAGGCGGCAAGCGATGGGCGCTTGACGCTGCTCATCGATCTCGACATTCGCAACCAACGCTCCGCCCAGCCGCTACACGGCCACGGTCACAACCATCGCGGCTCGCCGGCGATATCGTTCGAGACGTCTTTGCATGTCGAGCCGACCACGGGCCTCAGCATTCTGTCGTTCCGGACGCCGCTGCCGCAGCCGTTCAAGCTGCTTTACAACCAGGGCTTCTGGGAAGAGATATCGCAAATCATGGCTCGCTTTGATTTGGTCGTGATCGATTCTCCCCCGATCCTCTCTGTCCCCGACGCCAAGATCATCGCTGGTTATGTCGACAAGACCGTGTTCCTGGTTAAATGGCGGGCCACCAAGCGCGCCGCGGCAATCGAGGGTGTACGGCATTTCCGCGCGATCGGCGCGGAAATTTGCGGTGCAGTCCTGACGCAGGTCGATTCGCAAAAGCGCGCGAGTTATTATGGGAATTACATCCGCGCCTGAGTCGGCGCTGGTCGAGCGAGACCGCCTCGAGCGGGCTCGCGGTGCGAACCGGTCGCCGACCAAGGTGCTTGTCGCGAGTTCGAGCTTTCCATACCCGCTCGATATCGGCCGTAAGGTCGTGATTTCGGGCTTTCTCGATTATCTCGCGGGCACGTTCGGAGCTGCAAACGTCACCTTCGCCTATCTCGGCGACAGGCCTGCCGGCAACACGCACTCGCCCCTGCCCTGCCAGTCGGTATCTTTGCCGCTTGATGGCGCAGGACCGCGACTGGGACGCACATTCTGGCATAGCCTCGTGCGGCGACGATACGCGTTGCAAGAAATGGTGCTCTATTCGAGGCGCGCGGAGGAGCGTTTGCGCGAGCTTGAGCGCGCTCTTCGTCCGGATATCGTGATCGGCGATACCATTCGCATGGCGCGGTATTTCGAGCCCGATACATCTCCGACAACGCGATCCATCCTCTATCTCGACGATCTCTACTCGCTACGCTATCGGCGTATGATCGACACGACGCGAGCGCATCCTGACATGGTGCTTGATGCTATCGGCACCTTCGGTCGCTTCCTGCCGGCGGGTCTCCGCCGGGCCACGCGCGGCCGCGAGTTGCAGCAAGCGCTGCTTGGGCTCGAAAGCCGCCTCCTCGAGCGGCGCGAGATCGAGCTCACCGAGCGCTTCGACCATCTTCTGCTTCTCAATAGAGAGGAGACGACACGGCTCGCGCAGCGCTCAGGAGCGGGCAACATCGGTACGGTCAAACCGTTGTTGCGCTGGCATCGAGACCGCTTGCCGCGACGGTTCCATGGCGAGCCTACCTATCTCTTTCTTGGCAATCTTCACTATCCGGCAAATGCCTATTCGCTGTCGCTTTTCATGGCCCGAACAATGCCTCAGCTGATCAAGGCAGAGCCGCGCGCGAAGCTGCTGGTCGTTGGCCGGCATCGCGGTACCGGCTTGGCCGAGCAAGCCAGCTCTCTTGGCTCGCACGTCGAGTTTCTCGATTTTGTCGAAGACTTGGCGCCGCTGATGGCGACCGCGGCCGCGATGGTCATACCGCTGGTCTATGGCAGCGGTCTCAAAATGAAAGCCCTCGATGCTCTCTATTATGGGATTCCGATGGTTTCGACGGAGTGCGGCGTCGATAGCATTCCGGTTATGCACGACCACGACGCGCTTATCGAAAATGAGTTGAGCGAATTTGTTTCGCCGCTGCTCCGCTTGCTCGATCCCTCGTTGAACGATCGTATTTCCGAAGCATCACAACGCCTTTATGCGAGAGAGTTTTCTCCCGAGGTCGTGTGGCGCGAATACGGAGACATCTTTGGCAGCGCTTAACGGAACCCTGGTGCGGCCGATCCCGCCCGAGCAGCCGGCAGAGCACCGACCTCTCCGCATCATGATGATCAATCTCGGTTATCCGCCCAATACCATCGGCGGCACCGAGGTATTGGTCCAATCGCTCGCGCGCGCACTGGCGCGCCAAGGCTCCTCGGTGAGTGTGGTGAGCTTATCGACGAGCGGTTCGGATCAGGTCAATGATGATAAAGGTGTTCGCGCCTATTTCATTGCGGCCCATCCTATGGGCATCGCTCTGCTCGATGCGCGACGCACGGCGCTCAAAAAACTGGCTTGGCATGCACTCGGCGAGCTGAATATCTGGAGCGCCGGTAAGCTCGCAGCCATCCTGGAGCAGGAAAAACCCGACATCATTCACACGCATAGCCTGCTCGGTCTGTCGACGAGTCTATGGCGCGTCGCCCGTGCGCACAGCATCCCCGTCGTACACACCCTTCACGACTATCAACTGCTCTGTCCGCGCGGAACCATGTTTCGCGCCGATCAGCCCTGTGACGGGCAATGCAGGACTTGTCGCTCGCTCACTTTCAGGCGTCGCCGGGATAGTGTCATCCCAAGCGCCGTCGTCGGGATTTCGGAATCCATTTTGCGCACGCATCGCGCGCATGGCTATTTTCCGAATGCCATTCCTCACATCATTCCGAACGGCCTCTCCCCCTCGGGCAACGAGAATATTCGCCGCCCGCGCCGTCCGGCATATCCTTGGCGCATCGGCTTCATCGGTCGCATACATCCGATCAAAGGCGTCGACCTCTTGATCGATGCACTGAAAGACCTGCCAAGCGGCACATATATCGGCAGGATCGCGGGAAGGGGAAAGATCGAATATGAAGCGCAATTGAAAGTGCGCGCACAAGGCTATCCGATCGAATTCCTCGGATGGCTTCCGCCTGAGAAATTTTATTCGCAAATCGACTTGTTGGTGGTCCCTTCACTTTACAACGAGCCACAGGGCCTCGTTCTGCTCGAAGCCGCGCGCATAGGCATACCCGTGATCTATTCCAATCGCGGCGGCCTTGCCGAAATGGGCGCGGCATTTCCCGATTTCACCCCGTTCGATCCCGCGATACCGGAAAGCTTGATCCAAGCCCTGTGCGCGCGCGTCGCGGCACCGCCGACCGAAGCAGTCGCGAGCTTTCCGCTTCCGGCCCGTTTTACCAGCGAGACCTTCGTCGAGTGCTATCGACAGCTCTATGAGAGTCTGCAGACGAAGGCGGTCGCCAGATGAATACAGCCCCCGTCGTACTTCAAATCGGCAATCGCTGGTTTCCTGAGTCGCCCGGCGGCCTCGAACGCTATCACTACGATCTCGCGCGGCATCTTCCGGCTGCCGGGTTCGAGGTATTGAGCTTTGCCGTCGCGCAAACGGCCGACTTCCTCGGTCCAGGTACCGAGATGACCGCCTACGCGGCGCCGAACAGCTTTATCATCCATCGCCTCTCGGCGCTTCGGCATGCGGTGAGGAACTGTCTTGCAACGCGGCGCGTAGCGCTCGTCGTATGTCACTATCCGCTGTACGGCTTTCCTATCTTCGACCTGATGCGCACGGTGCCGACAGTTTTTCACTTTCACGGTCCGTGGGCAGCCGAAGGAAAGATCGAGGGCAATTCCCTCCCGGCATGGCTCAGCAAGCGCTGTATCGAGCAGCTTCTCTATCAACGTCCCGCCGGCTTTGTGGTCTTGTCGGCAGCGTTTCGCGACATACTGTGCGAAACCTACGGCGTACCGGCCGAGCGCGTCTTCGTTATTCCGGGCGGGGTCGATATGGCGCGTTTCGATGGTGACGGTGACCGCCTCTCGGCGCGAAGCGCTCTGAGATGGGAGGCGGATCGACCTGTTGCCGTCACCCTTCGGCGCCTGAACCGGCGCATGGGAATCGAGAACCTGATCGACGCCATGCAAAAGGTCGTGTCGGTCGTCCCTCGCGCTTTATTGCTGATCGGCGGGTCTGGTCCGCTGCGAGCCACGTTCGAACAACGCATCGAACAACGTGGTCTTGGCAATTGCGTGCGCGTGCTCGGCCGAATTCCAGATGAACAACTTCCGTTGTTCTACCGCGCCGCGGATGTCTCGATCATGCCTTCGATCGCGCTCGAAGGTTTCGGACTCACCGCAGCGGAATCGCTCGCCTGCGGCACACCGGTCCTCGTGACGCCCGTCGGGGGGCTTCCGGAAGTCGTTACCGGTTTATCGCCTGACCTCATCCTGGAGGGCACCGAGCCAGAGGTTCTGGCGGAGGGTTTGATCAAGGCGTTTTCGGGCACGTTGCACCTACCAGACCCCACCACCTGCGCCACTTACGCGCGGAACCATTTCGACTGGCCGATTATCGCGGGCCAGGTCGCCGCTTGCTATCGGACAATCCTCGACGGAACTTCCATCGCCTCGCTGGCAGCTCGGCGTAACGCCGGGATTTCAACTCGCGGCTTGAACGATCGCGCGCAGGTGCCGGAGATACGATAGCGCCTGGCAGCGCAGCGCCGGCATGGCCAACGTCGCGACGATACTCGCTGCGGCCCATGTCGTCGCAAGCACCAGAAAAAGTTCTTTCTTCGCCGCGACCGGTGGCGCCAGGGTCTGCGCTGTCGCGACGACTACCAGGATCAAAATCTGCGGCAAGAACACGTCGATGGCAATCCATCGCGGCCATTCATGGCTTCCCAGCAGCCGGCGCAGGAGGATCGCATAGCCGATGAACAGAAGGAGCAGGTAGCCAAGCATCGCGCTTGCCGTTCCCAGAGCGCCCAGCCACACCGTAAGAACATAAAACGATGGCAATACCAGTGCGCAGCCTATTGCGGTCAACGTAAAGATCTGCCGGGTTTTCCCGGCTGCAAGGATCATGTTGGAGGGGATACAGGCGAGAGTATTGCAAGCGACGGCGATAGAAAGGAGACGCAAGATCGGTGCGGCGTCTGTCGAAACAAGCGGATTGCCTGTCCAGATCGCCAGCGTTTGCTCCGGAAAAAACGCGACGACGGTCGCCAAAGGCAATACGGCCGCCGCTACGAGCTGACTTATCTTGCGGAACGTCGCACGGATCGCAGCGAGGTCGGTGCGCGCGTAAAGCTGCGACAGGCGCGGAAAGGCCGCAGCCGAAACCGGCTGTGCAAGCATCATCAGATTCGTGGCGATTACGCTCGCCACCATGTAGATGCCGACATCTTTCAACGGCAGCAAAGCGCCGATAAACACTTTATCGCTCTGAAACGCGAGCATGCCGAGCAGCGCTGCACCACCGGTGCCGACGGCGAAGCGCCAGATATCGAGCAGCAGCGCGCGCCGAAAGCGCGGCCGCCGGTGGTTGGAGGGGAGGTGGCGCCAAAGCACGATCAATGCCGCGATCGCGGTCAAGCCTGCGACAGTAGCCTGCCAAATCATGAGGTTCGGCACCGAGCGCCACGAACTCCACAGCAGAAGTAGGCTGCCGCCGTATCGTAGCGTCGTCGACGCGATATTGACGGCGTTGGCGAGATCCTGGCGCTGAAGGCCGGCGAGACCGCCCGCATAAAGGAAGACCGGCAGCTGAAGAGTCATTGCGAGGCCGCCAAAGCCGACGCTGGCGATCAACAATGGTTCATGCAGCTGCCGGCTCTCGCGGAGGATGACCGAAGCGATCCACGGCGCCGCAAGAAAAAAAACCACCGCCAACGCCAAAGCGGCGGCGCAGTAAGGCAGGCTGACGGTCCACACAAGATCGCGCATGCGCTCCGGCGCCGATTCGGACAATCTGGCGATCTCACGCGTGAGTGAGGCTGAGAAACCGGCATCCAATAAAGCCGCGACGATCATGTACGAATTGATCAGGGCGAATAGGCCGTAATATTCGACGCCGAGAAAGTGCAAATAAATCGGGACGAAAACGATGCCGCAAAGCGCGGTGTAACCCCGTCCTAGAACATTCGCAGCGATGTTCACCTTCAATGATCGCTGCATACCGGCCCTTTCCACGATGTCTGCCGCCCACTCGCCGTGGAAAAGCGCTCTACCATACGCAAGAATTCCTGCGTCCGGATGCGCCAATTGAGCAATTCGTAAAGATCGCCGGGATTGCGCCGCTCGCCGCTCCGGATGCGGCTCAGCGCCGACACCACCGCCGGTGCGTCTGCGGCCTCGTAAAGGTAAGGCCGAAAACATTGAACCGCCGGAATCGGCGAAGCGATGATTTCAAGGCCGGCGCAGAGATAGTGAAACAATTTATCGGGATTGATAAAGCGCGTCATGCCGAACGCGGTGCGATACGGCACCAACCCAACGGTATAGTCCGCGAGAATATCGCCAATTCGATTCATATCGAATCGGCCGTGATATCGGATATTGCGGTGCGTCGCGGTGAGCCGATCGAGCTCGGAGACAATGCCCGGTTCGTTATCGTAGACGCCGCCATGCAGGTCGACGACGATCTCGGGCGCCGCTTGGGCAATCGCATCGAGCAACGCGAAATCGGTTCGGCAATCGAAGGAAGCTGTGACGACAATACGCCCATCGAAAGCATGGCGGCGGTTCGTCGGTATGAGGTGCGATGCGTTGTTTAGATGGAAAGCCGCTGGATAGCGCTGCTTAAGTTCAGCCGACAACAGGCAACAGCCCGACGCTATCGCGCAATAGGCACGATCGGTCAACCTCCATTGGAGCCGTTTGACACCATGCGCGTCGTATCGCAAGTCATCGAAGACGTCATAGATCCAGAGATGCTCGCGCAGCTTCGCCCATAATCGCAAGATCACATCGGGCGCGGAATTACCGGCGGAGTTGACGATCACACCACAGGCTCCGCCGGAATCGGAAGAAAGAAAATCCGCGAGACGACGCGTGAGCTCGCCAAGACCCGCGACCGGCGTCACGATATCGAACGCGGCCCCTGTGCGGATTTCCATTCCGTTACGTCTCAAAAGGACGTGGGCACACGCGTAACCGAGTTCGCTCAGCGCCTCTATGAGATAACGGCGGAAGTCATTCGCATAGGAGCGGAAGGAGAGAAAGACGAATTTTGGCGCTGAGCCGGGGCACGCAAATGGTGCCGCCTCGGCGGCCGCGTTCGGCGAAACCGCGAACATTGAATCCGATGCCGTCATCCGTTTCGCACGATCCCGTGGAGCATATGACAGCTTCGTCGTCGCTTTTCTGTGACCAATGAGTGTCTAAACCGAAAACGGGGCGACCACCCGGATTCCACCCGCTTAGTATGCGGCGGTAAATTGCGACCTAAATCGGCCTTTTTTGGTACATCGAATGCAGCGGAATCCGAACTTTGCCGTGTTCTCGATTCGTCTGCGGCGGCGCTTGCCTTGATGCAAATCCAAAGCCGGGGGTACCGTCTATGACGACGATGGCCGCTCCCATCCCGCTTGGTGAAGCGCCGTTTCCCGCCCATGCTATCGACCGGACGACAACCGATATTATCCGCGAGCGCGCCGTCGCGCGGCCCGATGCGCCGGCTCTTGTCCTCGATGATGGACAAATATTGAGCTATCAGGCGCTGGTTCGCCAGATCGCCGTGATCGGCGATGCCTTGGGTCAGGCTGGCATTGGCGCCGAGGATTGGGTCGCGGTTGCTCTGCCCGACAGCGCTGAACTGGCGTTGGTAATCGTCGCACTCGCCGATTCCGCGACTGCCGTACCCATCCGCCCAGGGCTCGCGGCGAGCGAGTTCGATGAGCTGTTCACGGCCGCCAAAATGACCGCCGTGATTGTCGCCAGGCGGGACGACCCCGCCGCTGTCAGCGCGCGCAATCGCGGTCTCGGTGTCCTCGTTGTCGAGCGGTCGCAAAATGGCATCGGCCTCTCGCTGCAAATCCCGCCATTGGCGCCACGAACCCACACCGGCCCCGTCGTCGCCGATTCAATAGCGTTCATCCTGTGTACATCGGGCACCACGGCGCGTCCGAAGCTGGTAGCCGTCACGCACCGCAACCTCGTTGCGACCGCGACAGCGGTTGAGGAATGGTTTGACCTGACGCCGGACGACAGAGCGCTTTGCGCTCTACCGCTCTACTATGCCGTCGCGCTGAAGGTCGGTGTTTTCACGACGCTCTTATCGGGTGGAAGCGTTGTTTGCGCCGGACCGGCGCCGGGTAGCAGCTTGCTCGACTTGATCGAGCGCTTTAGACCGAGCTGGTACTCGACGAGCCCGGCGGTGCATTGCGCTGTCCTCGAACATGCGCGCAGCAGCAATCGGCCCCTTCGGCACGCGCTGCGCTTTATTCATTCCGGCGCCGCGCCTTTGCCCGAGGCAGTTCACGAGGGCTTGGAAGCCGTCTTCGCAGCACCCGTTCTGCAAACTTACGGCCTCAGCGAAGCGGGGCTTGTTGCCGCAAACACCCTTGCCCCTGACGGACGCAAGCGCGGGTCTGTCGGCAAGCGGCGCCCTGGCGAACTCGCTTGCCGTGACGACGAGGGGCACATCCTGCCCGCCGACGAGCTCGGCGAGATCGTCGTGCGCGGGCCGGGCGTGACGCCCGGCTATATCGACTATCCCGAAGCGAATGCCGCCGCTTTCGCCGATGGTTGGTTCCGAACTGGTGACGTCGGCCGCATCGACCGCGACGGCTTCGTCACGATCGTCGGACGTCTTAAAGAGATGATCAATCGCGGCGGCGAAAAGATCGCGCCATCCGAAATCGATGAGGCTCTCCTGCGTCATCCCGCCGTAGCGGAGGCGGCCGCTTTCCCGATTCCGCATCCGCGCCTCGGCGAAGATGTTGCCGCGGCGATCGTCTTTCGCGCGGGAAAAGCCGCAACTGCGCTCGAATTGCGACAATTCCTGCGGACGACGCTGGCTCCTCACAAGATACCCCGACGCATCAAGATCGTCGAAGCGCTTCCGCGCAATGCCACCGGCAAGGTCATGCGCCTTGAGCTCGCCCAGTCAATGCCCGTGAACGTGAGCCCTACCGCCGTCACCCGGTGGGCCTCCCCCTTGGAGGTGCAGATTGCCGAAATATGGCGTCGCCTGCTCCAAGTCGACGATATCGCACGCGAAGACGACTTCTTCGAAAGAGGCGGGGATTCGCTGCTCGAGGCGCAAATGTTGCTGGAACTCGAGCAGATCACCGGGCGAACACTTCCGGACGACCTGCTTTTCGAATCCGCAACCGTCGGCCAGCTCGCGGAAAGCATCGTGCGCGGCGATACGGCATCGGCCGAAAACCTATTGGTCGAGGTCCAGCCCGGCGATGGCCGCCCGCCTTTCATCTTCGTCGATGGCGATTTTTGGGGCGGTGGGTATTACACGCGCAAACTCGCGCGACTTTTGGGGCCGGAATATCCTTTTTACGATTTACGATCGCATGGGCTGCGGAGCGGCCACTTTCCATCGGTCGAAACGATGGCGCAGGAATATTTGTCGCTCATTCGCGCCGTGCGGCCCCACGGTCCGTACCGTCTCGGCGGCCATTGTAATGGAGCGCTCACCGCTCTAGCGCTCGCCAATAAGCTCGAAGCCCTCGGCGAGAAGGTTGAGATCGTGATACTTGTCGAGCCGATCACCCTGAACGCGCGCCCGGCATTTCAGCTTCTCGCCCGTATGCTCGATATGGCTCTTCGCGTCACGAGGGGCGACGCGGCCCGCCGAGAGGAGCAATTCGCCGCCGCAATGTCCCTGGCTTGGCGGGTGGTCCGGAAAGCGAAGAGGTTGCGGCTTTATCGCCGAAACACGGTTCACGTTGAGGGCGAGCTCGATGCGTTGACGCGCCGTGTCCACAACTTCGATGCCGCCGCAGCGAAACGCTATGCCGATCTTTTACATCGGTGTTACCGGGTCATGGCTGGCTATCTGCCGGCCGCTATTGATGCTCCACTCTTCTGTGTCGTCGCAGCTTCGCACGAAGATGATATTGCATTTGCCGCCAACGCGTGCCGCCGCTTGGCGCCGCACTGCGAAACGGCCGTAATACCGGGCGAGCATATGACCTGTATTACCACTCATGCCGAGGCGCTGACGGAACTCGTCCGCGAGCGGCTGCACGCCTTCGATGGATGGCGTGGCACAGGCAGCGCGTAAGGCAGAGCGCGAACGTACCCGTGAGTGGAATCGCTGGCTATTGGGGCTATGCCGCGCATGATATCCCGGCAACGGTGTTTGCCGGTTTCGTCGACAGCTTGGCACATCGCGGCCCGGACGGGAGCGGCATCAATCATTTTCCCGATATGCGTTTGTGGCTCGGCCATCGACGCCTATCCCTGCTCGAGCCCGCCCTGGAAGGGCGACAGCCATTGGCCGATGCGAAACGGCGTTATTGGCTGACTTTCGACGGCACGATCTATAACGAGCATACGCTGCGCCATCAGTTGCGCGCTCTTGGCCACTCCTTCGCCTCTCGTTCCAGTGCCGAGATGGTTTTGGCCGCCTACGCGCAATGGGGCGCCGACTGCCTGCGGCGTTTCGACGGCATCTGGGCCGTCGCAATTTTGGATTCGCGCGACCGGCGGCTGCTCCTGGCGCGCGACAATTCCGGCCTCAAGCCTTTACATTATATATTAGGTGACGGAGCGGTCGCCTTCGCTTCCGAGCCGCAGGCCTTCTTGCGGCTTCCTTGCACCGGTGACGCGTTTGGTCCCGGCGTCGGCGCCGGCACGCTCTGCCACGCCAACAAGCAAGAGCCAAAGTCGCGGACGTGGCCCCATGGCCTGCGCGGTCTTCGCGCCGGCCATGCGCTCATCATCGAAGCGACCGGCCAGATTCGGGAAAGCTTCTCGAAGAGGAGTTGGTACGTTAGCTTTCAATATCCCGCGGGGCCGACCATGCCACTGCGATTTTGCCGGAACCGGCGACGCCAACCGCGCGATCGCCGCCGTCGACGGCGACATCACCACCGATGACCGTCTCGCAAGGAGAAATTTGATGCCGCCGCAGGGCCAACCGGCGATCCATCCGGTGATCCTCTCGGGCGGCTCGGGGACGCGCCTCTGGCCGATGTCGCGCGCGCAATATCCGAAGCAGCTGCTGCCGCTGCTGACGGAGCG
>Ga0157369_10000743_pt1 | contig 42070 bp, 34 predicted proteins | sample C25metaG_FD_113461 | JGI IMG/M metagenome (GOLD analysis project Ga0157369, IMG submission 113461) | Corn rhizosphere microbial communities from Kellogg Biological Station, Michigan, USA - C2-5 metaG | ecosystem: Host-associated > Plants > Roots > Rhizosphere > Soil | place: USA: Michigan... | reverse complement strand
GTTCGTCGGGCGTCGCTTCGGTCTCGCATTCGAACGGCAGCGGCACGGCCATCACGAGATAGTGCTGCGGGTCGTAGACGAAGGTCTGAGCGCCCAGGAAGCCTCGTTTCCGTCCTTGGCAGACGATGACGATGCTCGGGTCGTACAAGACCGGTATGCGCGGGCAGCGATGGTTCAGGCGCATCAGCTTTACGCCTTCGATCGACGAAGGCACGATGCCTTCGGCCGGCGCGAGCCGGCCCAGCAATTCGACGACGCGTGCCTGCGATGCGTCGATGCCCACACGAGCGGTTTCCGAAGAAGAATGCGTCATGTCCGGGATACGGTCTGGCAAGAGGAACAGGCTCGAAATCTACCACCAACGGCGCGGTTTTGCTGGTCGCCAAGAGAAACAGGCAAGGCTTCAAGAGGTTCAGGTATTTCGCGCGGCACGGCCGCTGCCTAGGATGTGAGGCTCGATTTGCCAACCGCATGACAGGAGCGACCATGTACAAGACTCACGCCTACGCAGCCCAGAACGCACAATCGCCGCTCGCGCCGTTCGAATTGGAGCGTCGTGGTCTGCGCGAGCACGACGTGCATATCGAAGTGATGTTCTGCGGCGTGTGTCACTCGGACCTGCACCAGGCACGCAACGAGTGGAGCAACACCCTCTACCCGGTGGTGCCGGGCCACGAGATCGTGGGCCGCGTGATGGAAGTCGGGCCGGCCGTTACGCGCTATAAAGCTGGCGACCTCGTCGGCGTGGGCTGTCTCGTCGACTCATGCCGAACCTGCGCGAGCTGCCAGGAGGGCCTCGAGCAATACTGCGAGAACGGCTTCGTCGCCACCTACAACGGCACGGACCGCTTAACGGGTGAAACGACCTACGGCGGCTATTCGACGAACCTCGTCGTCGACGAAGCGTTCGTGCTGCGCGTGCCCGACAACCTGGATCCGGCTGCCGTCGCACCGCTGCTGTGCGCGGGCATTACCACCTACTCACCGTTGCGCACCTGGGGCGCCGGCCCGGGCAAGAAAGTCGGCATCGTCGGTCTCGGCGGCCTCGGCCACATGGGTGTGAAGCTCGCGCACGCAATGGGCGCGCACGTGGTACTTTTCACGACGTCGGCGTCGAAGGTCGAAGACGGCAAGCGGTTGGGGGCGGACGAGGTCGTCATCTCGAAGGACCCCGAGGCGATGGCCAAACATGCGAACAGCTTCGATCTTTTGATCAATACGGTTGCCGCGCAACACGATTTGAATCCGTTCATCGCACTGCTCAAGCGCGATGGGACGATGACGCTGGTCGGCGCGCCCGAGCACGATCATCCGTCGCCGCAAGTGTTCAACCTGATCCTGAAGCGCCGCCGGCTGGCGGGTTCGCTGATCGGGGGCATCGCCGAAACGCAGGAGATGCTCGATTTTTGCGGTCAGCATGGCATTACCTCGGATATCGAAATGATTCCGATGCAGCAGATCAACGAAGCTTATGGCCGGATGTTGAAGAGCGATGTGAAATACCGCTTCGTGATCGATATCGACTCATTGAGACAATAAGAAGGGACTGAGGATGGCGACGCTGACGATCAACGGAAAGGTCCACACGCTCGACGTGCCGGACGACATGCCGCTACTTTGGGTACTGCGCGATGTGGTGGGCCTGACCGGCACGAAGTTCGGTTGCGGCATCGCTCAGTGCGGTGCGTGTACGGTCCATCTCGATGGGGCCGCGGTGCGCTCGTGCGTGCTGCCGGTGTCGGCCGTCGCCGGCAAGAAAGTCACGACGATTGAAGCCGTCGGCGCCACGCCGGCAGGGCGCAAGGTGCAGGAAGCCTGGCGCGATCTCGATGTCGTTCAATGCGGTTATTGCCAGTCGGGGCAGGTGATGTCGGCCGCCTCGCTGCTCGCCCAAAACCCGAAGCCGAGCGATGCGGATATCGATGCGGCGATGTCGGGCAACCTCTGCCGTTGCGGCACCTATAACCGCATTCGCGCGGCCGTGAAGCACGCGGCGGGGGAGGCCTGAGATGTCCAAAGGACTCTTCGATCTCGCTCATAGCTTCGAAGGCAGCGCCGCTGGCGCTCCGGACCTGGCAGACGACCCGCCCGGTTCCGGCGTCTCGCGAAGGACGTTTCTGAAGTTCGGCATGACGCTCGGTGCAGCCGCTGGCGGCGGATTGTTGCTCGGCTTCAGCGTGCGAGCCGATGCCGCGACCGACCGTGGCGCGCATGCGCGTCGATCCGCCGTCGAAGGGCAGGCTTCCGAGGTCGCAGCGCCCGGCACCTTCGCGCCGAACGCCTTCATCCGAATCGATCGCGAAAGCCGCGTGACGCTCGTGATGCCCAAGGTGGAGATGGGGCAAGGCGTCTACACCTCGATTCCGATGCTGATCGCCGAGGAACTGGCCGTGCCGTTGCAGCAAGTGACGCTCGATCATGCACCGCCCAACGACAAGCTGTATGGCGATCCGTTGCTGGGAGGCGGGCAGATCACCGGCGGTTCGACCTCGATTCGCTTCGCATGGCAGCCGATGCGACAGGCGGGTGCCACGGCGCGCGCGTTGCTGGTTTCGGCGGCGGCGCGGCAATGGCGCGTCGACCCCGCGTCGTGCACGGCGCGCGCCGGTGAAGTCGTGCACACGCCGAGTGGACGGCGTATCGCCTACGGCAAACTCGTCGATGCCGCGGCGAAGCTGCCGTTGCCGGCCACTGTCCCGCTCAAGGATTCCAAGGACTTCGAACTGATCGGCAAGCCCACGGACCGGCTCGATTCGGCGCAAAAAGTGGACGGTACTGCACTGTTCGGCTTCGACGTGCGCCTGCCCGGCATGGTCTACGCGGCCATCGTCAATTGCCCGGTGTTCGGCGGCACGCTCGATCGCGTTGACGATACGCGTGCCAAGCAAGTGCCCGGAGTGCACCAGATAGTGAAGCTCGACAACGCGGTTGCCGTTGTCGCGGCGCATACCTGGGCTGCCAAGCAAGGCGCTGCTGCCCTCGACATCAAGTGGAACGGCGGGCGGGCTGCCACGCTATCGACTCAGAAGATTTTTTCCGATCTTGCGGAAGCGTCGCGGCGCGACGGTGCTGTCGCGCGCAAGGAAGGGGACGTCGGCAAAGCGTTCGGCGAGGCCAAGGCGCGCATCGATGCGGTCTATGAGCAACCGCTGCTCGCACACGCCACGATGGAGCCCATCAACTGCACGGTGCACGTGCGCGCCGACCGCTGCGATATCTGGGTCGGTACGCAGGTTCCGACCATCGCTCGCGCCGTGGGCGCCAAAGTGACCGGGCTGCCCCCCGAAAAAGTGGCCGTCCATAATCATTTGCTTGGCGGCGGTTTCGGCAGAAGGCTCGAAGTCGATGCGATCGTGCAGGCGCTGAAGATCGGCAAGGCCGTCGATTCGCCCGTCAAGGTCGTCTGGACCCGAGAGGAAGACGTCCAGCACGACATGTATCGGCCTTGCTACTACGATCGAATATCTGCCGGCCTCGACGCGCACGGCAAGCCCATAGCCTGGCAGCATCGCGTGGTGGGCTCGTCGATCCTCGCACGCTTCGCGCCGGCAGTCGTGAAGAACGGCGTCGATCCCGATGCGGTCGAAGTGGCGGCCGAACTGCCTTATAGCCTGCCGAATCAACTCGTCGATTACGTGCGGGAGGAGCCCGGTCCTATTCCGACCGCGTTCTGGCGCGGCGTCGGTGCGACGCGCGGCACGTTCGTCGTCGAAAGTTTCATCGACGAACTTGCCGCACATGCGGGCATCGATCCGGTGAAGTATCGGCTCGATTTGCTAGGCGATGCCCCGCGTGCCGCGCATGTGTTGCAGGTTGCCACGCGCGAGGCCGGTTGGGGCAGTCCGCTGCCGAAAGGAAAGGGGCGCGGCGTATCGGTCATGCACGCGTTCGGCAGCTATTTGAGCATGGTGGCGGAGGTGACGGTCGATGGCGGCGCGGTGAAGGTGGACCGCGTCGTATGTGCCGTCGATTGCGGCATGGCCGTCAATCCGAGGACGATCGAAGCGCAGATACAAGGCGGTGTCGTCTTCGGTATCACCGGTGCGCTTTATAGCGAAATCACGATCAAGGATGGCCGGGTCGAGCAGAGCAATTTCACGGACTATCGTGTATTGCGGCTCAATGAAACGCCGGAGATCGTGGTGCATATCGTGAAGAGCGGCGAAGCGCCGGGTGGTATCGGCGAGCCGGGCACGTCGGCGCTCGCGCCGGCTTTGACGAATGCGATTTTCGCCGCAACGGGCAAGCGGATACGGAAGTTACCCGTCGGAGAGCAGTTGAAGACGGCTTGAACGGCGGCCTCAGGCCCGCTGGTAAAACGCCCCGATCGACCTTGCCGTCGATTGGGGCGTTTTTCGATTCGGTCCTACCTGGGAAGTTCACTCAGCCGGCGAGGGAATTCGATGTCGAAGCCGGTCCATTCGATAGCCTGCTAGCCACCCCTGACTCGCTCCGTCGCCGTGGCGTACCGATCGTCCGTCGCTCCTGCTACATCGCTCGAGAGCGATTCGAGCGCGCGCCCCTTTGTTTCGATTCCCAACACTGCGACGGCTGCCGCAGCCAGCACGAACGAAAGCGCCCCGAGCGTGAAGACACCGCTCTGTCCGAAGACAGGCAATACGAGCCCGACCACATACGGCCCGATCAACGAGCCGATCCGGCCGACTGCCGACGCGAACCCTGATCCGGTTGCACGCGCACCGGTGCCGTAAAGCTCGGGGGTATAGGTATAAAGCGCCGCCCACATGCCGAAGAGAAAGAACTGCATCGCAAAGCCGGCGCTGATCACGAGCGTGAGATCGCCGCCGTGCAAGACTGCCTGCCCGTAGAGATAAGCCATCGCTGCGCCGCCCATGAGCGATGCGACGCAAGTCGGCTTGCGGCCCCATCGTTCAACGAGCCACGCGGCGCAGAGAAACCCGGGGATACCAGCCAGGGAAATGAGCACTGTATAGAGCACCGACTTCGTCACCGTAACGCCCGATTGCTGCATCAGCGCGCCGAGCCATGAGGTCAGCCCGTAAAAGCCGAGCAGCGCAAAGAACCACAGCGTCCACACCATGATCGTGCGCTTGCGATAAACGTCGCTCCAGATTTCGCGGAATGCACTGCGCGGGCGCTGCCTGAACGGCACGGCGTCCATATCCGGTATGGGGGGCAGCGATGCAAGGCCCGTCGCACGCAGCACCTTCGTTTCGATATCGTTCAGTACCGCGTCGGCATGCGCAAGACGCCCGCGATGCTCCAGCCACCTCGGCGATTCAGGCACGATGCGCCGCACGACCAGCACGAACACGGCCGGAATGGCCAGCAATGCGAACACCGTGCGCCAGCCGAATTGCGGCAGCACGAAATACGAAACGATGCCTGCCGTAATGAAGCCCAGCGGCCAGAAGCCGTCCATCAATGCGATGAGGCGGCCGCGCGAAGCGGTCGGAACAAACTCGGACAGCAACGCCTGTGCGACAGGAAACTCCATGCCCATGCCGATTCCGAGCACGACACGATAAGCGATGAGTGAATTCACATCATGTGCGGTCGAGCACAGGTAGGAGGCGACTCCCCAGAGCACCATGCTCCACTGGAATACAGGACGTCTGCCGAAACGGTCGGCGAGCAGGCCTGCCACGGCGGCTCCAAACACCATGCCGAAGAAGCTGGCGCTGGCGACGAGCCCCGCCGCCGCGCTCGACAAGCCGAATTCCTGCTTGATCGAGCCCAGCACGAAAGTCATGGTGCCGAGATCGACCGAATCGAAAAAGAACGCCAGCGCGATGACGATGAAAAGTAGGCGATGGTACGAGGAAAATGGCAGACGCTCGAGCCGGGCGGCGGCATGAGCGCGATGGATCCTCGACGAAGTGGCGGTCGGCATGGCAGTTCCCGATGAGAAAAGACCGCCTATGCGGCGGCTTGTCATCAGTAGATGCGGCCAATAAAACGTGAGGTATAGAAAATCCGCCATCGCAGTTGCTCAGCGGCGCCATTCGGGATCGGGCATCGGCCGATGGATGCCCGTTACCGGGCTGCCGTGGCCGCAGTGCTCTACCGTTCCTTCAGTGAGCGAGGCAATCCGACGCTGAAAACAATGCTGTCGGTAATGAAAGCGCTGGGCCTCGAGCGGACAACCCGAGTTGCGCATGCGTGAGTACGTGCCGCGGGCGTTGCCCCCAGTCCTGCCGCACTACTGAGCCCGTTTCTCCTGCCAACGCTTCATGAGCTTGATTTCGTCCTGCTGCGCCTTGATGATCTGATGAGCCAGGCGCCGCAATATGGGATCTTTCCCGTACTTGAGCTCGACCTGAGCCATGTCGATGGCCCCTTGATGGTGCGGAATCATATGCGAGACGAAGTCCTTGTCCGCATCGCCGGTATAACTCGGCGAATTCATGTTCTGCATCATTTTCTGATCGGCCTCCTTGAAAGCCTGCGAGGAGGCATCGCTGGAACCGCCGGGCGTGGTGCCCGCCGCATGCGACATATCCATGCCAGGCATCGAGGCAGCTTGTTGGGCACCTGCAGGCATGGCCGACAGGCCCCATACGATGCTCGCGCCAATGAGCGCGAGACGACAGGCGAGACGATTGCGCACGTTGAAATCTCCTGGACGTTCAGACGTCGACCGTACCAGCCAGTTTCGTGCCACGCTGGCATGCCGGCGTCCCTTTCGCGACATAGTAAGGCACATCGGCGCGCGCCAGCGGCTTACGCGCGCGAATCTTGTCGGCGATTTTCTCGGCCAGCATGATCGTCGGTGCGTTCAGATTGCCTGTGGTGATGATCGGCATGATCGACGCATCGACGACACGCAAACCATCGATACCATGCACGCGGCCTTCGGTATCGACGACCGCCATCCCGTCATACCCCATTGGGCATGAGCACGACGGATGAAACGCGGTTTCAGCACGCGAGCGAACGAACGCATCGAGTTCCCGGTCGCTCTTCAGATCTGCACCCGGACTCAGCTCGCGTCCGCGGTACCGATCGAGCGCGGGTTGCGCGATGATTTCACGTGTGATCCGGATAGCATCACGAAACTCGCGCCAATCGAGCGGCTCCGCCATGTAGTTGAACAAGATGCTCGGATGATCGCGCGGATCGCGCGACCGCAGCTTCACCCTCCCGCGGCTCGGCGAACGCATCGAGCCGACATGCGCTTGAAAGCCATGCATGTCGATAGCATTCGAGCCGTTGTAGTTGATCGCTATCGGCAGGAAATGATATTGAATGTTCGGCCAAAGATCGTCGTCGCGCGTGCGGATGAAACCGCCAGCTTCGAAGTGATTGCTGGCACCGAGGCCCGTGCCCTTCGCCAGCCATTCGAGCCCGATGGCGGGCTGGTTGTACCACTTGAGCGCCGGATAGAGCGAGACGGGTTCCTTGCACTCGTATTGCAGATACATCTCGAGATGGTCCTGCAAATTGCGGCCCACGCCCGGCAGATCGAGCACGACCGGAATCTGGAGTTCTCGTAGCCATTCGCCGGGGCCGACGCCTGAGCGTTGCAAGATCTGCGGCGAAGCGATGGCGCCTGAACACAGCAACACCTCACGGCGAGCATGCGCTTTGACCGCCGAGTCGCGATGCCTGTACGCGACCCCGACCGCCCGCTTACCCGAGAACAGAATGCGATCGGTCAGCGCATGCGTGACGATCGTCAGGTTCGGCCGCTCGCGTGCCTGATCGAGGTAGCCGCGTGCCGTGCTGGCGCGACGGCCATGCGCGGTGACCGTGCGATCCATCGGACCGAAGCCTTCTTGCCGATAACCGTTGAGATCGTCGGTGCGTGCATAGCCCGCTTGTACGCCGGCTTCCACCATCGCCCCGAAAAGCGGATTGTTGCCCGGTTTGCTCGTCGTGACGTGAACGGGACCGTCGCCACCGTGATAGGCATTCGGTCCAATGTCACGCGTTTCGGCTTTTTTGAAGTAGGGCAGACAGTCGAGATAGCTCCAATCCCCAAGCCCTTTGATTTGCGCCCACCCGTCGTAATCGAGCGCATTGCCGCGGATATAGCACATGCCATTGATCAACGACGAGCCGCCCAGGCCTTTGCCGCGCCCACACTCCATGCGGCGGTTGTTCATATGCGGCTCGGGTTCCGTTTCATAGGCCCAGTTATAGCGTCGTCCTTGCAGCGGGAAGGCGAGTGCGGCCGGCATCTGTGTGCGAAAGTCGAAGCGGTAGTCCGGACCGCCCGCTTCGAGCAGCAACACGCTCACATCGGCATCCTCGGTCAGCCGTGTGGCCAGCACATTGCCGGCCGAGCCGGCGCCGATCACGATGTAGTCGAATTCGCTGGTGTTCAAGCGCATCCCCTTTCAAAAGGCAGGCCGGTACGGCCCGAGTTCGACCTGAACCGATTTGATCTGTGTGTAGTGCTCGAGCGTGGTCAAACCGTTTTCGCGGCCAATGCCCGATTGCTTGTATCCGCCCACGGGCATTTCGGCCGGCGATTCACCCCATGTATTGATCCAGCAGATACCGGCTTCGAGACGGTGAATCGTGCGATGCGCGCGCGCCAGGCTTTCGGTGACGACGCCGGCGGCGAGGCCGAAGTGTGTCGCGTTCGCGCGGGCGATGACTTGCGCTTCGTCGTCGAAATCGAGCAGGCACATGACGGGGCCGAAAATCTCCTCGCGCACGATGCGCATGTCGTCGCGGCAATCGGCAAAGACCGTCGGCGCGACGTATTGCCCCTGCGCGAAATCGCCGTCGACGAGCCGCATACCGCCTGTCACGAGCCGCGCGCCCTCGCGCTTGCCGCTTTCGATGTAGCCGAGCACCTTGTCGAGCTGGGCCGCGCTGGCGAGCGGGCCGAAATTCGTCTGCGGATCGGACGGTTTGCCGATGCGGATACGTTTGACGCGTTCGGCCACGAGCGCTTCGAATTCGGCCTTGACCGAACGGTGCACGAAAACACGCGTGCCGTTCGTACAGACCTGGCCCGCGCTGAAGAAATTGGCGGTAACGGCGATATCGGCCGCGCGGTTCAAGTCCGCATCGTCGAAAACGATCAACGGCGATTTCCCGCCGAGCTCCATCGTCACGTCCTTGAGCGACGATGCTCCCGCAATCGACATCACCTTTTTCCCGGTTTCCACGCCGCCCGTGAACGAGACCTTGGCAATGCCCTCGTGCGCCGCGAGCATGGCACCGACGCGGCCGTCGCCTTGCACGACGTTGAAGACACCGGGCGGCACGCCGGCTTCCGAGTAGATCGCGGCCAATTCCAGCGCCGAGAGCGGCGTCACTTCGCTCGGCTTGAAGATCATTGCATTGCCGGCTGCAAGCGCGGGCGCCGATTTCCAGCACGCGATCTGTAGGGGGTAGTTCCATGCGCCGATACCGGCGCATACGCCGAGCGGCTCGCGGCGCGTGTAGACGAAGGAGTCCTCGCGCAGCGGAATTTGCGTGCCTTCGAGCGCGGGCGCGAGACCCGCGTAATACTCGATGACGTCGGCGCCAGTGACGATATCGACGCTGCGCGTCTCTGCGACCGGCTTGCCGGTGTCGCGCATTTCGAGCTCCGCGAGCGCATCGTTACACGCGCGCAGAATCTCGACGGCACGCCTGAGAATACGCGAGCGCACCATGGCGCCGAGCGCGGCCCATTGACGCTGCCCTTCGCGCGCGGCGGTGACGGCGCGGTCGATATCGGCCTGGCTGGCCTGCTGGACGGTGGCAAGGTGCGCGCCCGTGGCGGGATCGAATGTATCGAACGTCGTGCCGCTGGTGGCATCGCAATAGGTGCCGTCGATATAGAGCCGCTTCAGGCCGTAGACGGAAGACTGGGCCATCGAATGAACCTCCAACGAACGGTGACGGTGGGCCGCGAAGGCTTCCACGATAGGCGTTTTGCGCCATGCGTTCAATCGATAAGGGACCCATCGGGACGGGCATGTCGGGTTCCGGCAAAGACGTGTCGCGTTTGGATGGATCGCCGCGTCGCATTGAGGACTACGCTGCAACGCGTGGGACACCGTGCGCGGCCCGTCCGATGGATGGAGCCGCGCGCGAAATTTCTTCGAAGACATGGAGACGCTTACGATGAGCAGCAACCGAGGTGTGGTGTATATGGGGCCGGGCAAAGTCGACGTGCAGTCGATCGATTACCCGAAGATGGTGGACCCGAGCGGCCGCTCGATCCAGCACGGCGTGATCTTGAAGGTGGTCAGCACGAACATCTGCGGCTCCGATCAGCACATGGTGCGCGGCCGCACGACAGCGCCCGTCGGTCTCGTACTCGGGCATGAGATTACGGGCGAGGTCGTCGAAATCGGCCGTGACGTCGAGACGCTATCGATCGGCGATCTCGTTTCCGTGCCGTTCAATGTCGCCTGCGGGCGCTGTGCGATGTGCAAGGATCAGCACACGGGCGTGTGTCTGAACGTCAATCCCGCGCGCGCGGGCGGGGCGTATGGCTATGTCGACATGGGCGGATGGATCGGCGGGCAGGCCGAGTACGTGCTCGTGCCGTACGCCGACTTCAATCTGCTGAAATTTCCCGACCGCGATCAGGCGCTGTCCAAGATTCGCGATCTCACCTGCTTGTCCGATATTTTGCCGACCGGCTATCACGGCGCCGTTACCGCCGGTGTGAAGCCGGGCTCTACCGTGTATATCGCCGGGGCGGGCCCCGTGGGGATGGCGGCGGCCGCGTCGGCGCGACTGCTCGGGGCTGCGTGCACGATCGTCGGCGATATGAACGCCGAACGGCTCGCGCATGCGCGGGCGATGGGCTTCGAGACGGTGGATTTGTCGCTGGATGCGACGCTTGGCGAGCAGATCGAGGCCATACTCGGCAAGCCGGAAGTGGATTGCGCCGTCGATTGCGTGGGCTTCGAGGCGCATGGGCACGGTAGCGCGCACGGCGACGAGGCACCCGCCGCCGTGCTCAATTCGCTGATGGAAATCACGCGAGCGGCGGGCGCGATCGGCATTCCCGGGCTTTATGTGACGGACGATCCCGGTTCGGCCGATGCCGCTGCGCGCCGCGGCAGTCTGAGCTTGCGTTTTGGGCTGGGCTGGGCGAAGTCCCATTCGTTCCATACGGGCCAGACGCCCGTCATGAAGTACAACCGCAATCTGATGCAGGCCATCCTCTGGGACAAGCTGCCGATCGCCAAGATCGTCAATGTCACGGTGATCTCGCTCGATCAGGCACCTGAGGGTTATCGCAAATTCGACGGCGGCGCGCCGCGCAAATTCGTGATCGATCCGCACGGAATCCTGAAGGCGGCTTGAGGCGATAAGCGCAAGCGATGGAGCGGGGCGCGGATTGCATTACCCGCGCCGTGCTGTACCATTCGCGGTGAAATTCCGGCTGGGTTGCTTCGTCTTCGAATCGATCGCTGCGGCTGATACAACCCGAGGCGCAAGCAACGCACGCTTGCGCCGCGCGTGGTTAGCGCGGTCCGGTCCGGACGACGCTCACAACGGAGACCTCCGTGAGATTTCTGGCCGCGCTCACCGTCGGTTTATGTCTGGCTGTCACACGTGCTGTTGCAGCGGATGTCGGCTTCGAGGAGGTCAAAATACCGAATGGTGACGAACCGCCACTCATTGCCGGCATCTGGTATCCGACCGATGCGCCCGTGACACCACCTGCGTTGGCCGATGCCAGCGAGCCGGCAGTGCCGGATGCGCCGGTCGGCGGCAATCGTCTGCCGCTGGTGGTGATGTCGCACGGTGGAGCAGGCTGGTACAACAGTCATTACGACACGGCACTCGCGCTAGCTCACGCGGGCTTTGTCGCGGCAGCGGTCAGCCACGACGGCGACACGTTCAGGGATCAGAGCAAGGTCTTACAGTTGTGGCGCCGACCTGCCCAGCTTCATCGGCTGGTTGACTACATGCTTCACGAATGGCACGGACATGCGCAACTGGATAAGACGCGCATCGGTGCGTTCGGGTTTTCCAACGGTGGCTTCACCGTGCTCGTGGCCGCCGGCGGCACGCCAGACCTTTCAACCATCCTTCCGTTTTGCAAGGCGCACACGAATCAGGATCTGTGCGAGACCTTGCAGAAGGCCGGCGTCGACCTTCATTCCATTCCGAGTGTTCCCGCCAGCGCGTGGGTTCACGATCCGCGCATCCGGGCCGTCGTCGTCGCCGCGCCGGCATTCGGCTTTGCTTTCGGCCGGTCAGGACTGGCTGGCGTTCGCGTACCGGTCCAGCTCTGGAGCGCAAGCGATGACCGTCACCAGCCGCATCCCTTCTATGACGAGGCGGTACGCGATGACTTGCCGCGCGCGCCCGAGTACCACGCGGTCGGCAATGCAGGCCACTACGACTTCCTGCCGCTATGCAGTGTGCGGCTTGCCAAGGTGCGGCCGGAGATCTGTAGCAGCCTGCCGCGCTTCGACCGAGCGGCCTTTCATGGTCGATTCAACGCCGACGTCGTGCGGTTTTTTCAGGTAACGCTGCGTTGAGCGAGAGACAGACTTCCATACCTCACGCCTTTTCGCGTGCAAGCTCCTTCCGAAAGAGGGCCATTTCTTCTGTCATCGCTCGCGCGATAGTCGGGCGAGCACTGAGTCTCTCGAGATACGCCGCAACCGCAGGCCATTTGCTCAGATCGACATCGCAATAGCGCGCCCAGTTCAGCACGACCGTCAGATAGGCGTCGGCTACGCTGAACGCATCGAGCAGCCATTGATGCGACGCCAGGCGCGCCTGTAGCAAATCCAGACGCAAGTCCATCTTTTCGCGCGTATAGCGCTTCACTTCATCGCCCGCGCTGCGGTCGAGCAGCGGTATGAAGAGCGCCCTGTGCAGTTCCGTGCTGATGAAACCTAGCCATTGCTGCAGACGTGCGCGCTCGAAGCCGCTCACCGGCGCCAACTGTGCGTGCGGAAATCGATCGGCGACGTACGGCAGAATCGCTGTGTTTTCGGTGAGCAACTCGCCCTCGTCCGTACGCAACACCGGCACTTGGCCCATCGGGTTGATCGAAAAAAAATCGCTGCCGTTCTCGAGCTGCTTGCGCTTCGTGTCGACCTGAATGTATGTGGCTTGATAGCCCGCTTCGTAAAACGCAATGCGGGTGGCCATCGAACACGCGAGCGGCGAAAAATACAGTTCCATTCCTCTTTCCTCCTCGTCGGTTTGTTTTTGTACTATATTGCACATAAATATTCACGGTCAATAATTTTGTTTCGAATGGTACAAAAATACGAGCGAGAACCGAAGCGCCCACGTGGGCGCCCGCGGGCATACGATGCCGACGAAGCGCTGCGGCAGGCCCGCAACACGTTCTGGAAAAAGGGCTACAGCGCAACGACGCTCGACGATCTGAGCGAGGCGACGGGTATGAATCGCCCGAGCCTGTACGGCGCTTTTGGCGATAAGCGGGCGCTGTATCTCGCAACGCTCGAACGCTATGTCGTCGCGAATCGCGAAGCGATGGATCGCGAACTGGCCGCGCCGATGCCGCTACGGCAGGCGCTGATGCGAATCTACGATCTCGCGCTGGCGCTCTACTTCGACGCCGACGGTGCGGCGCAAGGCTGTTTTCTGATTGGGACAGCGGCGGTCGAGGCCGTCAATGACAGCGAAGTGCGCGATGTGCTCGGCAAAGGACTGCTGGCATTCGACAAGTCGTTCGAAGCGCGCATTCGCCGGGCTCAGGAAGAGGGGGAATTGGACGATGCGGTCGATGCCAAGGTACTTTCGAAGATCGCCTCTGCCATTCTTCATACGCTTGCGTTACGCTCCCGAGCGGGGGATAAGCGCAGCACGTTGCGAGCGACAGCGGAGGCGGGCGTAGCGATGATCTGTGCCACGCCCCGTAATGCACGATAGCGCCTTTGCCGTGGACGGATAGCCGTGGATGTGTCAATCGGCTCCGGCGTGCTGTGCTTGCGCCGGAGAAAACGACGCCGATTGTCTTTGATCGGCCTCGCCATTCAACGGCTTGACATCATAGCCGGCGTCCTTGGCCACGATGTACCCCCGTGTCCACGTCAGTTTCACGTCGCCTTTTCCCTCGTCGGAGTCCTGCGCAACGAGTTGTCCGTTTCTCAGACCTAGCGTGTCGAACAAGAGCGCACTCGCATACGCGCCGTTGCCACACTGTTCGCGATACCTTTCGGCGTCCTGTATTTTTTCGCCCCGTGCTTTGACGCTCGCGACGTTTCGGCATAGATGAATGACGCGTTTATCGAACTCCGCCTTCGATAATGGATATTCTTCTTGCGCCGTTCTGTTAAAGAAACGCGCGGTGTAGTAGAGGCCGCTCAGTCCCACGAATGGCATGCCCGGAGCCTGCCTGATTCGCTCGCGGAGCGCCTTGACCTGCCCGAGTTCGGTGCTCAGCGCTTGCTGGTATGAGTGCTTGCAGGCGTCCAACCGGAACACCCCCTGATGGTTGTTCTCGAGGCGGTACCCGCGGGGAAAGCATCGGAAGGCGTCAGCCTGTCGGCTCATCGCATTTCTCGCCTCGTCCTGTCCGAGACCGGGGAAACTCGCGGTACTGACGCGATACGGGCGATCGTTGACCGTTATGGCGACGGTGTCGGGGACGTTGGCGGTCCCTGCATCGAATGCAACTTGGGCCGAGGCTCCGCCTATTTCGACAATGCCCTCGGTCGGTTTGGCATCGCGGAGGCTGCCATTGCCGTAGTTCACATCGAGCCATGCAAAGAGGCCCTCGTCTTTGCCAGTGATCGTGCCGATGTGCCCTTGCGTGAAGCCGCTGTCCCGGACGGCAGTCCTCACGTTTGTCCAGATTGCCTGCTGGGTGACGTCGTCCTGTCCTCGTATGCCCGCGGTGCCGAGCACATCGACGTTGACATTTCCGCGGGAGACGCCAAGCTGCTTCAGTCGCTTCTCGACATCGGTAAGCAGCTTGTCGATCTTTTCGTTCGCCGTGCTCGGTTGCTGAAATTGATTCGTCTTCCGATCGAACCCGATCAACGGGCCGGCCTTTCCGTCGCTCGCATCATTGACGTCATTGACGTCTTTGATCGGAATCATCGTCAACGAACGATCCGGTCCCGCATTGCGCTCATACAGGTAGGCACGCGTGCCGCTGCTGCTGGCGTCGATGACGACCTCATACTTTTGAGGCTCGGTTGTGATGTTGCCATGCTGTGCCGACAGGTCGTTTTGCGCCGGGTGAGTGGCACACGCTGCAACGAGGCTCACGACGATGAGCCCGAGCACCGCTGTTCGGCCTGGCAGGCTGTGAAACGTCCGGTGCAACGGTGCGGGCTCGAGGGCCCGGCTGTGGGTGGACTGAGGATCGCGCTTGGACATCGGCACCTCCTTGATGGAGCTGCGTCGTCAAACTCCGGCAAGGGTGGAACTCTCCCCCGGCGTGGGTCAGGCGACGCAGTGGTTATCCCCGCAACACGGTCGCTGGCGTATTTGTCGGATGAATGCGACGCAGCATGCCATACGTGCCGGGATGTCCGCAAGCGCTTGGAAACGTTCTCCTGCGTGGCTCCTATTCCAAACCGCTCTCGATCAGCGGCGCAAGGCGTAACGCGGGATCCCACCCGAGTACGCGCTTAGCCTTTTCGCTGCTGGCCAGCGCGCCGTTGTCGGTAATGTTGAATACACCGGTCGCATCGCTTCTCAAGGCCAGCACGACGGCCCATGCGGCGGCTTCGACATGGACCGGGCTCGCCCCGGTGGGCTCGTCGAAACCCGTGCGCGGCCCGTAGAGATTGCCGTAGCGCAAAACCGTTCCCTTCCAACGCGGGTCGGACTCGTTCAGCGCGCGCGCTTCGAGTGCTGCCACGCCGCGTACCGTGATCGCTCGCGCACCTTCGGCACCGACATCGAGTGGCCACGTTTCAGCGTGAGGCGCCGGCCCCGGGGCATAGGCCCACGCGATGCTTTGCGCGATGAATCGCCGACATCCGGCCGCGCGGGCCGCCGCGACGAGATTCGCCGTGCCTTCGTCGCGAATGCGCGCGTTGCGCGTCACGGCGTCCGCCATGCGGGCGGGGTCGAGGCCTGGCGGCAAGTCGGTCAACTGATGCACGACGATCGCCGGGGCGATGCGCTGCATCTCGCGTGCGAGCGCGGTGGCATCGAAGACATCGAGAATGACAGGCTGTGCGCCCATCGCCTCGATCTCGCCCGCACGCTCCGGCTTGCGGGTCGTGCCGTACACGGTGTAGCCCGAATCGACGAGCAACGGAACGAGCGCGCTGCCAATGGCGCCGGCGGCGCCTGCCAGAAAGAGTGTCGTACTCATGAGAAGGGCTCCCGGATCGGATTGGATTGACGGACGAAGTCGACGAACAACGTTGACGGTTCCTCGCAGTGTCGCCGTATCATGTCCCACCGAAAAGTGCCAAAAACGCTCGAAACGACTAGTCCATGAAAGAGCCTTCCCCACCTTTGGCGATCGGCCCAATCGACCGGCGCATCCCGTTGTCGCAGCAAATCTACGACCGTTTGCGTCACGCAATCGACGCGCACCTGCTGCGGCCCGGCGCTCGGCTCGCGTCGGCGCGCGCGCTGGCCAGCGAGCTCGGCGTCGCGCGTGGGACGGTCGAGTCGGCCTATCAGCGCCTGGCCGGCGAGGGCTACCTGCTCGCGCGCGGCCCTGCCGGCACCATCGTCTCGCCCCACCTCGCGCGGCAGCCGGCACCGCAGCCGGCGAAGGCGACGACCAACGCCAGGCCGCGCTCGGACCGCGGCGCGATGGCCGTGAACCCCGAGCCGCCGCTGCCGTTTCAGCTCGGCATCCCGGGGCTCGACGCATTTCCGCGCAAACTGTGGTCGCGCCTCGCGACAAGACGCATTCGCACGACCTCGCCGCCCGAGCTCTCCTACAGCGATCCGCGCGGGTACCTGCCGTTGCGGCAAGCCATCGCGGCCTATCTGCTCGTATCGCGCGGCGTGCCTTGCCGCGCGGAGCAGGTTCTCGTGACGGGGGGCTACCGCGCCTCGCTCGCACTGATCGTGCAAACGCTGTTGCGCCAGCGCGATCGCGTCTGGATCGAGAATCCGTGTTATCCGCCAACGCGAACGCTGCTCGAACGAGCCGGAACGATCCCGTGCGCGGTGCCGGTCGACGACGAGGGACTCGTGGTTGCGCAAGGCATTCGGCAAGCACCGAAGGCGCGGCTGGCTGTCGTCACGCCCTCTCACCAGGCACCGCTTGGCGTATCGATGTCGATGCCGCGCCGGCTGCAATTGCTCGATTGGGCATCGCGTCATGAAGCGTGGATCGTGGAAGACGATTACGACGGCGAATTCCACTATCACGGGCCGCCCCTGCCGGCATTGAAAAGCCGCGATACGACCGATCGCGTCATCTATGCCGGCAGTTTCTCGAAGGTCTTGTTCCCGGGGCTATCGCTCGGCTACCTCGTATTGCCCGAGAGGCTGACCGAGCAGTTCTCGGCGTCCGTGCAGATCTGGCCGAACTACGTTGCGCGAGTGACCCAGGCCATCGTGGCGGACTTTATCGACAACGGGCATTTCTCGCGGCATCTGAAGAAAATGCGCGCGCTTTATGCCCACCGCCGCGCGCTGTTGGCCGCCGCATTGACCGACGCATTCGGCGCGCGCGTGACGATCGATCTCGCGCGCGGCGGCATGCATCTCGTGGCCCGCTTTGCGGGGAGGACGAGCGACGAAACGCTCGCCAGACGTGCGCAACGCGCCGGGCTCAATTGCCAGGCGCTGTCGCCGCGCTACCTCGGGGAGACGAAACGGGAGGGCTTGCTGATGGGATTCACGAACGTTGCAACGGCGCAGGAAGCGGCGCGGCTGGCAGCGGCCTTGCGCGATGCGCTTGCGCTGGGCAACGTCAGTGCATGAGCGTATCGCGTGCCAAGGTGGTACTGGCCGGCGCGTTGCCGCGCGCAAGCGGGGCGACTTGCTTGCGCCGCTCGCGTGTCGGCGCGGTGCCGAACGCGTCGCGATAGCTCTTGCTGAAATGGCAGGCCGACTGGAATCCGCATGCCATCGTGATGTGCATGATCGACATGTCGGTTTGCAGTAGAAGTTCGCGCGCGCGTCGCAGACGCAGCGTCAGGTAGTAATGCGTCGGCGTCATCCCGAGGTGCTCGCGAAAGAGCCGTTGCAATTGCCGCTGTGACATGTTCGCCAGCCGCGCGAGCTCCTCGCGCGAAAGCGGCTCCTCGATATTGCTCTCCATCAGCGCAATGACTTCGAAGAGCGATTTATTTGCGGAGCCGAGGCGCGCGACGAGCGGCATACGCTGCTGCGCGCTCGTATCGCGCACATGTTCGACGATGAACTGCTCGGCGATTTGCGTCACGCGCGCAGTACCGATACGCGGGGCGATCAGATGCAGCATCATGTCGAGCGGCGCGACACCGCCGGTGCAGGTGACACGGTCTCGATCGATGACGAATAGCTCCTTCAGAAACCGCGTATTGGGGAATTCCTCTTTGAGCGCCGACATGTTTTCCCAATGGATCGCGCAAGCGTAGCCATCGAGCAGACCCGAACGCGCCAAGGCATAGGTTCCGGTGCAGAGGCTGCCGAGCGCGATGCCCGAGTGAGCGAAGCGCCGCAGCGCGGAAAGATGGGCATTATCGGTTGCGCGTTGCACGTCGACGCCGCCGCAGACGAAGACGATGTCGGGTTGTTCCTGCAGCGAAGCGATCGGCTGCGTCATGACCGAGAGCCCGTTACTGGCCATCACGGGGCCACCGTCGGGGCTGACCACGGACCATCGATAAAGCGTCTCGCCGCTCAGATAGTTGGCCATCCGCAGAACTTCGATCGCATTCGAGAACGCGATCATCGTGAAGTTCGGCAGCGCCATGAACGCGAAGTTCGCGAGCGACGCAGTACGCTGGGGTGACATGGTGACCTTCCTCGAATCCGGATAGCGCGGCCGATTGGGGGAGCCTCGGCGTCTCATTTTGGGTTCCAGGGCAACAAGCATGCCATACGGCCTAACCCTAATGCGGGCGCACATTTCATCCATCCGGCAGCCGCAGCCTTGCACTGCAAGCGTGCCCGTTTCGCCCCCGTTTCGGGCAAGGCCGACGCGAGACGGTGCGGGAACGCCGTATGCCAGCCGGCCAGGGCGCGACTTGTCCAAAACAGACGAACGTGTCGGAAAAGGCAAAGAACGCGTCTGAATTCGTCAATCCGGCGTGAAGGCGAACGAGAAGAATAGAGCCGTCGCCAACGCATGTCCGTGGCGGCCCCGCGAGCGGGTGCCGCGTCGGACCCATCACGGATAGGACAATGTCGAATACTCAGACGTTTTTCAGCCAGTCACTCGCCGAGCGCGATGCGCCCGTGCGCGGTGCGATTCTCAAGGAACTCGAGCGGCAACAGTCGCAAGTCGAGCTGATCGCATCGGAAAACATCGTGTCGCGAGCCGTGCTCGAAGCGCAAGGTTCGGTGCTGACCAACAAGTATGCGGAAGGCTATCCCGGCAAGCGTTATTACGGCGGCTGCGAGTTCGCCGACGACATCGAGACGCTCGCCATCGATCGCGTCAAGCAACTGTTCAACGCCGGCTACGCCAACGTCCAGCCGCACTCGGGCGCCCAGGCCAACGGCGCGGTCATGCTCGCCCTGGCCAAGCCGGGCGATACGGTGCTCGGCATGTCGCTCGACGCGGGCGGGCATCTGACGCACGGCGCGAAGCCCGCGCTCTCGGGCAAATGGTTCAACGCGGTGCAGTACGGCGTGGATCGCGAATCGCTGCGCATCGACTATGACCGTATCGAAGCGCTTGCGCACGAACACAAGCCGAGCCTCATCATCGCGGGCTTTTCGGCCTATCCGCGCGTGCTCGATTTCCCGCGCTTTCGCGCCATCGCGGACGCCGTCGGCGCTAAATTGATGGTGGATATGGCGCATATCGCCGGCATCATCGCGGCCGGCCGGCACCCGAACCCGATCGAGCATGCGCACGTCGTCACGTCGACCACGCACAAGACACTGCGCGGCCCGCGCGGCGGCTTCGTGTTGACGAACGACGAGGATATCGCCAAGAAGATCAATTCCGCAGTGTTCCCCGGACTGCAAGGCGGCCCGCTCATGCACGTGATCGCAGGCAAAGCCGTCGCGTTCGGCGAGGCGCTGCAGCCGGGCTTCAAGACCTATATCGGTAACGTACTCGAGAACGCGCAGGCGCTGGGCGCCGTGTTGCGCGAGGGCGGGGTCGATCTCGTCACGGGCGGAACGGACAACCACCTGCTGCTCGTCGATCTTCGCCCCAAGGGTTTGAAGGGTACGCAAGTCGAGACGGCGCTCGAGCGGGCCGGCATCACGTGCAACAAAAACGGCATTCCGTTCGATACCGAGAAGCCGACGGTGACTTCGGGCGTGCGGCTCGGCACGCCGGCCGGTACATCGCGTGGTTTCGGCGTGGCCGAGTTCGAGCAGGTCGGGCGGCTGATTCTCGAAGTGCTCGATGCGCTCACACAACATCCCGAAGGCCATGCCGAGACGGAACAACGCGTGCGGCGCGAGATTTTCGCGCTGTGCGAGCGCTTCCCGATCTATTGAAACCGGGCTGCAAAACCGACGAAAGCGACGATCGACCTACGCTGGAGCGATAAATGAGCACACTGCATCAAGACAGCATCATCATCGATGGTCTGAACATTTCGAAATTCGAACGTTCGGTATTCGAAGACATGCATAAGGGCGGCATCACGGCCGCCAACTGCACGGTATCGGTCTGGGAGAACTTCGCGAAGACCGTCGACAACATCGGCTCGATGAAAAAGCAAATTCGCGACAATGGCGAACTGCTGACGCTCGTGCGGACGACGGACGACATCCAGCGTGCGAAGAAAGAAGGCAAGACGGGCATCATCCTGGGCTTTCAGAACGCGCATGCGTTCGAGGATAACCTCGCCTATGTCGAGGCGTTCGCGGACATGGGCGTACGCGTCGTGCAGCTTTGCTACAACACGCAAAACCTCGTCGGTACGGGATGCTACGAGCGCGACGGCGGCCTCTCGGACTTCGGCCGCGAAGTCATTACCGAAATGAACCGTGTCGGCATCATGGTCGATCTGTCGCACGTCGGCGGCAATACCTCTTCCGAAGCGATCGCTTTTTCGAAAAAGCCGGTGTGTTACTCGCACTGTCTGCCCTCGGGGCTCAAAGAGCACCCGCGCAACAAGAGCGATGCGCAACTGAAAGAGATCGCGGATGCGGGCGGGTTCGTCGGGGTGACGATGTTCGCGCCGTTCCTCAAGCGCGGCATCGAGGCGACGATCGACGATTACATCGAAGCCATCGACTACGTCGTCAATCTGATCGGCAAGGACACGGTGGGCATCGGCACGGACTTCACGCAGGGCTACAGCGTCGATTTCTTCGATTGGCTCACACACGACAAGGGGCGTTACCGCCGCCTCACGAATTTCGGCAAGGTCGTCAATCCGGAGGGAATCCGGACCATCGGCGAGTTTCCGAACCTGACCGCTGCCATGGAGCGCGCGGGCTGGAGCGAGACGCGCATCCGCAAGATCATGGGCGAGAACTGGGTACGCGTTTTCCGCGACGTTTGGGGCGCATAGGCCGCCCGCGCATCCGAATCGAACATCCACCCCACAACACAGCAACAGGCCAATCATGCAACCGCAACTGCCGATCGACGTCGATCCCGAAACCGGTGTCTGGACCACGGACGCGCTGCCGATGCTTTATGTGCCGCGCCATTTCTTCACGAACAACCACGTCGCCGTGGAAGAGGCGTTGGGCCGCGAGGCGTATGCCGACATCCTCTACAAGGCCGGTTACAAGTCGGCCTATCACTGGTGCGACAAGGAAGCGAAGCAGCATGGCCTTTCGGGCATGGCCGTCTTCGAGCACTACCTGAAGCGGTTGTCGCAGCGTGGCTGGGGGCTCTTCAGCATCGTCGAGGCGGATCCGAAGGCGGCACGGGCGCGCATCGAACTGAGGAACTCGTCGTTCGTTCTCGCTCAGCCCAACAAGCACGGCAAGCTCTGCTACATGTTTGCCGGCTGGTTCGCGGGCGCGATGGATTGGGTCAACGATACCGCCGAGGCCGCTTCTCGCGGGCCGCGTTCGATATCGCAGGAAGTGCGATGCGCGGGCGAGGGCCACGCGCATTGCGTCTTCGAAGTGTCGCCGCTCGTCTGAAGGACGAAGGCCGCTCAAGGAAACAGATTCGAGGTCGATCGAAATGCGCTACCCCCATTTGTTCAAACCGATGACGCTGAACAAGCTGACGCTGCGCAATCGCATCGTCAGCACGGCACATGCGGAGGTCTACGCCGAGCCGGGCGGATTGCCCGGCGATCGCTATATCCGGTATTACGAGGAGAAAGCGAAAGGCGGCGTCGGTCTGGCGGTGTGCGGCGGCTCGAGCCCGGTATCGATCGACAGCCCGCAGGGCTGGTGGAAATCCGTCAATCTGGCGACCGACCGCATCGTCGATCCGCTGTCGCGACTGGCCGAGGCGATGCATCGTCACGGCGCCAAGATCATGATCCAGGCGACGCACATGGGGCGCCGCTCCGCGTTTCACGGAGAACACTGGCCGCATCTGATGTCGCCTTCGGGCGTTCGCGAGCCTGTGCACCGCGGCAACGCGAAGATCATCGAGGTCGAAGAAATCCGCCGGATCATCGCCGACTTTGCGAGCGCCGCGAAGCGCGTGAAGGATGCGGGGATGGACGGCATCGAAATCTCGGCGGCGCACCAGCACTTGATCGACCAATTCTGGAGCCCGCGTACGAATTTTCGCACCGATGAATGGGGCGGTAGTCTGCAGAACCGTCTGCGCTTCGGCGTCGAGGTGCTGAATGCGGTGCGCGAAGCAGTCGGGCCGGACTTCGTCGTCGGTCTGCGCATGTGCGGCGACGAATTCCATGAAGACGGCCTCGATCACGAGCAACTGAAGGAAATCGCCCACGCGATGTCCGACACGGGGCTCATCGATTACCTCGGCGTCATCGGCTCCGGTGCCGATACGCACAATACGCTCGCCAACTGCATGCCGCCGATGGCGCTGCCGCCCGAGCCGTTCGTGCATCTGGCCGCAGGCATCAAATCGGTCGTCGATATTCCGGTCATGCACGCGCAAAGCATCCGCGATGCGGGACAGGCCGAGCGGCTGCTCGCCTCGGGCATGATCGATCTCGTCGGCATGACGCGTGCGCAAATTGCCGACCCGCATATGGTCATCAAAATCCGGGACGGCCGCGAAGACGAGATCAAGCAATGCGTCGGTGCCAACTATTGCATCGACCGCCAATACAACGGCCTGGACGTGCTGTGCGTGCAGAACGCCGCAACCTCGCGCGAAGCGACGATGCCGCACGTCATCGAGAAGTCGCGTGGTCCGCGCCGCAAGGTGGTGGTGGTCGGTGCCGGTCCCGCGGGTCTGGAAGCGGCACGTGTTGCCCGCTCGCGCGGCCACGACGTGGTGCTGTTCGAAAAGCATACCGAAGTGGGCGGTCAGATCGTCCTCGCCTCGAAGGCGCCGCAGCGCGAGCAGATGGCCGGCATCGTCCGTTGGTTCGACATGGAGACGAAACGTCTGGGCGTCGATAGGCGTCTCGGCGTCGAAGCCGACGAGAAGGCGATCATGGCGGAAAAGCCGGACATCATCGTGCTGGCCACGGGCGGCCGCGCATTTTCCGACCAGGTACAGGACTGGGGTGTCGCCCAGGGGCTCGCGGTGAGCTCGTGGGACATCCTGTCGGGCCGTGTCGAGCCGATGAAGAACGTGCTCGTCTACGACGGGGTCAGCACACATGCCGGTGCAGGGGTAGCCGATTTCATCGCGAGCCGCGGCTCGAAAGTCGAGATCGTGACGCCCGATGTGAAAGTAGCCGACGATTGCGGCGGCACCACGTTCCCGATTTTCTATCGGCGCCTCTATGCGGAAGGCGTGATCCATACGCCGAACTATTGGCTCGATCGCGTGTACGAGGAAGACGGCAAAAAAATCGCCGTGCTTCGAAACGAGTACACCGAGGAGCAGGAGGAGCGCGCCGTCGATCAGGTCGTGATCGAGAACGGCAGCACGCCCAACGACGGACTCTATTGGAAGCTCAAACCCGAATCGCTGAACCGCGGACAGATCGACGTGCACAAGCTGTTCGCGGCCGAGCCGCAGCCGTGCCTCTCGGAGGAACTCGGCAACGGCCGGTTCCTGCTGTTCCGCGTGGGCGATTGCATCTCGATGCATAACATCCACGGCGCAATCTACGATTCGCTTCGTCTTTGCAAGGACTTCTAATCATGAGCCCGGCGTTCGTCATCACAGGGTTGCTGTGGCTCTCGATGGCCGGCCTCGCTTACGCGCTCGCGCGCCGCGCCGCATATTGGCGCGTGGGGCGCGCAACGCCGGCCGGCGCATTCGGGGTGGCCAATCTCTTTACCATTCCCAAGCGGTACTTCGTCGATCTGCATCACGTGGTTGCACGCGATCCCTACATCGCGAAGACGCACGTGGCGACGGCCGGAGGGGCCATCGCGGCGCTCGCGCTCGTCTTCGTCAACTACGGGTTCGCGATTTACTCGCCGTGGCTCGATAAGCTCATCGGCGTGGCCGCCGTGACGATGCTGATCGGTGCGGTCTTCGTCTGGCGCCGTCGGCGCGACCAACGCGCGATGCCGGCCAGGCTTTCGCGCGGGCCGTGGAATGCGCTGCCCTGGCTGCTCGGCTCCTTCGCGCTCGGCTTGACCTTGCTCGCCGTCGTGCCGAGCGCGGCGGCCTCGGGCTTCGTCGCCGTCATCATCGCGGTCCTGATCGCGATCGGCGCCTTTGCGATGACGGTCGGTGCCGCGCGCGGCGGGCCGATGAAGCACGCGCTCGCCGGCCTTCTTCATCTCGCCTTCCACCCGCGTCAGGAACGCTTCCGCACTGGCGCGGGGGAAACTGACAAGCCCGGTGTCGTCCCGCCGACGGCGCTCAAGATGCCGGAGCTCGATGCTCGCGAGTACGGCGTCGGCAAGCCTGTCGAATTCCGCTGGAACCAGCTTTTGAGCTTCGACGCATGTGTCCAATGCGGCAAATGCGAAGCGGCGTGCCCAGCGTTCGCGGCAGGACAGCCGCTCAATCCCAAGAAGCTGATTCAAGACCTGGTTACCGGCATGGTGGGCGGCACGGACGCCGCTTATGCGGGCAGCCCCACCCCGGGCATCGCGCTCGGCAAGCATGGCGGCCAGCCGGATCTGCCGATCGTTTCAGGTTTGATCGAAGCCGACACGCTTTGGTCCTGCACGACATGCCGCGCCTGCGTTCAGGAGTGCCCGATGCTGATCGAGCACGTCGACGCAATCGTCGATATGCGCCGCAATCGCACACTCACCGAGGGCGATCTGCCGGGCAAGGCGCCCGAAGTACTCGCCAATCTGCGCGAGACGGGCAGTGCCGGCGGCTACGACATCGCGGCGCGCTACGACTGGGCCGTCGACTTGAACGCGCGCATCGCTGAACCGGGCAAGTCTGTCGACGTATTGCTCGTTGCGGGCGAAGGCGCGTTCGACATGCGCTATCAGCGCACGCTGCGTGCATTGGTCAAGGTGCTGAATCGGGCGGGCATCGATTACGCCGTGCTGGGGCCCAACGAAACGGACACCGGCGACGTCGCGCGCCGCCTTGGCGACGAGGCAACCTTCCAGCGCATGGCCAAACGCCTGATCGCAACGCTCGATGGATTGAACTTCAAACGCATCGTCACGGCCGATCCGCACGTCATGCACAGCCTGCGCAACGAATACCGCGCGCTCGGTGCGCGTTATACGGTCCAGCATCATACGAGCCTCCTTGCCGAGCTCGTGCAATCGGGGAAATTGTCGCCGAAAGCATCGGCCGCGCTCGCGGACAAGCGGATCACCTATCACGATCCGTGCTATCTCGGGCGCTACAACGGCGAGACCGAAGCACCGCGCCGCGCCCTCAAATCGATCGGCATCAAAGTCGTGGAGATGGAGCGCCATGGTATGCGCGGGCGCTGCTGCGGGGGTGGCGGCGGCGCGCCGCTCACCGATATCCCGGGCAAGGCACGTATTCCCGATTTGCGGATGGCCGATGCGCGCGAGGTCGGTGCCGAGATCGTGGCCGTCGGCTGTCCGAATTGCACGGCGATGCTCGAGGGCGTGGTCGGTCCTCGGCCCGAGGTGCTCGATGTAGCCGAACTCGTTGCAGCGGCGCTGGAGTGAAGACGATGAATCCGATCAAACGTATCGATCCGCGCCGGCCGTTCGTCATTGCGTCGTCGGGGCTGCGCCGCATCACGCTGGGGCAGGAGCACGTGGCGGGCGCCGCGACGGACGATATCCCGCGTCTGGGCGCGCACGGCGAGCGCGAGAAGCCGCGCCGCACAGTGGAGCAAGCCGGGCGCGTTTTGCTCGTGGCCGCGCATAGCGACCGGGGTGCGCTTGACGAACATGCACGACAGGCCGTGGCCGCCGCCGCGATCGTTGCCGATGCGCGTACCGAAGTCGTGCTCGTCGTGTTCGGTGAACTGACGGACGATGCCGCCGAACTGGGCGCCGATAAAGTCATCGAATTGCCGGCGCTGGGCCGTCCGGTTTTCGCGCCCGACCGCGCCGTTGCCGCGCTGAAGTCGTGCGTTGCCGCGTTTTCGCCGGCGCATGTCCTGATGCCCGATAACGCCACCGGAGACGGTGATCTGGGACGCCGCTATGCCGCGCTAGCGGGGGCGAGCATCGCCACGCAGGTAGTGGAAATCGATGCGTCGCACGTGGGTGTTTACGTCGACGCTCAACGACAGTTCGCGTCGCGTGCGTGGCCCGATGTGGTGCTGCTCGCCGCGGACGCCGTCTCTTCGAAGCTGCCGTTCGTTGGCGCCGGCGAGCGCGCCCAATTGCCGGCGGAATCGGCGGCCGAGGGCGTCGTCGATACGCGCGACCAACTCTATCGCGACCTCGGCACGGTTCAGCTCGATGCGGCCGAGGTCGCGCTCGAGGAGGCGGACTTCATCGTCTCAGCAGGCAACGGGGTGACCGATATTGCGGCTTTCGAGGGGCTCGCAAGCGCGTTCGGAGCGGCGATAGGCGCCAGCCGCGTGGCGGTCGACAACGGTTATTTCACGCGCGACAAGCAAGTCGGCGCAACGGGCAAGACGGTCAGCGCGAGTGTCTATATCGCTTTCGGGATCTCCGGCGCGGTACAGCATTTGCAAGGGATCAAAGACTGTCGCCACGTGATCGCCGTGAACCTCGACGCCAGCGCACCGATCGCGAAGCGCGCCGATTTGACGCTCGTCGGCGACGCGCAGGCGACGATCGCCGCGCTGACCCAAGCCGTAACGGCCGCGCGCGGCGCGCAGCCGGCGCCGGGCACGGCGTCCGCGCGCGCGGCGCTCAACGAAGGAGTAGCCGCATGAACGCAGCGATGAATGACGCACGCATCGCGGTGCTCGTCTCGGTCGGCAGGCATCGCGTCAGCGCGGCGCCTTGTTATAGCCGAAACGACGCGGCCGCGCTCGAAATTGCGCGCGGACTGGAGCAAACCAAAGGTTGCTCGGTCGAGGTGCTCCATGCGGGCGACGCCTCGAATCCAGCGCTCACCGATTATCTGGCGCTCGGCGCGCGACGGATCGAAGTCATCGATTGCGCGTCGGAACTTGCCGGCGACGATCCGATACCGGCGCTGGCCGAGCGGCTGCGGGGTGTTTCGCTCGTGCTGACCGGTACGCGCGCCGAAGGCGCCTACGACACCGGGATGCTGCCCTACCAGCTGGCGGCGCAGCTTGGCTACACGTTCGTCGGCTCCGCGCTCGATGTCACTCTCGGCGACGGTTTTGCGACCGTCACGCAGTTCATGCCGAAGGGCGTGCGCCGGCGGGTGGCGGTCGCGTTGCCGTGCGTCGTCGCTATTCATCCTCAAGCGAACGTGAAGCCGCGCTACGCCTATGCGCGCGTGCCCGACGGCGCGATCGTGCAGGGCCCGCCCGCGTCGCGCAAGGACCTCGATGTGCCGTGTTGGTCGGTTGCGCCGACGGAACGCAAGCCGCGCAAGCTCGTGGCGAGCGAGAAGCGTTCAGGCCACGCGCGGATGCTGATGGCGACGACTACCGAAAGCCGCGGCGGAAACGTCGTAATTGAGGGGAGTTCGGTCGAAAAAGCGCAAGTCATCCTCGGTTATTTGCGCGAGCATCGACTCATCGATTACTGAATCGACGGCTGCGGACCCATCGCCGGGCCGCATCGTCGAGCAGGTGGAATGTGTTTTGGAACCAGGACGTCACGAATCCGGAGTAGACATGAACGTATCGGCAGCCATTCGCGAACTCGTGGAACGACGCAAGCCAGGCTACAGCCTGGAGGCGCCGTTTTACCGGAGCGAGGAGATCTTCGCGCTCGATATGGACGCGATTTTCCGCAAACACTGGATTCAGGTTGCCGTGGAGCCCGATATCCCCGAGCCGGGAGACTATGTCACGGTCGAACTGGCAGGCGAGTCGGTGCTGATCGTGCGCGACGACGATATGGCGATTCGCGCCTTTCACAACGTGTGTCGCCATCGCGGGGCGCGCCTGTGCAACGAGGAAAAGGGCGCGGTGGGCAATATCGTCTGCCCCTACCACAGCTGGACTTACAACCTGACCGGCGAGCTGATGTTCGCCGAGCACATGGGGGAGAAGTTCGACCGTTGCAAGCATAGTCTCAAGCCGGTCGCATTGCAGAACCTCGCGGGCCTCATTTTCATCTGCCTCGCCGACGAGCCCCCGGGCGACTTCGAAGTGATGCGCGCGGCGATGGAGCCCTATTTGCTTCCGCACGACTTGCCCAACTGCAAGATTGCGGTTCAGGTGGACCTGGTCGAAGACGGCAATTGGAAGCTCACGATGGAGAACAATCGCGAGTGCTATCACTGCGTGGCAAACCATCCCGAGCTGACGATCTCGCTTTACGAGTACGGTTTCGGGTATCAGCCGTCGCCGTCGAATGCGGAGGGGATGGCGGCCTTCGAGCGCGCCTGCCTCGAACGTGCTGCGCAATGGGAAGCGATGAATTTGCCGTCGGTCGAAATCGAACGTCTGTCCGATGTGACAGGCTTCCGGACCCAGCGGCTGCCGCTGGACCGCAGCGGCGAATCGCAGACGCTCGATGCGAAGGTGGCCAGCAAGAAGCTGCTCGGCGAATTCAAGCGCGCCGATCTGGGCGGCCTTTCGTTCTGGACGCAGCCGAACTCGTGGAATCACTTCATGAGCGATCACATCGTGGCCTTCACGGTGATTCCGCTGTCGGCCGGCAAGACGCTCGTGCGTACGAAATGGCTCGTGCACAAGGATGCCGTCGAAGGCGTCGATTACGACATCGAGAACCTGACGGCCGTCTGGAACGCGACTAACGATCAGGACCGTACGCTGGTTGAGTATTCGCAACGAGGCATCGGCAGCAGCGCTTACGAGCCGGGGCCTTACTCGCCCTTCACCGAAGGTCTCGTCGAGAAGTTCAGCGATTGGTACGTGCGACGTCTGCGTGCCGGGATCGCGGCATAACGGGCAACGGAAAACATCCGAAAGGGAATGGAAGCGAGGCATACGATGATGCGAGACGCGCAAATGTTGGAGCCCGGCGAGAGCCGGCTCACGCGGCCCGCGTTCTGGAGCCGGCTGGGTGAGCGGTGGACGAGCGACGACGAGGAAACGCTCGTGTGCTGCCAGGTACGCGAGGAAACGCATGACGTGAAGAGCTTTTTCTTCATGTCGCGGGAAGGGCGGACGTTCGTCTTCGAGCCCGGGCAGTTCGTGACGCTCGAACTCGAAATCGACGGCGAAACGATCAATCGCTGTTACACGATTTCGTCGGCACCCACGCGCCCCCATACGATCTCGATCACAGTCAAGCGCGTGCCGGGCGGCAAGGTGTCGAACTGGCTGCATGACAATCTGCGCGCCGGCGATGCCGTGCGCGTATTGGGGCCTGCCGGTGTGTTCACCTGTGCGCGGCGCCCGTCGGGCAAGTATTTGTTTCTCTCCGCGGGGTCGGGCATTACGCCGCTCATGTCGATGAGCCGTACCCACCACGAACTTGGCGAAGACCGGGACATCGTTTTTCTGCATAGCGCCAGGACGCCCGACGACATCATCTTCGCGCGCGAGCTCGATCTGATCGCATCGAACCACCGGAATTTCCGGACTGCGTTCGTCTGCGAACGGATAGGGCAACGAAGCAATTGGTCCGGTATCACCGGCTTTCTGACCTTGCCGTTGCTTTCGCTCATCGCTCCCGATTTCATGGAGCGCGAAATCTTCACGTGCGGCCCGGCGCCGTATATGGAGGCCGTACGCAAGATGCTGGCGGATGCCGGGTTCGATCGCAGCCAGTATCACGAAGAGAGTTTTTCGTTCGAGGAAACGGTGGCGCCCGAGCTGGACGCTGTCGCAGCGTCGCCGGCCGTGTCCGATGCGGCGCCCGCCGGCGAGCGTTTTGCCGTTTCATTCGCGAAGAGCCGACGCGAAATCGAATGCGCGGCCGATCAACACGTACTCGACGCGGCACGGCAGGCAGGCGTGCGCTTGCCGTCCTCCTGCACGCAAGGCATGTGCGGCACGTGCAAGGTCAAGCTCGTGTCGGGGCAGGTCGAGATGAAGCACAACGGTGGAATTCGTCAGCGCGAAATCGACCAGGGCATGGTTTTGCTGTGCTGTAGTAAACCTCTGACGGATCTCGTCATCGATAAATAAAAGAAACGTCGTTTACGGACAAGACGGTGTCGGAAAACTTGACTACCGCGTTTTAATGGCTGCGCACTCTAGAGACTCCTTAGATGCGCTGATCTCGACGATCAGGAGACCTGAACATGAAACTTATCAAGCAGTTGGTGCTGACGGCTATTATTGGAGCCGGTCTCGCCTGTACGGCGTTTTCCGCGTCGGCCGATAGCAAGCCGACGATCAAGATCGGCTACGTCGAGGGATGGGACGACAGCGTCGCAACGTCGAACGTTGCCGCGCAAGTCATCGAAAAGCGGCTCGGGTATCCGGTACAGCTCGTGCCGGTGGCAGCGGGCATCATGTGGCAAGGTGTGGCCCGCGGCGATCTGGATGCGACGCTGTCCGCCTGGCTGCCGGTCACGCACGGCTCGTACTGGGAAGAGTTCAAGGGCAAGGTGGAAGATCTTGGCCCGAACTTCAACGATGCGAAGATCGGTCTGATCGTTCCCGCCTACGCCAAGGCGAACAGCATCGACGATCTCAACACTGAGAAGGGTGCGTTCGGTGGCCGCATCGTCGGCATCGACGCGGGCGCGGGCGTGATGCGCAAGACTGAGGAAGCGATCAAGAACTACGGCCTCAACTACACGCTGATGCCGAGCTCGGGCAGCGCGATGACGGCCGAGCTGGCTCGCTCGGAAAACGCGAAGAAGCCGGTGATCGTGACAGGTTGGGCGCCGCACTGGATGTTCGCGAAGTGGAAGCTGAAGTTCCTCGAGGACCCGAAGAAGGTGTTCGGCGGAGCGGAGCACGTCGATAACGTCGTGAATCCGGGGTTGGAGAAGAAGGCACCGCAGGTGGTGGCGTTCCTGAAGAAATTCCAGTGGAAGCCGGGCGAGATCGACAGCGTGATGCTGGCTACGCAAAACGGTGCGAAGCCGCAGGATGCGGCGAACACGTGGATCGCCGCGCATAAGGACCGGATCAACGAGTGGGTGGCCGGTTCGCAGTAATCGATCGTCTTAGCGAAGCGACTGAGCGCCCGGCATCTTGGAACGATGCCGGGCGTAATCTTTTGGGGCTGAGGCTCGATATCGGGGAAGCGCGGAAAAAGCCTGGCCTTCAGGCGCGCCGACGATTCCGGGATTGGAAAGATCGGTTTTTTTGTGGCGTTCCGCACGTTATCCCGCGACTTTCCACGTAACTATGCGAGCACACGGGGATTGAAAGCGGGGCATGTCGTTTCGACGGGGCTCAGTGTCGAAGCGTAGCCATAACGGGCACCTTGCTCCCGGCCGGCAATTGACACGGCAAAAAAGGTCGCTGATGAACCGCCCAATAAAAAGCCTGGAAGGTATGCGCGGCCTCGCGGCGCTTCTTGTCGTGCTTTACCATGCCAAAGTCTCGCGGCCGCCAATATTCGACAACGGTTACCTGGCTGTCGATCTCTTCTTCGTTTTGAGCGGGTTCGTCATCTGCGCCACCTACGGCTCGCGGCTCCAGCGCATCCCCGATCTCCCTGCGTTCGTGGCCCGGCGGCTCGGCCGCTTATGGCCCGTCCATCTTGTGGGGTTGATGCTGTATATCGCAAACTGGAACCTCGTCGCCTGGATCCTCTCCGCGCACCCCGTCGGGCTGCCGCCCCTGAGCGAATTCGTGGCAAACCTGACGATGGTTCACGGGTTCAACTTGTTCGATCGTCTCGTCGGAGACTTTTCAAGCTGGTCGTCCGCGGACGAGTTCTATGTCTATCTGATGTTCGCGGCGATCTGCATACTCGCAAGGGGACGACACCGCGTGGCGATCCTTGCGGTTTGTGCGCTTTCTGCCTGGGCGATATGCGTCTGGGCTTCGACTGTACAAGACGACTGTTTGCATCGCGGTCGATGCCTCGAGCTCACCTTCCGGTTCGGTTGGGCGCGATGTGTCGCCGGATTCTTCCTCGGTGCACTGCTCGCTGAATACCGCGACACGCACATAGTGCGCGCTTTATCTCGAGGACATGCACAGCTCGTTGTGGCCGCTGCCGCGCTGGTCTACATGAATCTCGCGGGCTCGCTGCGCGGCCTTGCATTTGCCGCGCCCGTCGTCTTTGTCTTCTTGATCGCGGCCGTAGCCTCCGATGAAGGACCCGCTGCACGATTCTTTCAACGTCCGATGTGGCTGTCGCTTGGCAAGGTATCGTATTCGCTTTACCTCGTGCACGCGGATCTGCTCGGCCCGCTGTTCGCTCCCCTCGCTGGACTCCACCCTCGTCCGCTCGCGGCCGTTCTGGCCACTACGGCTGTCTATCTCGTGGGCTCGGTCCTCCTTGCACACGTCGTCTATCGGTTCGTCGAAGCGCCGTGCCGCGACCGGGTCAACCGCATGTCGCGCAGGTGGGAGCGCCCGTCGACAAAAAATGTACAGGCATCCTACGACGTACCGTCAGACGCTCCGGTTGCAGGCATCCGTTAGCTCGCTCGGCTGTTCGAACCGACCGCATAGCCGCTCGCGTTCGATTTCTCTCACTGCAAGACGACGGTCCGATCGCCATTGATGAATACACGCCGCTCGATGAATGCCTTGACGGCACGCGCGAGCGTGATGCACTCGACATCCCGGCCCACCGCAAGCAACTGCTCGGGCCGATGCGAGTGGTCGACCCGCTCGACGACCTGTTCGATGATGGGCCCCTCGTCGAGATCGTCGGTCACGAAATGCGCCGTGGCGCCGATCAGTTTCACACCGCGCGCATGCGCCTGGTGATAAGGTTTGGCGCCCTTGAAGCCCGGCAAGAACGAGTGGTGGATGTTGATCGCGCGTCCGGCAAGCTTGCGACTGGTTTCGCCCGAAAGAATCTGCATATAGCGCGCAAGCACCATGAGTTCGGCACCGGTCGTATCGAAGAGATCGAGAATCCGCGCCTCTTGCTGCGCCTTCGTTTCAGGCGTAATCGGCAGGTGATGAAACGGGAGCGCGTGCTGGCGCGCCAGGGGTTCGAGCGTGGTGTGATTCGAAGCCACTGCGACGATATCCATCTTCAACTCGCCCATGCGCCAGCGGAACAGCAGGTCGGCGAGGCAGTGCTCGAGCTTGGACACCAAAATGAGCACCTTCGGTCGCATGTTCGCATCGTGGATGGCCCACTGCATGCGAAAGTGGTCGGCAATGGGCGCGAACTCTTTTTTCAACGCGTCGATGTCGAGCGCTGCCCCGTCGCGGCGCGCCCCGTGAAAGACACAGCGCATGAAAAAGTGCTCGCTGCTGTCGTCGTCGAAGACGGTCAGTTCGTCGACATAACCCTGATGCTTGTCGAGCAGCCCCACCACGGAGGCGACCTGCCCCGCGGCGCTGGGGCAATCGAGCGTCAAAATGAACTGATGAGTGCGATCGGTCGATGGCATGCGCGTGGCCTCTGAATCTCATTGGGAAATGCGCGAGCTACCGCGGTGGAATGCGGATGCGGCGCGTAGTATGCCGAAGTAAATCAGGTGAAAGGAGCGCGGGATAGAACCGAAACGCCGTCCCGTTGGTATCGGCCCGTCAACGATCGGCCCGTCAGTAGGGCGCGGCGTTTGCGGCGCAGCCGCAGGAGGCGAAGAGCCACCGCCGGAACGCGGGTGCAGCCGGCGCTTCCGGGCGCGCGGCGGGGCAGACGAGGAAATAGCCGCGCTCGGTGACCACGGGGGGCTCGGCCACGCGCACGAGTTGTCCCGTTGCAACCAACTCGTCGATAAGCGGTACCCAGCCGAGCGCCACGCCTTGATGCGAGAGCGCGGCATGAATCACGAGCGCGTAGCTGTTGAACGTCATGCCCTGGTCTTCCGGCGGCGCGCCGAGGCCATGCGCGGCAAACCAGCCTGTCCAGTCGAGCCAGCGTTCAGGGTGTGTCGGCTGCACATGCAGCAGCGGCAACGCGCGAAGGTCCGCCGGGCTCGCGACGTCCGAGTGCGCATTTCGAAAGGCTGGCGTACAAACAGGCGTCACCTGTTCGGGGAAAAGGCGTGTCGAGCGATAAGGCGACCAATCTCCCGAGCCGAAAGCGATCGCGATATCGGCGCGATCCCGCTCGGGATCGAAGCCTTCCTGCGAGGTGACGATTTTGACGTTGACGCCGGGCACGGCGCGCTTGAACTCGGCCAGACGCGGCATGAGCCAGTAGGTCGCGAAACCGAAGTCGGTCAGGATCGTGAGCGTGCCATGCGCCGTGCGGATTCGGATATCCGCGGCGGCATGCCGGATTTCGTCGAGGCTCTTCTTCACGGCCTCGAAAAGGTGGACGCCGTCGGCGGTCAATCTCACGCCGCGATGACTGCGTTCGAAGAGCGGGACGCCAAGATCGGTTTCGAGTTGAACGATACGCTGGCTCACGGCGGGCTGGGTCGAACCGAGCTCGCGTGCAGCCGCGGTGAAGCTCGACAAGCGAGCCGCCGCTTCGAACACGAAGACCGCCTGCATAGGCGGCAAGCTGTCGGGGCGACGAAATCGATCGTTCATGCCGGCCTCCGACCGCGGTCGGATAACAAACAGTGTGAAAAAGTGAAGGAGTACGAAGCGAGTAGGGCAATCCTCTCCGATATTAGGGAGTTTCCGGGTTCCGGGCAATCGTGTCGTCGCCGCGCGAATCCAACGCGCGGCGACGCGTTGCGGGCTTACTTCGCGACAGGCATCGAGAATTCCGCGCCTTTCTCGGTGCTTTCGGGCCAGCGCTGCATGATCGATTTTTGTTTCGTATAGAAACGCACGCCTTCCTCGCCATAGGCGTGCATGTCGCCGAACAGGCTTCGCTTCCAGCCGCCGAACCCGTGCCAGGCCATCGGCACGGGAATCGGTACGTTGATCCCGACCATGCCCACTTCGATTTGCCGGCCGAATTCGCGGGCCACGTGGCCGTCGCGCGTGAAACACGCCACGCCGTTGCCGAACTCATGGTCGTTGATCAGTTGCACGGCTTCGGCGAAATCCTTCACGCGCACGCACGCCAGTACCGGGCCGAAGATTTCCTCGCGATAGATGCGCATCTCGGGCGTGACATCGTCGAATAGCGTCCCGCCCGTGAAGAAGCCGTTTTCGTGGCCCGGCACCTTCAGGCCGCGGCCGTCGACCACGAGCGTCGCGCCTTCTTCGATGCCCGTCGCGATATAGCCTTCGATGCGCTCGAGCGCCTGTTGGGTCACGACCGGCCCCATTTCCGCGTCGGGCTCCATGCCGTTCTTCACGACGAGCTTGCGTGCGCGCTCGGCAAGGCGCGGCACGATCTTGTCGGCTACCTCGCCTACCAGCACGGCGACCGAGATCGCCATGCAGCGCTCGCCGGCCGAACCGTAGCCCGCGCCGATCAATGCGTCCACCGTCTGATCGATGTCCGCATCCGGCATCACGACCAGGTGGTTCTTCGCACCACCCAGCGCCTGCACGCGTTTGCCGTGCTTGGCCCCCGTTTCGTAGATGTAGTTGGCGATCGGGGTGGAGCCGACGAAGCTGACCGCCTTCACGTCCCGGTGCTCGAGCAGGGCATCCACCACGACCTTGTCACCCTGAACGACGTTGAACACGCCATCGGGCAGGCCCGCTTCCTTCAGCAGACGCGCCATGAACAGCGATGCCGACGGGTCGCGCTCGCTCGGCTTCAGAATGAACGTGCAGCCGGCGGCCAACGCGACGGGGAACATCCAGCAGGGGACCATGCAGGGGAAGTTGAAGGGCGTAATGCCGGCAACGACACCGAGCGGTTGCCGCACGGTCCAGTTGTCGATGCCGCGGGAGACCTGCTCCGTGTAGTCGCCCTTCAGCAGTTGCGGGATCCCCGCGGCGAATTCGATGACGTCGATGCCGCGCGCGACTTCGCCCTGGGCGTCGGAGAAGACCTTACCGTGTTCGGCGACGATGATGGCCGCAAGTTCGTCCTTGTGACGATTCATGAGCTCGAGAAAGCGCAGCAGCACGCGTGCGCGCCGAATCGGCGGCGTGTCGCGCCAGCCCGGGAACGCGGCTTTCGCGCTCGCGACGGCGGCATCGACGTCGGCTGCGGTGCCGAGCACGAGGCGGCGGGCCACCGCGCCTGTCGCCGGATTGAAGACTGCCTGCGTGCGATCGCCCGCGCCACGCTCGGTTTTACCGCCAATGAAGTGAATCACGTCTGCGGAATCGGCATAGGGCTGCATTTCGTCTCCTCGCGGGTTGGTTGATGCTGACAGTGTACGAATGCGGGGGCCGCATGCAAAGCGTCTCCAACTGAATTGATTGTTTTCTCCAGCGAACAATCAATGAGCGATGCGTAAAACATAACTCGACGCGGTGCTATCATCGGCAGGCTTATCGGCGTGCTACGGGATTCCATATATGGATACGCAAAAGATCGAGGCGCTCTGGACCCACTTGCATTGGCTCAACGTGCTGGCGTCGCAGGGCACTTATACCGCGGCGGCAGCTCGACTCGGGGTCAGCAAGGCGGCGGTCAGCCAGCGAATCGCGGAGCTCGAGCGGGCAGCGGGGGTGGTGTTGGTGCAGCGCACCACCCGCAGCGTGCGTTTCACCGAAGCGGGCAGGCGGCTCGTTGACGACACGCGGGAGGACTTCGAGCGCATTGCCGCGACATTCGCGAGCGTGCGTGAACTGGCCGATGCGGTGCGTGGGACGGTGCGCGTCACTGCGCCGGTCGCGTTCGCGCGCCAGCAACTGGTGCCGCGCCTCGCCGAATTCTCGCGCGCGTATCCGGAGGTGAGGGTGCAGCTCGAGCTGTCCGATCGGCTTACCTCGATTGCGAGCGAGGGTTTCGATCTTGCCATCCGCCATAGCGCTAACGTGCCGGATACCCATGTGGCCGGGAAGCTGTGCGATACACGCTCCGTGATCGTTGCGACGCACGCGTACCTCGAGCGGCGTGGCACGCCGCGGGCGCCGGCCGATCTTGCGCAGCATGATTGCCTTTACTATCCGCGCCCAGTGGGTTCCGGCGTGTGGTCTTTCGAGAAGGTCGGCAGACGCAACGAAAAGTCGCGCGTCAATGTGACGGTGAACGGACCGGTTTCGGCGAACAACAGCGAGGTATTGCGCGATGCCGCGCTCGAGCATCTCGGCATTGCGCTGTTGCCGGACTTCACCGCACAATCCGCCTTGCAAGCGGGCAAGCTCTCCGTGCTGTTGAACACCTGGCGCCCGGTGGGCGCATTCGCTTCGCAACTGCATGTGGTGCGTCCGCACGGCGTACAGGTCGCGCGCGCGGTCAAATGCTTTACCGACTTCTTGCGGCAAGCGTTCAGGGATGGATTTCCGTTGGAGTGATTGGCGAAGCTGCAGACGTTACCTGCATTCCGCTGCGTTCGCCGTTGCTTCGAGGCTGGAGACGGATCGCTCCAGGCCTTCGAAAACGCGCACCGCGACGCGCTCCGGAAATCCGGTTGGCAGATCCCGGGACACGCTCGCGATAACGTCGGGAGTGCGCGCGATGAGCCGTGTAATGAGAGGCTCGGCATCGGGGCCGTAATGGCAGAGGCGAGCAGTAGTGTTGAAGTGACTGCGCTTGATGTCGCGCATCTTATAGTGCTTGCTCTTGCCCCACATAGCCATGGCGAGCGGGGCTTTATGCCAGGACCATTGATTATTGGCATCGCCTTCGACAGGCCAGATCGACATGACGTCATAAAGAGGCGTCAATTGAAAACGTCCGCCGGCCAACAGGCGAATGCTGAAATTCTTGGCGTGGCCATCTGGGGCAGCCAGCATCCAATAGAGAATCTGTGCGTTCAGGAATGTTTCGAGGTCTTCTCGCGCGCGCTCCGATTGTTGGAGGATGCCTGCGATATCACGGACACCGGGGCCGCCATGCGCCTCGTATTTGCGATGCGGCGCGACGCCCAGCGCTTGGCAGAAATCTTCCTGTGGCAGCCGTAGCAGGGTGCCCGTACGTCCATAACCGCGATCGAACCGTTTGACGCAAAGAGCCTTTTCACGGCCGAACGTCGCGATCTGCGCATCTGGCACAGGCAAGCCATAGGCGCGAAGTATAGCGAGGCAAAGCCATTCGTTTTCGACGGACGTCTGGAGATCGACTTTCCGATTACCGACGAGGCCCAGCGGCAGCTTCAAAATATGAGTCGTCGGCGTGGCTCCGTGTGGGCGCATCCAACGGCCGGCATGATGCAGCAAGGCCGTCTTTTCTTGCGCACCGGCGAGCGAAATGCGGAAATCATCGTCGTCGTTCGCGTCGGGAACCGGGCCAGTTATCGCGCGAAGCAGGTGTTCAATGTCTTCTTCGGAAAGCGGAGTTCCTTCGATGCTGTGGACGTTTTCCGGAGCATCGTTTTCGCCGAGCAATTGGACCGCGCCGACGCAGTCACGCCCGATTGCGCGAAGCAGGTCGAATGCCTGCGTCGCGTCCGTCTTGTAGCGCGTCGCTATGCGACGACGAATTTCCGTGCTATCGGGGAGTAGGTTGTCGAAGTAATTTTCGACCCGCTCGCCCTTGAGCGGCGTGTCGCCAACGCCAAACGGTAACGACAGCGATAGCGGCCGGCCCGCGCTGGAGCGCCGCCAGCTCGCGTCGTAGTGCAACTCCATCTCGCCTCTGGCAGGCACCACCCAGGTGCCAACGCGCTCGCCGTTGGCCCAAATGGATAGTGCGCGGGAATGTGACTTTCTGCCCATGCGTCACCACTCCGGCTGCGCTTGATCCGGCTCGTCGCCATCTCGCGTCTGCACGCAGAGTTCCAGCCGATACAGCGCAAACAGCATGAGCATCTGTTGGAGCGAAAGGCTGCCGGTGCTCGTCGTCTCGAGCGCTGACAGCCTTGGCTGCTGTACGCCGATTTGAGCCGCCGCTTGCGTCTGTGTGATGCCTTGCGTTTTCCTCGCTGAGAGAAGAACTTGGCCCAGTTGCGCCGGGGTCCGAACGATGATCTGCATGGCAGATATCTCCGATACAAATATCGGCATTATATTTTCCTGAGAGATATAATGCAAATATTTGTGTCGCAGATATGTTCGAACTATACGCCGACGCGGCGTTTAACGGTTACTGGAATCGCCTAACCGAAAATCCCTGAGGGAAGCCGGGTCGCAACCGCGCCCAGACTCATAATCAGGAGCACGGGGCTGTGCCATGCTATCAGGATGAGCTTCGCCCGACGCGCAGCAGGGCTTCGACTTGCAGCGGCGCGCCGGACGCTTCCACGCGCTGGGGCAGCTACTGGCGCTGATCGATGAGGTGATCGAGCATGGCCTCGGCTCTGAGCGATGTGCGCCCAGGATGTTCGGGGTGTTCTCGATCGAGGCGCCGCCGGCGCCAGGGCAGTTACCGGTGCTGCGGGTGCTGGCGATCGGCACCTCCGCGCAGGTCGCACGGACCGCCGCCGCGGCGCGGGTATGACCGGAGAACAAGCATGGGCAAGCTGACCGAATTGCGCAACGAACTGATGCACCACGCGGAGTTTCGGGCCGGCTAGGAGCAGCAGGGCCATCTGATCCGGTTCGGGCGGATGATGCGCGGTGCTCGCGAGAGCCAAGGGCTCACGCAGGCGGAGCTTGCCGCGCGACTGGAGATCAGCCAGTCGGAGATCAGCCGCCTGGAGAAGGGCGAAGGGGTGAACGGACCGACGTTCGAACGGATCAAAGTCTGCCGCGCGCTGCTCGCCGCGCGTGACCTGGCCGCGCTGGCGCGGCGCACCCGCTCGACTACCATTGCGCGGTTGGCGGGCGACCTCGAAGCCGACGCGAAAGCCGTCCCGACCGAGTTCAACGCGACCGACTACTGGATGCTGCTGGTCGGCTTCGCCTGCGGCGCCCTGGCCTCCCTGATCAAGCTCTTCTACCTGATTCCCGCGTCGCACCTCGGCGGATGAGCGCGCCCGGGCCCGTCACCTTGAGCAGCCTGTGCCGTCTGCGGCAGCACGCCAGGTGCATCACGATCGGGGACAAGTGCTCTATGTGTACCGATGCTCGGCATGCCGCCATCGAGGCGAGGTACACCTGCCCGACGACACCCATGGCGGCGAAGCCACCACGTGTTCGGAATGTGGCAGTCCCGCGCTATTGGAATGGGACGACGGTGTAACGCTCGACGTGAAGGGCCGGCCATGAGTATCTCGATCGGCCTCACGAGATGCCTCGCAATCGCGTTGGCGACCGGCGCGCTGATTTCGGGCCTCCTGGCAGCTTGGTTTTGGGAACGCGCCGCACGCGTACCCGTCGTTCCTCTGAACGGCGACCCCCAACGCGATCATGCCGGTCTTGCCCGAGCTCACGAATCGGTGGTGGTGGACGGCCCAGTTCCGAGCCGACCAAGAAATGGGCCGCTTGAACGCCCACGCTGCACGGTGGACCGCGCTCGGGGTGGTGCTCGGTGGCTTGTCGTCGCTGATTGGACTGTTCTAACGTCATGGCGAACCGACCGCAGCAACTCGAGCTCCCGGTGCCGCGCACCTACAGTCGCACCGAGTTCACGGCGCTGCGCGCGCGTGTAAAAGGGCTGTCGATCGCGACGATCGCGCGCGCCTACTTCGATGCCGAGACGACCGAGCCGCTCGAGGTTGAGCGGCTGCTGCGCACGATGCGCGACGACCTAGTCGCGCTCGCATTGCGCGAGGGCTCGTCGGTGCTCGTGGCGCACCTGAAGGCGTCGATCGCCAAACATGGCGAGGTGCGCTTGACGCCCGTCACGCTGCAGTTCATCGAAGAAGCGGCGGGGCAGTGGGCCAAGGCGCGGCCGACGATCGATCATCCACTTGCGCGGTGGTTTCGGCCGCTCGTGGCCGAACGGCTCGCCGGCGAAGGGGTCCGCCCGGTGGGCGAGCTGGTCGCCTTCATCAACCGCCGCGGCGGCAGCTGCGTTCCGTCCCGCGCATCGGCGCGGGGCGCGCGTGCGTGCTGGTGGCCTGGCTGCGCCGCCACGCGAGCTCGCTCGGCCAAACGGTCGAGGCCGAGGTCGAACTCGCCGATCTGCTCGCCGCGCCGGCGACGACCACGACGATCCTGGTCACAACCGGTGCCGCGCAGTTGGCGCCGCTCGAGCGCCTGGCCGTGCCGGCCGAACTGTCGGGTACGCCCGGAGCGAACCGCGGGCCGGGATTCGCCTACGTGCGTGCGGCGCACGACCTAGACGCGGTACGTGCCTATCTGCACCGCTACGACGAACGACCCGAGATGCAGCGCGCCTACAAGCGCGAGCTCGAGCGGCTGGTGCTGTGGTGCGTGGCCGAGCGTGGCGTCGCGCTCTCGTCGATGACGGTCGAGGACTGCCAAGCGTATAAATCCTTTCTGAAGCTGCCCGCCGAGCGGTTCACCGGTCCGCCCGTCGCCCGCGCGAGCCGCCAATGGCGGCCCTTCGCACCGGGCGGTCTCTCGCCGGAGAGCCAGCGCTACGCGGTGCGCGCGATTCGCGCCGCGCTCACGTGGCTCGTGCATGTGCGCTACTTGGCGGGCAATCCCTGGCAAGCGGTGACGGATCCGGCCACGGTCAAGCGCGCCCGCAAGCTGCAAATCGAGCGCGCGCTCCCGTTCGACCT
>Ga0157369_10000742_pt1 | contig 42082 bp, 45 predicted proteins | sample C25metaG_FD_113461 | JGI IMG/M metagenome (GOLD analysis project Ga0157369, IMG submission 113461) | Corn rhizosphere microbial communities from Kellogg Biological Station, Michigan, USA - C2-5 metaG | ecosystem: Host-associated > Plants > Roots > Rhizosphere > Soil | place: USA: Michigan... | reverse complement strand
GAAAATGAACAATATTATCAAAGGATTTATACTTCAGCAAGGTCATTCTCATGATCTTTTGAAACATTTCATCATCGTCAACAACAAATAAGGTAGTTTTCATTGTTTAAGGTCAAGCAGCTAAAACTATAAAAAATATTTAATACAACAATGTTTTCTTAATAGCAGATTTTCAACTATTTATGCAATCGGTTACCAAATTTAAATGGAAGCACAAAAATCCTCACCAGGTGCCGGAGCAGGAAAAAATTAAACCGTTTTAATCCTTTACCCGTCAGGATAGTCCAAACCTTAAATTACAGACGGCCCCGTTGATAAAAAATATCAAATCAAATTGAGATATTCGCAGTATTTTAATCGCTAAAACCCCACATAATCCGCCGCGTTACATCATGAAACAATTCATATGCATATTTTCGCTCCTGTTAACCATCAGCGTTTGCAGGGCCCAGGACGTAGTAGTTGACCGACATCCTACTGCCACCATTTACGCCATTGATTATCAGACCGACCGCGAGGTTCCGGCAACCAGCGATGGCGCTATCTTATTTAAGAATGCCTTTATAAAGCTGGTTGAGCAAACTAATGCAGCCCAGCAATATAATGTAAGAGCCATCCCCGGCCATAAGGTATTTGTTATTAAGCAGGTTAACCCTAAAATAGCCTATGGCTACCAGCTTTCGCTCCAAAATACCTTTGCTAATCAAACCAGGGCGATCTACTCTTTCCTTTATAACATTGATCAAAATTCGCTCTCGGTGTATGATCCGGCGAGCCGTGACTGGAAAGGCGTGCCGGTTGACGACGAAAACTGGACCAACCTTAACAACTGCCAGCTATACGCCAAATTTAATGACCCCAACGCGGGCGGTATTCCAGACCTGTCTGTGAACACTGGTTATGATAACGCTTCTGACAATGTTTCTGAGGATCTTGATGCGGAAGAGGCTTCTTTAGACGCTTCTGTTAGTGCAGAAACGGCTCCCCCTCCGCTGCCTGATTATCAGCAGCCTCAATGTCCGGCCGACGGCTATTTATGGCAACCAGGCTACTGGGCCTACAGCATCCCGGACCATGATTATTACTGGGTTCCCGGCGTTTGGGTAGCTCCTCCTGCTCCGGAAATGCTCTGGACACCTCCTTACTGGGCTTATGATAATGCAGTATTTGTGTTTCATCCGGGTTACTGGGGGCCAACTGTTGGTTTTTACGGCGGTATTAACTACGGCTGCGGATATACCGGTGTAGGTTTTATAGGCGGCGGCTGGCACGGCAATGTTTTTAGATATAATACCGCGGTTGTAAGGGTAAACACACGTGTGGTCCGCAACACGTATGTGGACCGTGCCGCTGTAGCTGGTCGGCCGGTTGTCATCAATCATATCAGCTTTAATGGCCGTGGTGGCGTTTCCGCCCGTCCAACTACGGTTGAGATGGAAGCCATGCGTCAACAACACGTAAGGCCAACTGTAGAGCAGATCAGGAACGTGCAGGTTGCCCGTGCAGATAGAGCACAATTTGTATCAGCCAATGCCGGCCGCCCTACTGCAGTAGCAAGGCCTAAAGCGCCTGCTTTTGTTCCGAGAGCAACAAGAGGCAACTTTAACAACAATGCCGGCATGAATAACACGCCTGCAGCCACCCAGCAGAACAATAATTTTAATGGCCGCCGCAATTATTCAAATCCAACCGGTAATGCTGCTGCTACCCCAGTCAACAACAATAACAGGGATGTAAATTCGACCGGGAATACCAATAATGGTGATACGCAGAACGGCAACTTTTCCAATCGCCGTTATAATTATCCTAATTCTAATGGTAACGCTACTGCTACCACTCCGGCTAACAATAACAATGGCAGTAATAATCAAAACGGCAATTTCTATAACCGCCGCTATAATAATCCAAATAGCAACAGCGCTTCTGCCCCAACAAATAACCCTACCGGTAATTACACCAGGCCGGGCACTAATGTAAACGGTAATAGCACTACCAATTCAACCCCGCAACCGGCTGAGAATAACCGGCCGACCTATAACAGAGGGTTTGGAAATTATTACCATCCTAACACCAACAGCGCCCCGCAACAACAGCAAGATGTTCAGCAAAACAATAACAATTATCGCCCTGCGCCATCTTCAATGCCTGCCAGCAATCGAACTCAACAACCTCAACAGCCAGCGCCACAGCCAAGAACAATGCAGACACCTCCACAAAGGACCATGCAAGCACCTCCACAAAGAGTTGCGCCAGTGGAACGACCAGCGAGAACTGGAGACAAGAAACAGTAAGACATCTTCATAAAAACTAAAACCCTCTTTGGCAGCTTGGCAAAGAGGGTTTTTAGTTTATGCATTTATCATGTCCGCTAAAGGTTTTCCGAATTTCATAACAGCGGTGAAAAAAGCCGGCAAAGTTTCTCGGGCAGTTGCTTAAACATTGTGCGCTTTTTCCATCTTTCCGGAATGATGAGGTCCGCGTCTTTAATATCGTCGAGAAAAGCCTGTTTTAACTGTCCCGCTACTTCCTTGTCGTAGATCATGCTGTTAACTTCGAAATTGAGCTCGAAACTGCGATGATCCATATTAGCGGTGCCAACAATAGCAAGCTTACCATCAGCCACGATGGTTTTAGCATGTACAAAGCCTTTTTTGTAACGGTAGATCTCCACACCGCAATCCAGAATAGAAGCATAATAAGAGCGTGCGGCGGCATTTACAATAAATGAGTCGGAATGCCAGGGCACCAGGAGCTTAATCTTTACACCGCTTAAACAAGCCATGTTAATGGCATCGAGCATCGTTTCGCCCGGAATAAAATAAGGCGTAGTGATCAATACCTCCTCCTGTGCCATACCTAACACCTCCATCAACGATAGCATAATAGTAGGCGTAGACGAATCGGGCCCGCTGGCGGCCATCTGCACCACAGCATTTCCGTTCCGGCTTTTGGTTTTGCAAAATAAGGATGTAGGATTTTCAATTCGCTGGCCGGCCGCAAAGTTCCAGTCGCAGATAAAAAGGTATTGCAAGTAAAACACGCCCGGCCCGTCAATACGTACGCTGGTATCCCGCCAATATACCGGGTTATTATTCTCGGGCTTATTAATATAGCGGTCACTCACATTAATACCACCTACAAAACCGGTGCAGCCATCAACCACAATGATCTTGCGGTGATTACGGTAATTGGTACGGTTGGAAAGGGCAATAAAAAATATCTTATAGAAGGGATAAGCTTCAATGCCTGCAGCCCGCAATTGTTCGGCAATGTTATGGCGAATAGAGCGGCTGCCAAAGTCGTCATAAATAAATCTAACTTTAACGCCTTCTTTAGCCTTCTGTATCAATACATCCTTGATCTGATTGCCAATGGTATCATTCTCATAGATGTAATACTCCATGTGGATGTGATGCTTTGCACCTTTAAGCGCTTCTAAAACTTCCGGAAATTTGTTCTCGCCGTTGAGCAACAGTTTCACCTCATTATTACCACTCAGCGGACTGCTGTCATTAAGCAACAGCCGGGCAAGCTTTTTATGCGACCTTACTTCTTCCTCACCGGTATCCCACGATTTTTCGCTCTCCAGCTCGATATTTCGCCTGATCTCGTCAAACAGCTTATTATCCGTTACAATCTTTTTACTATAGAGCCTGTTCTTACGATAATTTGCACCCACCGCAAAGTAGATAACCATGCCCACCACCGGAAGCAAAACGGTAACCAGCAAATAAGCAAAGGTTTTACTCGTTGAGTCGGTATCGTACAAAATGCGGAAACAAACAACAATAGTTACCCCGATGTAAATAATGCCTAAAATGTACCAGTGCATAATATTGGGTTAAGGTATCTCATCTATCCGATCGCAGGTTGCCCACCTGCAACCAACTAAACCAAAATTTGGGGGAGTTGTTGGACTATTCCAAAATTTGTCTTCAGCATAAGGCCTAATAAATTAAAGATAGGGATTTAAAGGCCCCCATAATTAGGCGTACAAACATTTAAGTTGTATTTTGGTTATCATAAGTCTCACCTTCCAGAACGTTTTTATTGATGAGAAGTCCGCTATTGATTAAAATACAGAAAGTACTGAGAGTACTTGGTCCGGGCCTTATTACCGGCGCGAGCGACGATGACCCGTCGGGCATTGCAACCTATTCACAGGCCGGAGCGGGTTTCGGTTTTTCTACGTTATGGACAGCCCTCATCACTTTTCCGCTAATGGCCTCTATTCAGGAAATGTGCGCAAGGGTAGGCATTGTGACTCAATCAGGCCTCACGGGCACCATTAAAAAACATTATCCTAAATGGCTGGTCTATATGATGCTCATCTTTAGCTTTCCGGCCATAACGCTCAATATCGGCGCAGATATACAAGGCATGGGGGCGGTAGCGCATATGCTGGTGCCACAAGTGCCTATTTTTGCGTTCTGCTTTATTTTCACCGGCTTACTGATTTTTGTCATTATCAGGTATCCGTACGAAAAAATATCAGCAGTGTTAAAATGGCTTTGTATGGTATTGTTGCTTTACATCGCTGTACCTTATTTTATCAAGCTGGACTGGAAAAGCGTGTTTCACCATACCGTTGTTCCTTCTGTTCATTTTAACAAAAGCTTTATCGAAATACTAGTAGCTATTTTGGGTACCACCATTTCTCCGTATCTGTTTTTTTGGCAAGCCACCATGGAAGCTGAGGATATAGCTCATGCCCAAAGGAAGATCATTGTGAATAAACGGTTCATGGAAAAAATGGAGACCGATGTGTACTCGGGCATGTTTCTTTCAAATCTGGTTATGTTCTTTGTGATATTAACTACAGGTGCAGTGCTCTATACGGCTAACATCAGGCAAATTGATACTGTGGAGCAGGCAGCCAAAGCTTTACAACCATTGGCCGGAAAGTTTACCTATTATTTATTTGCGATAGGCATTATTGGTACTGGTATGCTTGCTATACCGGTGCTGGCGGGTTCATTGTCGTACATCTTAACAGAAACAATGGGATGGAACGGAGGGCTTGACCTTAAATTTCATAATGCAAAAGGTTTTTATATTACCATCATTGTTTCCCTAATGCTCGGTCTTGGCCTGGATTTGCTAGGCATAAGTCCGGTTAATGCACTTATTTACACGGCGATATTGTACGGCATAACATCGCCGCCGATGATTGCCGTGGTGATGCATATATGCAATAGCAAAAAAATTATGGGCGAATTTACCAACGGCAAGCTTAGCAACATCATGGGCATACTAACCCTGATTTTGATGACGGCAAGCGCAGTGGCCCTGATTTATTTCCAGTTCAAGTAGAAGGTCATTTTCCCACCGTGGTAATTTACTTTCAAAACCATTATGGCAATCAGCTAAAATCTTATACTTTTGCAATCCGAATTTCAAGGAGAGGTGTCTTAGTGGTTGAGCGCGCTCCTTAAAAGAGAAAAATATAATATAAAAACGGAGAGGTGTCTGAGTGGTCGAAAGAGCACGCCTTGTCCAAAGGACTCCTTCGGAGAAAGTGTGTATACGTCAAAAGCGTATCGAGGGCTCGAATTCGAATTGTGATGTATTATAGTTATATTTTAAAAAGCTTGAAGGACCAGAAGTTTTATTACGGAAGCACCCAGGATTTGGACAAGCGCCTGATAAAACATAACAAAGGAGATGTTAAAGCAACTAAATTCAGAAGGCCTTTAGTTCTTCACTTTTATGAAGAACATGAAAGCAGGAGCTTAGCATACCAAAGAGAACTTTTTTATAAATCGATAGAAGGATATAAATATTTAAAAAAGAAAAATATAATATAAAAAACGGAGAGGTGTCTGAGTGGTCGAAAGAGCACGCCTGGAAAGTGTGTATACGTCAAAAGCGTATCGAGGGTTCGAATCCCTCCCTCTCCGCTGAAAAACGATATGATACAAACAAAAGCCTGCAAATCAAATGGTTACAGGCTTTTGTTTTTAGGGTAAATCCTCATTATATACACTGAATCTCATAGAAAAAGTGAGTTATTCGGTGAGTAGTTTTAAGAGGTCAAAGTACTCACCGAATTCTTCATAAGTTTTTGATAAACAACAAGTTCAAAAACTGAACATCTTGACTTTACGGTACCTGCAAGGCTAAATTTGTTTCACTTTTATTGTTTTAACATGAAGACTAATTTCAGCTTGCTCTTCTACATGAAGAAGCCAAAAACGTACAAATCAGGTCCGGCTCCAATTTACATGCGAATTACCGTTAATTGTAAGCGATCTGAGATGGCAACAGGACGATTATGCGAACCTGGAAGATGGAATGCCAGTGCAGGAAGAGCAAATGGCACTAAGGAAGAGATCAGATCCTTTAACGCCTATCTGGACGATTTACAGAAGAAGGTCTATGAAATTCATCGCCAACTAAGCGAAACGGGCGCTGAGATTACCGCAGAAAGCCTAAAAAAGACGTTATCAGGTAAAGCGCAAAAGTCAATTACCTTAATGCAAGTATTCAAAGACCATAACCGCAAGGTCCGTGTACTCGTGGGTAAAGATTTTGCAGCAGGAACTATTGAACGTTATGAAACCTCGCTCAAACACACCCAAAATTACCTAAAATGGAAATATCAGACAGACGATATTGACGTAAAAAAAATTGACCATGAATTCATTACAAACTATGACTTCTATTTACGGTCAGAGCGCAAGTGTGCCAATAACTCGACCGTAAAATACCTTAAAAACTTTAAGAAGATTATTAGGATATGTATTGCATCAGGCTGGATTGACAAAGACCCATTTCTCAACTATAAGGTTAAGCTAAAGCGGGTTGATAGAATATTTTTGAGCCAAGAGGAACTTGACACGATATCAAACAAGGAATTTTCGTCTGAACGCCTCGGACAAGTGAGAGATATATTTTTGTTTTGCTGCTACACGGGACTTGCTTACGCGGACATTAAAAAGCTTCGGCGAAATGAAATTGATAAGGGCATTGATGGCGAAATGTGGATTGTAACTTTCCGGCAGAAAACCTTAACTCCGACAAGAGTCCCGCTGTTGCCACGAGCATTTGAAATAATCGAAAAATATAAAGACAATCCGTTATCCTTGATAAGTGGCAAAGCCTTCCCGGTTTCCTCAAATCAAAAAATGAATGAATACCTTAAAGAGATGGCGGTTGTATGTCACATAAATAAGAATTTAACTTTTCATATAGCTAGACATACATTCGCAACAACAGTTACTCTTTCTAACGGCGTACCTATTGAAAGTGTAAGCAAAATGTTAGGCCACACTAACATTAAAACTACTCAGCATTATGCTAAGATTTTAGATATGAAAGTTAGCAAAGACATGGCTGCCTTAAAGCAGAAGTTTTGCTAGGTAAATTTGAACTAATTTGATGTAAGGTGAGCCATATCCGCAGGTTCACCTTTACTATGAAGCGTCTAAAAGCAAGTTTCTTTGCTACATTTAAAGATTGGCTAATCTGGATTTCTGTAAGACGTACCATCATTTCCGGCTGTATTACCGGGGCTTAGGGGGCTGAAATTAGCGTTCGCGTCAGTAACGCCGATTTGGTTTCTATTACTGCTGCAATTTGGGCGAGCTCCGCTTTGGTAATACTCATTCTGATCGCACTAGATCAAACAAAATAAATAGCATTTTTGAAATGCGGTTAGAATGATGATAAGCAAAATTCATCAGACAATATTTTTTATATTCCGCCTCAACCTAACATAAAATGTCTCCCACGAAAACTCTTCTATAGTTGGCAATCAGATCTTGATAAAAAAGTAAACAACTTCTTCATAAAAAACTGTCTTGAAAAAGCTATAAAAAAGATCAATAAAGATTTTGAGATCGACATCAGTTTAGATAAAGATACGCAAAACACGTCAGGGAGCCCTGATATTGTCGACACCATTTTTAAAAAGATAAGGGCATCTGACCTGTTTATTTGCGATGTGACGATTATCAACGGAGGCCTATGGCAGCGTCTTTTTAGATTTAGAAAGACACCCAACCCAAATGTCCCCATCGAACTTGGATATGCTGTAAAAACATTAGGCTGGGAACGCGTTATTTGCGTCGTTAATGGTGACTACTGCAATATCGAGCATTTGCCTTTCGATATTCGCAATAACCGGGCTTCTGTTTATCCTACGACGGGCTATCAAAAAAAGATGCCGAAACAAATTTGACGGTGACACTATCTGTTGGGGGCAAATCGATTATCGATGATTACGATAATATTATGAAGAGGTTCCAAAAGGATTGCAACCTGGATCAAATGCAGAAGAAACCGTAGTATTAGAACCAAGCCGCACCTATAGACAAAGCATACAGGAAACGGCTCGGCTTTAAAAATGAGGATATTACCAGAAAAACTTAACATAACCATTGGGTTTATTTATGAATGACGAATGTCCTGACAAGCCGTTTTCTGGGATAACCGTATGTTGTCATAACGATCATTAACAAATCAAATCCTTTATTTTAGGGATATCCCTAAATGACCCAACTTTTCCCTTGCACTCTCGACTTATTTGCATCATCAACAAATGCAAATTAGTATGATAACACTTGATTTAATTACCAAACAAGATCTGGAGCAATTTAAAATTGACCTGCTTCGAGAACTCAAGAACTTTCAGGTCGACGCATCTGTTTCTAACCGTGACAGCCAGTGGCTTCGCAGCCAGGAAGTACGTAAGCTTCTAAAGATATCTCCCGGAACTCTTCAGAATTTACGTATTAACGGTACGCTCCCCTACACCCAGATAGGCAACATTCACTATTACAAGTACGATGATATCGTAAAACTTCTCGATTCAGGAAATCCAAAATCACTTAAATGAAAGCAGCAACTCCTTACAATAGATTTTTAAGAAGGGCTGCTACTGACAAACGTTTACTGCCCTCCCATATTAGCTTATACACCGCAATGTATTACTTCTATCCTTTGGATAGTTCAGATCGCTTTTTTAAAGTAAGCCGTAGAGCGTTAATGCGCTATTCGCATATTAGGTCAGTAGCTACCTATCACAAATGCGTTAGAGAGTTAGTTGCTTACGGATACCTTATTTACTTGCCGTCTTATGACCCCTACAAAGCAAGTATAATATCCCTCACCATTCCCACAGAAACAAGATCAATACAGCTATGACTGATTTAAAGTATACATGTCCAATTTTTTAAAAAATTGGAGCGAGCGGAAGTTGGGCAGAGCCCTACTTTGCTCGCCATTTGCCCTGCAAATGGGGTTTGTGGTATATCCCAAATATACCACGCTGGTTTTAACAGTTAATAAACCTATAAAATGATATACCCATGGATATATCCCAAAATCTAAAAGTCCGAAAAAAAAGACCTCCTGAAAAATCAGTTAGGTTTCCTGTTGCAACGCATGACAAACTTCTTAAAATCGCTAAAAGGCTAAATAGGAATCAGGCAGAGCTAATCGTCCAGATGGTCGAATACTTCTATCGAACATCGAAAGATCCACTTGACATTAATGATGACGTACTAAAAAATACTTTGGTAAAGAATCATGATACATACATCCGATTTATAAGAACTCAGGAAGAAAAAGTACTTCTTCCTATTAAGGTAGAGGTAGATCGTATGATTCAGTCTCAATTTGAGATAATAGAGTGCCTCAATTCCCAAGTTTTAAATACCAACGAAGCACTACTTCAAAATCAGCAGAAACAACTTTCCTGGTCAACAGATATAGAAAGGCTGATGCGGGTAATCTCAGAAAGCATGGAAACGAAGGAAGGCGTCAAAGCTAAATGTGTACAGATACTAAATCAGTATATCAAACTACGGGAAAGCTTCACCTTTACTACCTCCGCTAAAGAAAAGGAAGACTTAATCAATGCCACCAGACAGCAACTGGCAAGACTCTAAAATAGTGCTTATGCATGTAAAAATCACAGACAGTGAGGTTTCCAATAATAAAGGAAGCTGTAATGTTCTCGTACATTATTTGGATAAGGAAAACAGGCTTAATAAGCAACGGTCACCTGAGCTATGGTTCAATTCTGAAAGCCAGCATATAAAAGCGAGTGAGGTTCAGCTTAAAATAGATCATAATATATCCAAGTTGACAAAAAAAGATGCAAAATTCTTTTTAATCAATCTCAGCCCAAGCCAAAAGGAAATTATGTGGCTTAAGGAAAAATATGGAGAACAAGACATGGAGGCTCAGCTAAAGACCTACGGAGTTCTTATGATGAATGAATACGCGAAAAACTTTAAACGGGAAGGTATTGACAGCAATAGGGACTTGCTTTGGTTTGGAAAGTTAGAAAGACACCGTTACTACTCGCACAAGGACCTTGAAGTAAAGCAGGGGCTGAAAAAACGCGGAGAACAAAAGCCCGGGGAACACTTGCACTTACAGATTATTGTCAGCAGAAAAGACATTACCAATAGTGTAAAATTAAGCCCAATGAATAAGTCAAGAGGAAAGAATATTCAGCATTCTAAAAAGCTGGGGCAATTTGACCGTGTAGCATTCAAAGAAGCCGGCGAAGTCGTGTTTGATAGAAGTTTTACATTTGAGAGAGGGTTAACTGATTCATTTAGGTATGCCAATACCAAAGTAAATGGCACTATAGAAGCGCGTTTGAGTTTAATGGCAGAGGCTCGTAAACGAGCCATAGAAGCAAATCAAAACACTCCTATTAAAACTATAGCTCGAAGCGAATCGAAAGCTCTTTCACAAAAGATTTCAATGGGTATCACTAAAAGCGGACAGAGCATTTTACCGCTATCCTTTCCAATAGCGCGCGGCGAATCTGCTCCTAGTATACCTCACAAAAAGAAAAAACGAAAGAACAAGCGACTGGATCAAAACAATGACTTGTCGCTTTAACTGAATTACCATTTAAAATCATCACTATGCAAACCGGAGAAGATATACAAGGATTAAGGAAGGTTATTGACCTTACTCGTCTGATAAGCGTATTTATTTTGGCTATCCACATGTATATATGCTGCTATAAGTTATTCGAACAATGTGGGTGGACAGCAGCTATAACAAACCGAATAGTTTCTAACATCGCTAAAACTGGTTTATTCTCAAATTTTTGCAAACCGAAAATTGGAGCCTTATTATTATTGATAATCTCGCTATTGGGTGTAAAAGCTAGAAAAGATGAAAAAACTAAAAGGAAGACTATTATTATTTTTCTGGTCTTTGGCAACATAATCTATTTCAGCGCCATTCTCATTTTCTACACAAACCTCGCGATTAACTATGTAGCGATTATTTACATAACTACTACTACAATTGGATACTTGCTGATATTAACCGGGGGAACAAGATTATCAAGAATACTGAAGGAAAAGCTTCAACACGATATATTTAATACTGAGAACGAAACCTTTCCTCAAGAGGAAAGAAAGCTTGAAAATGAATATTCAATTAATCTTCCAGGTAAGTATCATTTAAAAGGTAAAATAAGAAATAGTTGGATCAATATTATTAATCCATTTAGAGGATTACTGGTTGCAGGGACACCAGGAGCCGGCAAATCATACTTTATCATTCGCCATATAATTGATCAGCATATTAGGAAAGGTTTCTCAATGTTCATATATGATTTTAAGTATCATGATCTTTCCATTATTGCTTACAATAAACTACTTAGCTATAAATCAGGTTATAAAATACAACCTCGTTTTTATGTCATCAATTTTGACGACTTAAGCCGTACCCATCGATGTAATCCGCTTCATCCTGAAAGTATGGATGATATTACTGATGCCACGGAAGCAAGCAGAACTATAATGCTTGGCCTAAATAGAGACTGGATAAAAAAGCAAGGTGATTTCTTTGTTGAAAGCCCCATCAATTTTCTTACAGCTATTATATGGTATTTAAGAAAATACGAGGATGGTAAATACTGTACTTTACCGCATGTAATTGAATTGATGCAGGCCGACTATGATCAGCTCTTTCCCATTCTGAATAAGGAGCCTGAAATAAAGGCATTGATTAATCCTTTCATTTCGGCTTACAATAGAAATGCAATGCCACAACTTGAAGGACAAGTTGCCAGTGCCAAAATCGGCTTGGCAAGATTATCATCACCACAACTTTATTATGTGTTGTCAGGAAACGATTTCACACTTGATATTAACAATCCGCTTGAGCCCAAAATTGTCTGCGTTGGCAATAATCCTCAAAAGCTCCAGGTTTATGGTGCAGTGCTTTCGCTTTATATCTCAAGGGCGATAAAGTTAGTAAACAGAAAAAATCAGTTGAAAAGCAGCCTCATTTTCGACGAATTCCCGACCATTTTTTTTAATGGTATGGACAGCTTAATTGCTACCGCAAGAAGCAATAAGGTAGCCACCACAATTGCCGTACAGGATTTCACACAACTAAAGAAGGATTACGGACCAGAACAGGCGGATGTTATTACCGGTATTGTTGGAAACATAATTAGCGGACAGGTTACAGGAGATACCGCTAAAACCCTTTCTGAAACTTTTGGTAAAATCATGCAGAATAAAAACAGCATGACAATCAACAGCTCTGACACCTCTCTTTCAAAGGCAACTCAATTAGAATATGCCATTCCCGCGTCAAAGATTGCCTCAATGTCATCGGGTGAATTCGTCGGAATAGTTGCAGATAATCCTGAACAAAAAATTCAACTTAAGATGTTCCATTCAGAAATCCAAAATGACCACGAGGTATTAAAAACCGAACAACAAAGGTTTAAACCAATTCCTTTAGTTGCTAATATTACCACGGAAGACGTACAAGAAAACTACGAGAGAATTAAGAGAGAAATTGAAGGTTTAATAACTGCTGAAATGCAGTCAATAACAACCGAGAACTCAGATGATAAAGCTGTCAATGAGGAAAATCCTACAATAGGTAGTAGTACTGGCAGGAGACTAAGCCTCTAATCCTCTTTAATAAGTGCTTCAATTTCATAAATTTGAAAGACTAAAGGCAACATTATTTTTACCTATTGTGATAGGCTTTCTTTAAAAACCTATCTCTTTCTGCAATCGACGTAAAAATGGTATTGGGGAAACATCAGTTCGAATCTGTTAAGGCTGTAAGCCTTTAGTTTAGCGAGTTAGAACGCCCCAATAGGAGAAGTAGCTGAGATGGTAAAGCAATTACCCTTTTTAGGTTAAGGTCACCGGTTCGAGTCCGGTCTTCTCCTCAACTCATCCACTTTAAAAAAACACACATTGGATATAATGTTATTAACTATTTGGGTACATTGTATCTAAATGTCTTAAAGTCACCTTTAAAGACAAATTCCTTATAATTACCGCCTTTCAGGCTTAAGATGCTATTGATCTTCTCTGCTGTATAATTGTAATTACGCTTGTTTAGAAACCCAGCGCCTCTTAATGATGGATGGTCAATAATCGGAGTTACGTCACCGTCTAAGATGTTAGTTCCAACAAATCTTAAGTCAATAAGATTTGGAAGGCCCTTAATAAAAGAGAGACTATCTATGGTGCCGCAGTCATTTAGACGCAATACTTTTAAGTTTTTTAATTGACCAATCTCAAGTATTCCCTCTAACTTTTTTGACTGTTGGATATGTAGATGTTCTAAGGAATCTACTAATTCACTTATTCCTTGATCGGATTTGAGTTTTGTGCAATAATGAAGTTCAAGCCTTTTTAAATTGGAGAACTTACCTATGTGATGAAAATCTTGAAGGTTTGACCAATTAAGTTCCAGGTAAAGCAATCTATCAGAAGCAGGTAGAAAATCTAAGGCATGGTCTTTCTGATTTAAATACCAAGTAGTTAAATATTCCTCCTTAGCGAGAGAAAAAGGAGTTTTACCCTTCTTTTTAAAGTCGATTGTCACCTGTTTTTTGGGATCAATCCAATCAAACCAAATAGTATTATAGCTCCAATCCATTATATTGCTCATTATCGCCCTAATCTATTAATATTTGAAGAATGATTTGGGCGTATTTACCAAACTACAGGATGGCTCTTTAAAATCTTAACCAGAAAATTCTGCGTCTTATTCTGTTACACATTGTAAAATAAACTATACGGCGGTTATTACCCAGAATGCCCACGACATTTGCCAGGCATTTTAAAACTCTATGTCTGTTTTTTGCGTTATTTATATGACTTAAATCAGAAATAATTACTTAAAACAACCTATTCCTGAGGTTAATGCCACTCATAAAGCATTATTAATATATTATTTGTTTAGCCGTTGAAGTATGATTAAAGCTGAAGTTACCGACCAAGCAACGGTTGTTAATATTTTAACAACCGCATTTGCCGACAACCTGAGCGTGAATTACATTGTTAGCCAAGACAATAAAAGCGAAAAGATCAAAGCCTTAATGAACTATTCTTTTGAGCAATGCATGTTATTTGGCAATGTTTACTTATCCAATGATCGCAAAGCTTGTGCATTGATACTTTATCCTCAACACAAAAAGACAACACTTAAATCTATCTGGTTAGATATTCAATTAATTTTAAAATCTATTGGCTTTAGTAAGGCAAAACAAGCCCTTAAGCGTGAATCTCAAATAAAGAAGATTCAACCTAAGGTTAACATGGCCTATTTATGGTTTATTGGCGTTGTCCCCGAAAATCAGCAGTCAGGGATAGGTAGCAAATTGTTAAAGGAAGTTATAACAGAAGCTGAAAGGAACGAGTTGCCTGTATTTCTTGAAACTTCTACGCTAAAAAACCTGCCTTGGTATGAACGATTTGGGTTCAAAGTTTATGACAAGCTTGACCTCACCTATACCCTCTATTTTTTAAAACATTAGTTCTTTTTAATAAGGAGATGTTATGCTTGTATTTGGAACTCAAATGCATATTGTAACCTTCGTGTTCATTGTGCTGGAATTCTGCATGTTTTTGTTTCAACTTACTTACTACCTTTTTCGCCCTCAAGATAAAAACAGGTTATGGTATCTTTTACTATTATTTTTAATGCTTGTTTATAACATTACAGGCGGTCTTTTTCCTGATCAAAAGATTCATATACCTATTTCTATTCAAGAAATGACTGCTTATGGCAGTGGTTTTTTGATGGCATCTTATTTCCCATTTTACTTTTACAAGGCTTTTGATTTGAAGTCCCTTCGTTGGCATGCGTTATATGGAGTTCCGCTCTTCCTCATTCTCTCGTATATCGTATTTTTTGTAATTCTTTATGCTATAAACGGAGATTTGAATAAAGACATCACGCTGGGAATGATCGCGCCATTTATATATGCAATGGTACTCCTTTGGGTGATGTTTCAAGCTATATATCGGAAGTATAAAATTAACAGGGACAAGAATCAATACTTTGATGAAATAGCAATGTACGGAGCAGTAAGTCCATGGGCTGCCTTGACATTGTTTGGATTTGTTGAAGGGAGCCAATTATTGGAGGTGCTGTGTACCAATACAGGTATCATCTTAATCACTATTTTATTCATTCGAAAGTCCATTAAATCTACTAGGCTTGAATATCTCCAGTTACAAAACATTAGTAATAATTCTGAAAGCCAGCTGTCTTTCGAGGAGAACTGCGTCAAGTATAACCTGACCAAAACTGAAATTCAAATTACTCAGTTTTTATCGCTTGGTATGAGCAATAAGGAGATTGCAGAGAAGATGCATATTTCTGAGGAAACGGTTAAAAAACACATCTATCACATATACCGCAAAACGACAGTCAAAAACCGAACGAGTCTTTTACACAAGCTTCAAATTAATTCCCCGAAGCAATAACGGCGCTTTTTTTCATAAAAATACCACTTTTTAGGTATGCGAAATACCAGAAAGTGGAATTTACACGCAGTGATTCTTAATATACTTTTGGCTTAAATCACAACAATTATTAAGCCTATGAGAAAATTCTACTCTTTCCCTGCTTTGTGAAAAGTTGTTGCCAGTGAACAGGCGAAGCGGGGCTAACATTTCTACCTTTTTTATATGATTCAGGAAATCAGCACCCAAATGCTCAGGCAGTTAGAAGCCGACATGGAAGAGGCATACCATATCGTTGACTCACTGCAAAGATTAAACGCTCTGCTGAAACTAGTTCGGTACTCATTGCAAAAATTAAAACTGCACGTTAAAGATTATCCATTCAAAAGCAAAGAAGAAGAGATACCTATCTTCAAATTCATAAAGCCCTCGTTCTGTCAATGGCAGATATTCCATACTGAAGTCTACAATATAGAAACCAATATGCCCCTTACTGATTCTGCACGCCAACAGGTTTACCTTGGGCTGGAGTTAGAGTACATCGATCGTTTCTTTCGGCAACACGCTTTCTTATATCAATACTATAAGCTTAATGCTACGGAAATGGATTCCATCTATTTTGTGCGTGGCCAGGAAATAAATGCAATTCTTATCTACGATATCCCGGAGGTTGAGCCGGAATTTTCAACTAGGTGTGGCTACATGTTCTCCAAGTTTAAAGGCTATGAAAAAGTGAAAGAATGGATAGTTGATCGCCTTGTTTACCTAAAAGGTAATCCAGGCAAAACGTACAAGCCTGAAAGCAGCCATAGCGAAATGAGATGGACAGGCGATACCATTAATTTAGCGGAGATCGGTATAGCCCTTTACAATACGAAGCAACTTAATAATGGTACCGCTAGTGTCGCTGAGATCTTTCATTGGTTAGAGGATGCTTTAAATGTTAATATCGGCATCCCATCAAAACGGTATGCGGAGATTAAAAGACGCAAAAGGTTAAGCAGAACTCAATTCCTCGATGAAATGAGGGATAGTATTATTCACAAGTTGGACAATGAGGACAGGTATGAACCCCCAAAAGGAGAATGACGCCAATTGCGCGTTTTGTTATACTGGATTCACGGTTGATAAACAACGGCTTATAAAAATATTAGGGATATCCCTAATTGACCCAAGTTAAAATTTGGAGGCCGGCAACCTTTGCTTTCGTAATCCTGCGGCAATGGGGCCGCAGGCAAAAGCAAAATATTATGTTATACCAATTCACATGGCAGCAGTTCCTAGTTGCTGCACTGGTACTAAGTGCCATCTGGTACATCACAGTGGCTGTAGTCTTTTATAAAGACAAGATTAGGAACATTCTTAACAACAGCGGCTTAGATCCTGCTCCTGAGCCTTTAAAACATGCCTGGCAGGAAGACTACGATGATGAACTTGAGGAGAAAGAGTTTGACGATCTGATTGGAAAGCCAGCCCAACCTGAAGGGTTAAGCAAAGTAGAAATGCATATGTTTGGTTTTGCACCTACCGTTAAGCTTGAGGTACTTAACGAAGCCGAAGAAAGGCAAGAGATGAGTGATACGGACCGGGAAGTACAGCAAAGTATAGTGCCGGACGCCCTTGAGGAGCTCAAACGAGTCTTTCATATTCTGGAAAATGAAAATGGGAAAAAGGAAGATTTCATTTCACTGTTTGGCCTAATAGCTACCAGGTATAAGGATCGAATCAAAGGCACTCCTAACCAAGCTGCTCTGAATGAATACATTGCTGAAAATCTTCCATTCGCTATATCTAACGAAGAACTTGATAAGCTATGGTCATAATAATAGGTACGACCAATCCAATTTTAACTATTGATTTAAAAACGATGAAAAATCACACTCCCTATACCCCTAAACAGCAAGCTTTACTTAAGACGTTAATGTTTGCTGGTGCATTATTTACCATTAACTATTGCTTCGCCCAGGATGGCAATTCAGGGATCAATCAGGCGACAACACAGGTAAAGAGCTATTTTGATTCTGGCTGCAATCTGATGTACGCAATTGGTGCAGTAGTCGGCATTATCGGTGCTGTAAAAGTCTTTAATAAGTGGAATGCAGGAGAACCGGACACCAATAAGGTGGCTGCCGCATGGTTCGGCTCCTGTATTTTTCTGGTCATTGTGTCCACGGTTCTTAAGTCATTCTTCGGCATTTAAAAGATTGAAAAGTATGGCAAGCATATATCATATCAATAAAGGCGTAAGCAAACCAATTATGTTCAAGGGACTTAAAGCACAATATATCGCATATCTCGCTATTGGCTTGGTATTGCTGCTGATCAGCTTTTCAGTACTTTATATCTGCGGTATAAGCCTCTGGCTTATACTTCCTTTTGTGTTTGGAACAGGCACTCTATTGTTTATTATCGTTTTTCGATTAAGTAAACGTTTTGGGGAACATGGCTTAGCTAAATACTTCGCCAAAAAGCGACTGCCTAACTATCTCGTTTTTCGCTCCCGCAATCCTTTCATTAATTTAAAACAAACAGGCCATGGCAATAGAAATTGAAATTGAAAAAATACTGCCTTTGACCAAGGTGGAGAATTGCGCAATCCTTTCAGCCCAGGGAGATATTACTATTGGTTATGAAGTTACGTTGCCAGAAATTTTCACGCTGGCAGAAAGGGATTACGAAGCGTATCATCAGACCTGGGTTAAAGCGATCCGGGTACTGCAACAAGGCACTGTCTTTCATAAGCAAGATTGGTTTACCGAAGGCAGCTACAAAGCGAGTTTTGAAAAGACAGGTAAAAGCTTTTTGTCACGAGCCAGTGAGCTTTTTTTTAATGAGCGCGAATGTCTGGACCACCAATGCTTTATCTTTTTGACGCAAAGACCGACAGATAGGCGACCTTCAAGCTCTCTTTATAGCAACATCTTAAGAAAAAGTATCGTGCCTCGGCAGACGACCAGCCCATTGCTGTATCAGGAGTTCCTGGATTATGCCGGACAGTTTGAACGTATCTTATCGGATAGCGGGTTTGTTAAATTAAAACGCCTAAATGATGATGATCTCGCCGGAACAAAGGAAAAGACTGGTATTATTGAACAATACTGCTTCTTAACAAAGTCCAATCAGCAATCTGTTATCCAGGATATTCATATTAAGGGTCAAATCAAAATCGGTAAAAGTCACTGCGAATTATACACCCTGGTTGACGTGGAAGATCTACCTCCATTATGCGGTAGCCGCATCAGTTATGACCGGTACAGCACCGACAGAACTAAGTTCAGTATCGGCTTTGCCACTCCACTCGGCCAATTGCTTAATTGCAATCATATTTTCAACCAGTACATTTTTATTGAGGATAGTCAGAAAACGATTAAAAGACTTGAGGCCAAAAAGCTGAGATTGCAATCGCTGTCGGGTTACTCCAGGGAAAACGCAATAGGCAGAGATGCAGTAAATGATTTTTTGAACGAAGCCATAGGCCAGCAACGGCTTCCTGTAAAGGCTCATTGTAATATCTTGGCTTGGGCTGATGATGAGAAAAAGGTAAAGGAGCTTAAGAATCTTGCCTCATCTGCTATGGCCCAGCTGGACGCTACTGCTAAACTCGAAACGGATGGCGCACCGCAAATTTGGTTCGCCGGACTTCCCGGCAATGAAGGTGATTTTCCGATGAACGACACGTTTGATACGTTTGTCGAACAAGCTACCTGCTTCTTTAATTTGGAGACCAACTACCGTTCCAGTATTAGTCCTTTCGGAATACGCTTGGGTGATAGACTGACTGGTATGCCAGTTCATGTAGATATTTCTGACGAGCCAATGAAACTAGGCTATACGACAAACCGAAATAAATTCATTTTAGGACCTAGCGGTAGTGGAAAGTCATTCTTTACCAATCACATGGTACGGTCTTATTTTGAACAAGGGGCACACGTCGTATTGGTTGATGTTGGGCATAGTTACAAAGGCTTGTGCGATTTGGTAGGCGGATATTATTTTACATACTCTGAAAGCGATCCGATTAAGTTCAATCCGTTTTTCATTGCTGAAGGTGATGTCTTGGACACGGAGAAAAAAGAAAGCATTAAAACGTTGTTATTAGCACTGTGGAAAAAAGATGATGAGCATTTCAGGCGCAGTGAGTATGTAGCTCTTTCTAATGCCATTACCGGATATTTTGACTACATGGACGGCCATTCTGCTATTTTTCCTTGTTTCAATACCTTCTATGAATACCTGTCAGAGGATTATACGAAGGTGCTTAAACAGGGTAATGTAAAGGAAAAGGACTTTGACATTGAAAACTTCCTCTATGTCCTTAATCCTTATTACCGCGGCGGAGAGTTCGATTACCTGCTGAATGCCAACGAAAACCTCGATTTGCTTAACCAGCCCTTTATTGTTTTTGAACTGGATAATATTAAAGATCACCCTATACTTTTTCCGGTAGTGACCTTGGTACTGATGGAAATGTTCATCAGTAAAATGCGTAAGCTCAAAGGTGTGCGTAAGGTATTGCTCATCGAAGAATGTTGGAAGGCTATCGCCAAAGAAGGCATGGCTGAGTATATGAAGTATCTCTTTAAAACCGTTCGAAAGTTCTTCGGGGAAGCAATTGTCGTTACTCAGGAAGTAGAGGATATCATCAGCAGTCCTGTTGTAAAGCAGGCTATTATCAATAACAGTGACTGCAAGATTCTACTGGACCAATCTAAGTACCAAAATAAGTTTGATGATATACAGGAGCTGTTAGGCTTGACTGAAAAGCAAAAGCCACAAATTCTTTCCATGAACAGGGCTAATGATCCGTCAAAAAAGTATAAAGAGGTATTCATTTCATTAGGTAGTCACCAATCCAAGGTATACCGGACAGAAGTTTCACTGGAAGAATATCTTGCCTATACCACTGAGGAAAGCGAAAAGGTTAAAGTACAGGATTACGCCATGAGGTATGGTTCGATGCAAAAAGCCATTGCAATGCTGGCAAATGATATCAGGAATAAAGATTGAAGCTATGAAAGTAAAAGGTAAATTACTAGCCGTTGCTGCAATGATGTTTGCAGCGTGCCAAAGCAACAGCAAAAAAACTGAGTGTGCTGTAACCGGCATTTATGCCAATTCTTCCAATGGAGATTATGGTGTTGCGAAGGATACCATAATCGTTTCCCAAACTGATGATACGCACTATCACATTAGCGAAAGAACCACCTACCAGGCAATCAGGGATGGAAAGCTTTTGCCACCGCATAGCATGGTCAAAAACTATCCGGGCGAATACGATCCGCAGAAGCAAGAGCTTAACGAAACAGTTACCGGTCGAACCTTTCAATTTAACCCTGAGAAACAGCAGTTGCTTATTAATCAGGCTGTCTACACGAAGATTAAATAACAACATCAATTAATTAATCATGAAGAAAGAAATCACCCCCTTTTCAAGGGGGACTGGAGGCGCTTTGTCCCGTCTCAGGAGGCTTTTTCATGCCTTTAAAAACCCAACTATAGTTATGAAGAAATACATGGTGATATTGCCGTTATCCTCTGTTACCATATTTGTAGCTCTTCCTAAAGGAGCTGATGCGCAAATTGTGGTGAGCCAGGTTTTACAGGAAACGGTAGGCCGGGTAATACGTGCGATAGATTTACAAGTGCAACGAATGCAGAACCAAACCATCTGGTTACAAAATGCACAGAAGGCACTTGAAAACCAATTGTCTAAAGTAAAACTGGCTGAGATTTCAGACTGGTCACAGAAGCAAAGGAATCTATACGGCAACTATTATAACGAGCTATGGCAGATTAAATCAGTAATAGCCTACTATGACCGCATCAAGGAAATGACCGAACGACAAGCTTCTTTAGTCAGTCAGTACAACCACGCCTGGAACCTGCTAAAGTCAGATAAGCATTTTTCAGCTGAAGAGCTCTCCTACATGCAAAAAGTTTATTCGGGCATATTGCAGGAAAGCGTAAAGAATCTGGACGAGATACTTGTGGTCATCAATGCTTTTAAAACGCAGATGAGTGATGGGAAACGGATTGAACTAATTAATAAGGCGGCAGATCGAGTCGATGTAAACTTAAGTGACCTCAAGCAATTCAACAAGCAAAATTACCTGCTCAGCATCCAGCGAGCCAAAGACGAGAATGAGGTGGCCATCCTAAAGAAGTATTATGGCGTCGATTAAAAAGCATTTAACAGTGCTCGTGGTATTTCTATGGTTTGTAACTCCCGGATTTGCTCAAACCTGGAGTGAATGGTTTTCACAGAAGAAGACGCAGATCAAGTACTTGACGCAGCAAATCGCGGCCCTCGAGCAATATAACGCTTACCTCAAACAAGGCTATGCAATCTCTCAAAATGGACTTGGAGGAATTGATGGCTGGTTAAAAAGCGAATACAGTTTGCATTCGCGCTACTATTCATCCTTGTCTACTGTAAATCCTGTAATCAAATGTAACTCAAAAGCAGATACCATAACGGCAACTATTTCTCTCATTCCGCCTCAGTTCACCCGCATCAAGAAGTTGAAGGGATTAGATATCAATACCAAGGCGTACATCAAGGAGGTTAGTGAGAAAGTTTTTCAGGAATGTGACAGGCAACTTAATGAATTACAAATAGTGATAACTGATGGCAAAACACAAATGACCGATGACGAGCGCATCAAACGTATCGATCACGTCTACGAACAGGTAAGGGACCTTTTAAAGTTTAGCCAGTACTTCTGCAGCCACATTAAAGTGCTGATCCTCCAGCGAAGTTTTGAGCTAAATAACATTCAAACATTAAAAAATTATTATGAAAACAATTAAAAAAGCATTTAAGCCTATTCTTTTTAAGGCGTGGCTACTTTTCTTCGGGCTATTCATGCTGACCTCAGTTGTGATGCCGCAGAAAGCAAAAGCCCAAGGCCAGGATTTGCAGCAGCTCATTTTAGATATTGAAAAGTTAACGCAATTCAAAGCTATCCTGTCTGATATGCAACAAGGCTATAGTGTCCTCACACAAGGGTATAGTCAGGTTAAGAGCCTCTCCCAGGGAAACTTCACCCTTCACTCGGTATTCCTGAATGGACTAATGCAAGTAAATCCGGAAGTAGCCCGATATGGAAGAGTAGCAGACATCATGGCTGGTGAAGCAGCGATACTTACTGAATACAAACAATCATACAGACAATTTGCATCAAGCGGTAAGTTCAGCGCGGATGAACTTGATTATCTGTCCAGAGTGTATACTCAACTTACAAGTGAGGCTCTAAATGATATAAATGATCTGACTAACGTCATTACGGCCTCTAAACTCAGAATGACTGATGATGAACGTCTTTCCGCTATCGATCGTATCTATGGCTCGACAAGTAATAAGCTCTCATTTCTCGGGGATTTTAATAGGCGAACAAATGAGCTGCTTCTTCAACGGCAGCGTGAACAGGTAGAGGTCGATAACTTAAAATCATTATTTCCATGAAAAAGGTGTTAGGAAGTTTCTTCCTTTTGATGCTGCTAATTCAATTCCCAAAGTTCTCTTCCGCACAGGACATAACCAGCAGCCTTCAGGGAATGCAGCCGGTCTTGAATAGCGTGTACGATAAGATGATTCCGTTATGCAGCAACCTGATTGATGCAGCACGGGGAATAGCAGGATTTGGCGCATTATGGTACATCGCCTCACGAGTTTGGAGACAGATAGCCCACGCGGAGCCATTAGATTTCTACCCATTGTTACGGCCATTCGCCTTAGGTATGGCAATACTGCTTTTCCCAATGGTCATCGGTCTTATGAATGGCATAATGCAGCCCATTGTTTCAGCTACAGGCGCAATGGTGTCGAACTCGAACAGCAGTATTGCCTTATTGCTTAAGCAGAAGGAGGATGCCATAAAGAACAGCAGCACATACCAGATGTATGTGGGCGATGATGGTAACGGGGATCGGGACAAATGGTACAAGTACACGCATCCCGACGATCCCAATGACCAGAACGAGGGCACCTTTTCCACGTTGGGAAACGATGTAAAGTTTTGGATGGATAAGCAGGCGTATAACTTCAAAAACGATATCAAGCAATGGATGAGTGAAGTATTGCAGGTTATCTATGCAGCGGCAATTCTTTGTATCAATACGATACGGACATTTTACCTTATTGTACTTGCCATTCTGGGGCCGCTTGTTTTTGGGTTCGCAGTATTCGACGGTCTGCAACATACGTTGACGCAGTGGATAGCGAGGTACATTAATATCTTCCTTTGGCTTCCCATAGCTAATATTTTCGGAAGCATCATCGGGCAGGTACAGCAGCAAATGATCAAGCTGGATATTTCGCAAATACAAAGTTCAGGCGACACCTTTTTTAGCCCTACCGATACTGCCTATCTGATCTTCCTATGCATTGGTATCGTCGGTTACTTTTCTGTACCAAGCGTTGCAAACTATGTCATTCATGCTCATGGCGGCAACGGCCTTTTAAACAGAGTTACTTATTTATCAACGAGTACAGCAAATAATATGGTAGCGCAAGCGTCTGGTGCTGGTACTTATATCGGTGGCCGCATGGAGCAAGGAGGGGCAAACCTCATCAATTCGCCGAGAAGTTTTATGGAAGGTTATAAGGGGTCAGGAAGTGATTATCAGAAAGAGCGCTTGGCGGGAAACAGCGAACAGAACAAGTAAAAACATTTAAAACTTCGCAACGCGGAGACCGGAGGAACTATGTTTCAACAATTTAAAAATATTGATTCTGCTTTCAAGCACATTAAAATATTCAGTTGCTTTCTGGTGGTTGCATGTGTCCTAATAAGCTGCTTTGCTATTTACAAGAGCTTCGAGAATTCTGAGAACTTCAGAAATCACATTTATATCCTTGCCAATGGTAAAGCACTGGAAGCAATTGCCGCCGACCGAAAAGCGAACATCCCGGTAGAAGCGCGGGACCACATCAAAACATTTCTGAGTGACTTCTTTACTCTTGATCCTGATGATAAGCAGATTCAATCTACGATCACAAAAGCTCTATATCTCGCCGACGAGAGTGCCAAGCGACAGTACGACGATCTGAAAGAGGCAGGGTATTATAACAACATCATCAGCGGTAATATCAGTCAGCAGATCACAATAGATAGCATAAAGTTAGATATGGATACTTATCCATTTGCTTTCACAAGTTATGCTACTGAAAAGCTGATTAGAAGTACATCAACTACAACCAGGAGCCTCATTACTCAAGGCACATTGCGGAACACCAGCAGAAGTGATAATAACCCTCACGGCTTTCTGATCGAGCATTGGGAAACCATCCAGAACAAAGATGTGCAAATAAAGGAGACACAGCCATGATTAAGCTATTTAAAAAAGTCAAAAATCGGCATAACAGCAATCAAAAAGCCCCACTGCTTGGAAAGTATATTGACCGGCAGCTAGTAATAGCTGGAGAATATCTCAACGGGAAAACGCAATACTGGAACAAAGCTTCAAAACTTGTCGCACTAATCCTATTCTGTCTCTTATTCGGCATCCCATGTATCCTACTGCTCGTGAAAGCCATTAATCACCTTTAAAAAGACATTGAATGAAAACACAAGAAGAAAAAAAACGGGTAATGCTGTTGGTTTTGCCCATCCTCATCCTGCCAATGTTGGCACTCATGTTCTACGCTCTGGGTGGAGGTAGAAATAGTGCACAGGCTAAAAGCATCAATACGGTCACGGGCATTAATACCGAATTACCCTCCGCTAAGGTAAAGCAGAATCAAAGCGATGATAAAATGACGGCTTACAACAAAGCACAGCGGGATTCCACATCTACTCAGGCAAAGTCTGCTTCAAATGCGTTTGCTGCGTTAGGCCGGAATACTACAAAACGCCGGGAACTACCAGTAAGCGCAGCTGAAGAAAATGAGACAAAGATTAATCAGCGGATATCAGAAATTCATAGGCGAATTTCGGAAAACAACACTGCTTACAAACCGATGGGATTGGCTTCAACTACCAATTCACAATCAACCGAACTTGAGCGAATGGAAAGACTGATCAGGCAAAAGCAGCAAACTGCTACACCCGATCCGCAAATGCGGCAGTTAAATGAAATGCTTGATAAAATCATGCAGATACAAAATCCCGCGCTTGTGCGGGAGATGGCAACGACAGAAAAGCGGGAAACAACCGATAGCGCATTTAAAGCTATTCCTGCTGTCATAGATGGGAACCAAAAGGTTGCCCAGGGTGGAATCGTAAAATTACGGCTTCAAGATACTTTGAAAATCAATGGTATCCGTGTTCCTAAAGGTCAACCGCTATTCGGTTCCTGTACAATCACCAATCAGCGGTTGCTCCTTGATATTCGCAATATTCGGCTTGGTACAGCGATCGTTCCGGTTAACCTGACTGTCTTTTCTTTAGATGGAATAGCAGGCATCAAGGCGCCCAAAGCTGAACTAGCGGAGGCGGCAGGCAATGGAGCAAACGGGGCATTAGGCAATATGCAATTTCTTAGTATGGATAACTCGCTCAGCACACAAGCTGCTACTGCCGGTATTGCAGCAGCAAAAGGTCTGCTTGGCAAAAAGGTTAGGAAAATACGGGTCAAACTAAAGGGTAACTATCCGGTGCTGCTACGGAACAACGAGTACCGTTAATAAAGCCCTTCAATTATTCATTTTTAACAAGAATAAAAAACATTAAAGTATGAATCTAAACAATTTAGAAAACCTCAGGGAGGAACTAAAGTCGCTTGGCTTCAATAAGAAGCTGACCGGCGAAATGGAAAAGCAGATGGAGAAGGGCCAGTCGGAGTTTACCTTGCATGATAAGATAAATGGAAATAAAGGACAGATTGATGTAACTCTCCACTTTAAGCAGTCCGGGCAATCAGAGTTTTATTATTTCAATAAGTACAATGTAGCCTTAAACACAGGTAAGCCACTGGAAGAAGGTCATAAGTATATTGTCATTACTCCAAACGATAAAGAGTCAGGTAAAAACTTAACAAGATCATTTGAAAATGTAACAGAAGCCATTGGCTATTTTAAAGATCAAAAAGGCAATAGCGAACTGGCTTCGGGAAAAGATGCTGCCCACAAAACCAGCTTAGCCAAAATGGAAAACGGAAAGATCAATTTTGTGGCCAAAGAGTTCCAGCGAACCTTCCGTACCCCAGCTGTAACCCAGACATTTTACGTTGAGCGCGGTCGTGGATTTACTGCCCAGCAGGCAGCTAACCTTATAGAAGGGCGTGCAGTGTATCGTGATGACTTATTAAAGCTTGGAGGTGAGCCGTACAAAGCCTGGGTTAAGCTGGATATGGACAACCCGAAAGACCGGTATCAAAACTTTACCACACTTCAATATCACGTTCCTACTTACGGATTTAACCTGGAAAAGGTACTTGATAAATACCAGATCAAAGAACTTGAAGAACCCGCCAAAAAAGAAAATTTGATGCACTCCCTGCAAAATGGGAATCGTCCCCTTGTTACTACCATTAAAGAGGGCGAGGAAGTAAAACTGCATATTGAAGCTGTTCCTCGTTATAGCCAAATCAACATGTTCCGCGAAAACGGTAAACCGGAAAAACGGGAGCAGTTCTTGAAAGAGCAAGCCGCTGAAAAATTATTGCAACCTAGCAAGGGCAAATCGAAGGAATTAGAATCAAGCCAAGCATTGGCAAAATAGCGGGGAAATCAATACGAGAATTAATTCAATCAATAACATTTGAATCTAAAGACATGGAAAAGTTTCAAGAAGTAAAAGATCTTATTTTATCAACAGAAGTTGATGCCGGAAAGTTTTTTGAAAAGGGGAATAAAGCGGCTGGTGTGAGGTTGCGGAGAGTGTTACAAGAAGTGAAGCAGCTTTCCCATGAAGTCAGGAAACAAGTTCTTGCGGCAAGAACGGTTAGGTAAAATTATCTCATATTATATGTAAAAGTTGAGACCTTATCTGACAAAGAAGTTTTCTCAGGTATTGCGATAAAATGACTTGGGGTAAAGCGGCTAGCGTTGAATAGGCCGCTTTATCTTTATCTTTATCTTATCATTTCGAATCAAATCTCTTCATACTCTACCTGAGTTATCTTAAACTCATCTATTAATGGCATCGGTGTTTGTTCAATTACCTTTTTATTCTTTATGAAAAAATAATTTATGAGAAAAATAAGATTATCAATAGTGAAGGGAATGCGAATGTCTTGATTTAATAGGAATTCAATAAGCAGTGAGCGATCAAGTTTGAAAAACTCTTTTATAAAGGCTCCTTCCTCCATTACAGTCTTTAAAAGGTCTGAACTTAATTGCAAATCCTCAGTACGAACACGCAATCTCATTCTAATCATTGCACTATGATTAGCAGATTTATAGTGAGAGTAGCTTAACTCTTCAAAAACTTTGATCATGCTCCATTCATGTGTCTCCAATGCTGCAAGCATTCCATTAAAAGTCCTCGATAAGCCATGATGGTCGGTCCAATCTTCAGGACATTTATAACGAAAGTCATGCTCTACTTCATGCCAACCTTCAGAAAAAACAGTTCTCAGTTGTAATTCAAACGTATCATCTACCCTTGAATCTTTTACCACTTGCCGGAATTCACCTTTTTGCTCTTTTGGCAACCTGAAAATAAGGTTTACTCTTGTTGGCTTAAACACAGTATCCGTGTTAACGTCAATGGTTTCCTCTAAGAAGGCGTGGTGATATTTTTTCTTAAAAAACTTTAGTAAAATATCCAAATCATCCACAAAATATAAATTAACTCGAATCCCTATTAAATCCCTCAGAAATTTATTTTCACCATTATATTTTTGATTTCCAATTTTATCAGCTTGAGACAGTTTTTTATTTAATGATTTGTAGGATTTCGCTCTAAAGAAGATTCTGTAGAAAATTCCTGTTTTTATTAAATCACTTTCAATAGATTCTGTTAGTGATCTTATGAGTCGGTTCAAATCTGTAGGCTGGTAGTTCATATACTCAATATCTGTTTTACCTTTGCTACACTGTTTATTGGAATATAAATATGTATACTTCTAATTTCTATATAGCCTGTTTCTTCAAGCCGCTTTAGCGCTGCGTGAACTTGTTTGCTATTTACGTCCTTAAAACAGTCAGTTAATTTGGCAATATGATGGCCTTTGGTGTGTGAAATAGACCATATCTTATTTAAAACTTTCTTTTCCAGTTCCGTAACGATTTCTTTTTCTTGCTGATATACTGGATTGTCTGGTAAATAGAGGATATTACAATTCTCTTGACGACACTTGATCGCAGAAACATTAGTGTCAAAATCCAGGAACCCTCCATCTGCAACTCGGCAGGTTGAGAAAACGCAAGAAATAAAGCTGACTCCGTTTAAAATTTTCGAATCAAACACGCAATTCTTGAAATAACAGTTTAAAAAAACAGAAGAACACAAAGCCTGCCCTGAAAATTCTATGTTAAAAAAGGAGTCATCATAAATTGTAATTGCATCGTAATCTCTTACAAGCCGTTCCTTTAAATAAATATCGAATTGAAAAACCTTTTCAACACTGAATCGGGGAAAAACCGCTAATAAATTTCTCCACAACTGATCCTTTCTTTCGAGACTTTGAACTCGAAATGCTGTCATTGCTAATTCCAGCATGTACGAAGAATACCTTTTTTGTTCAATGCCCTCTGGCATATCTATTAGAATTTCACCTAAAAATGTACCGAAAACGAAGTCATTTATAAATCCTATTTGGTTTTGATCTCGCCCTTTTCTATCTAATAGGGCGTGAGTTGACAAAGTGTCAACGAGATTTTCAATTGTCCTTTTACTAATGCTTGGATACAGTAGGCGGGTTTCCTCTAAAAGCTTTTTATTGTCTTCTAAAATAATTAATTTAAAAAACTCCTTATCTTCAATTGAAGAATCTAGTTCCAATAGTTGTCGAGCGACGTTACGGAATAACAACAGTTGGCTTTCAACAGTCATTAATAGATCTTGCCTATCCTTTTCTCGCGTAAGCATTCGATCAAAATATATGTTCACCAACCGATCAGGAGTATTTATTAGATCGTGAAAATCGTCGGGCGCTAAATTTTTAAGGAATGTTAAAAGTACCGGGTTGGCTAGCTTCTGAATTGGGACATTTTTTTCTTTTACTGATTGATATCGACCTTCCCCAATCCAGTCCTTAATGCGTGGTTCTTTTATTGAGATTCGGGTTAAATCAAACTTTTCACCCCACTTCTTCAGCCAGGCCTCGAATTCCAACCCCGTAAAAATTGCTGTTTTCCTTGTGGTCAGTATTACTTTTGCTTTGTGTTCTAATAAATTTCCGATTGTGTCTAGCATTGACTCAACATCTTCGAAGGAATTATCTGCGATTTGATCCGTATCTACTTTTTCAAGCAATTCATCGAATCCATCAATAATTAGAGGAATCCTACCATTTTTAATTTCCTTAATTACTAGACTAGAATTCAATGTAGGGAACTCTAAATCAATTTCGTCAAGCAAGATATAACGGAAGATATTTGCACTTCTATTTCTTGCCAATTCAGTAAATATCGGCAGTTGATTGTCTCGTTTTTCGATGACCTTTTTTAATATTTCAAACGCCGTACATGTTTTTCCATATCCAGCAGCTGCTTCAATGATCAAAAGTTCTGGTTTATCGCTTTCAATTCGTTTCTCAATGATATCAAAAATGCGTTTGTCTTCTTGATCATGATTGTGTAGTTCAAAAGGAGATTCTACATACTGGTACGGATAACCAATTAAACTTAGCTTTTGCTTTTCTGTAAAATCCTTGTATTTCTTTTTGATTCTTTCAATAGAAGAGTCATAAGCAAAGAAACTTTTGAAAAGCTCTATTTCAGCTTCTTCAATACTTCTAATATCTTTTACACTAGCGGCATAACCAATTTTAGAGTAGTCATTTTGAATCTGCCGAGCGCGTTCAGCAACAGTCGTAGTTTTATTTATAGGTATAATATCAGCGCCAAAGTATCGGCTTTTTTTATAGACAAAAATAGCTATCTCGTCATTTGACAACTCAACCGTTTCAAAACCATAAGACGTATAAAGTCCTTTTAATGCACTTGGATCTAACATAGTTGTTATTAATCGGATATTAAAGGTACAAATTCAACTAGAAGAAGGAAATGTAACTTTTCAACAGTAACTTATTTATAAACCGTTGTGGGGATATTAGGGCTATTTCAGCAGTTCCAGCCGCTTCATTCGTACCTCATTCAGCAGCTTCACTGCTTAATTTGAATGCTCTTCGTTCCTCAGCACATTCTTAAGATTAAAGCACTCTTACAGCTTTTTTAAACTTCTCTCATTCTACTCCACTGGCTTTTTGGCAAGCGAAGTTCCGAAACGCTCGGACTGTCCGTCAAGACCGAGCCCTACGGGTTTGCGAAAAAAAATCTCCACACCTCCGCTTCGCTCCGGGTAGTATTTTTTTCCGCAAAGTCTTGCCGTTCAATCCGGCGTGTTCAGGTGAGTTGCTTAACAAAAAGCCACCGAAGGCGCATGCCGACGGGCTGATTAACAAAAGCAATTTATACGGACTATGGACACGAAGAAGAAAAGAGCACCGCCAAAATGACGTGCGTAGGAAGACCGAGACCATCACAACACGAGAGAAAAATTACAGTAACCTAAAAAGCAAAAATTATGAAAACTGCAGAAGTAAAAACCCCTGCTATAAACAGCAAAGAAAATACTAATAACGCACCAGTAGCGGGCAACAACGAAAGTAAACTACAAATGATAAATAACCTGCCTGTTAGCACAGCATTTAATGACGTTAAAGGCGAAACGAAAAAAGAGGAAGCAAAACCACAAACAAGCATGACGCCCGAACCTGTAAAAGCAGAGCAACTCCCACAGGCGGAGCCAACAAAGAAGGAGCTAAAAGAAGCTATTAAAGCAAAAGTGTTTAGTCTGGAAGAAACGGTTAAACTGATTAGCGGGTTAGGTAAAAGGATTGCACAACGCGATAAACTGAAAAACACCATTGATAACCTCGACAACTTTGTAATTGCTCAAAGTGACGACGAGGACGTAACAGGCAGTAATAAATTTCAGCGTTGCGAACTATCTATTACCGATGACAACGGAAATGAGTTTGTAACCAAGAACCCTTACATCATTGATCAGGTAGCGCAGTTTGTAAATAGCTTATGTGTTGAAAAGCTGGCAGAAATAGAAGCATCTATTATAATCCCTGCATGAATAAAAGATAAACGCCCTGTGTGACCTGCATAGGGCGTTTTTAAATATCCACCCTCAAAAAGCGAAACTATGATAGAGCTATTTATAGAACTAACCAACCAAATATTTTGGGACGGATACGCCGAACAGTTAGCAATGGATAATCCGGCCATCTTCCAATTGGAACTGACAGAATTTATGAACTCCTATAACAGTTAGACGCATGAGCGATACCATTTTTCTATTAGTTAAGGTAAGGATCAAAACCAGTCATAAGTTGATTCATGATGCCATTACTGAACTGCAAACCTTTACCAATCTATCAGTAACCAGTACCAGGCATGTTGAGGTACTGGAAACCAAAATAATTCCTTTAAATCTTAAAAAGTAAAACCTATGAAAAATCAAGTAAATCAAACGATAAAGCCGAAAGTGTGGCAAGTAATTGGAAAAGGCATTTCAAAAAATGCCACAAGTGCCGAAGCTATAATAGAAGCCGGACTAAATTTTGAAGTGATGAAACGCCCCAATATTCACGCTTTGCCAAGTGGCACCAACGTAATTTCTGAAAACAGCTTTTATACCTTTCGAACAGATACCGAAGCAATTTTAGGCGATAAAATAGGCAGGGATTACGAAGTAATACAAAACACAAATGCCTTTGACTTTTTTGACAACATTGTAGGCGGACGAGGTGGTATCCAATACGAAACAGCAGGAGCATTAGGATATGGAGAAACTATTTTCATAACTGCCAAGTTACCCGAACATATAAGGGTTGGCCGAGATGATTTAATAGACCAGTACCTTTTTCTAACCTCTACACATGATGGTTTAGGTTGTATTACTATCGCTTTTACGCCTGTTAGAATTTATTGCTCCAACACCTTAAACGCCGCTTTGAAAAATTGTAACAACTGCATTAAAATACGTCATACAGCAAGTGCCAACGAAAAGTTAAAAACCGCACATAAAATGTTAGGCTTATCAGATCAGTTAGCAACAGAGTTAACAGCTATATTTAATCGCTGGGCAAGAATAAAAATTACAGACCCTCAATTAAAGCGATTAATACAAATTGCTATGGTTCCCAATAAAGAAACACTTGAAAAACTAAAAACAGGCAAAGACGCAGAGTTATCAAGTCATTATAACAATATGGTAAGCAGTGTTTTTGATTATGCTATGACAAGTCAAACACAGCAGGAAGTAACCACAAAGGGAACTTTGTTTGGGGCTTATAATAGTATTACAGGCTACTTTCAAAACGTGAGGAACTTTAAGGACGATGAAAGTAAGTTTAAGTCAATTATGTATGGTACAGGCTTACAGCGAAGTCAAACTGCTTTTGAACTTTGCGCTGATTATGCAAAACAGGGAAATAACGCTTTACAATTAAACTGAGAAGAGAGGGAACCCTCTCTTTTTGCTATTTCGCCCGCTGTTGCTATCGCAACGGACGGGCGTTAGGTGTTCAATTTGTTCTAGGTATGTTTAAATACTTAAAAACAGCCAGTGCTTTATCACCTCTATCCATGAGAAGAGTTGGACTGTACCCCCGAATGAGTGTCCGGGGACTTCGTTTATCAATCAACATATATTGAGCCAATAGGCGTGATAAAGATATTAAACGGTAGCAGTACGTTTTTCGAGAGCGTGTTTGGCCCGGTGGCTAAAAAACATAGGCTCATTTCCTCTTTTTAAATCAAAAGAAATCCTTTAACTTAGACCTGATGAACCTTGCGACCAAACCTTTTTACTGTTTAATCCTTCTATTTTTTGCAACAATGTCGCTTACAAGCTGTAGCGACATCATCGAACCATCTATCGCTAAAAAACAAATCAGCGCAGAAGCACCGGCTAACAACTATCAAAGCGCCAGCTATACCGTTAACTTTTGGTGGGATCAGGTCGACAATGCTTTAAAATATCACCTGCAAGTAGTAACGCCGAAGTTTGATTCGGTGGCATCGCTGGTGTTGGACACCGTCGTTAAATCAACCCGGTTTAGTTTCAGTTTCAATCCGGGCAAATATCAATGGCGTGTACGGGCAGAGAATGGGAGTTCGCAAACGGAATATAGCCAAGGCAGAACTTTTACGATCTTTCCGTCTTCCATCAAACAACAGCAAGTTCAGCTGGGCGGACCGGCCAATAATTTACTTACCAATCAAAGCAATATTACCTTTAACTGGAACAGTATTTACGGTGCTACCAAATACCAGCTGGAAATAGACACTAACAACTTTGTTAATGAGAGCAGCCTGGTTTATAACCAGACCACGCCGGGCCAACAGCTCAACTTTACACTAAATAAGGATCAAAACTACCAGTGGCGCGTACGGGCCGAAAATGACACTGCCCAGTCACAATGGTCCTCTATTTATTATTTTTCTTATGATCATACGCCTCCGGCAATTGTTAGCTTAACAGCACCAGCTAATGCGCAAACCATCAGTCTTCCTGTTACATTGCAATGGAGCCCTTCCGCCTCAGCCGTGAGATATAAGCTTTACGTTTACCAGAGTGACTCCACCACTTTGTTCAGTTCGGCCTTCCCCATGACGTTGACTACAACGTCCTACAACTTTAACCAGGGAAGTTCAGGAGCAAAGATCTATTGGAAAGTGACTGCCGTGGATGCTACAGGCAACGAGAGTTCTTCGGGCAATTTGAGGTATTTTCAAATCCAGTAATGATCGGATGAAGAACAAGAAGTTTACTTACCTGCTTGGGGCGGCAGTTTTGATAGTATGGGGACTGATCCTTTACCGTGTCTTTGCCGCCGTTTCTACTGACGACACGCCAGTAGCGAGTAACAATACTAATTTTCAATCGGGTAAAAATGCCGGTAATGATTATGCGCTGATTAAAGATACTACCCATTTATTGGTCAATTATCGAGATCCTTTTCACGAGGAGCCGGTGAAAGATACCACAAAGGTGATACCTTTGCGCAAGCTGATCCGCCAGGACGACCAACTCAAGCAACGGACTTCAGCCCTAATGCCTCAGCCCAACTGGAGCATGTTCCGGTATACAGGTTATATCCGGAACCCACATTCTAAAAAACTTATCGCTTTGATCAGCTACAATGGCAGGTCCATGATGCTTGGCGAAGGGGAATCGTCCGGTGAGGTCAAACTCTTAAAAAATCTGAGAGACTCCGTAAAAATCGCCTATAACGGAAAAACCAAATTTATTTCGATGAACAACGGTCAATGAAAAAGCTACTTTTTTTTATATTACTGATTCCTTTTTATGCCGCCGCCCAGCGGTTACCTTATGAAGCCATGCTTAAGGTAAGAATTACCGAAGCGGACAAAACTACTGTAGCGGAGATCAGACCGGTGGATAATGAACCTGATATCGAAACCGACAGGCTTTATTACTGGTACAGCGCTAATCGTATTCACCAAACCCAGGGAGGCTATAGCGGCAAACTACTGAACGGACTGTTTGAAGAATATTACCTCAATAAGAATCTTAAAACACAGGGCTCATTTAAAAAGGGATTAAAATCGGGCATCTGGAAAAGCTGGAATGACAACGGATCGCTCAGCGAAGAAACGGCCTGGAAAAACGGCTTTAAAAGTGGACATTTTTTCCGGTATGATAATGCCGGCCATTTAAAAGAAACCGGCAAATACAAAAACGATGTGCTCAGCGGCAAAGTAACGCAGATCAACGACAAGGGAACAGCAGAAATCACCTGGTATAAGAAGGGCGTAGCTGTTAAATCCCGCACCAAGTCCTTCTGGAAAAAATTAAAGTTACCTCACTGGCACAAGCGGAAAGCCTGAGCAATGCCTTTGCCTGATTTTTAACAGCGTTTATGGTAAAAGCTTCAGCTCTGTATATCGTTATTGTGATTGCACTGGTCATCGCCTTGCTTTGCTCCTCGCTGATAGGCGCAGCCTATTTTTACCGGTTGCAGTATCAGCAAAAGCTACGGTACGATGTACTGGGAACTAACCTGCAGTCGGCCGTAAACTTATTGCTCGCCACTGATGAGGATTTAAGCAAAGGTAAAAAGTCAGACTTGTTTGGTTCCGGCAGGGACAGCGTGTTTTTGAAGAAACTAACCTGGGGCGTTTATGATGTTTGCATTGCCGAAGCTTTTGTTCAAAAAGATACACTGTTTAAGGTTTTCAGCACGGCCAATCCCATAGATTCGACTAAATGGGGAGCGCTGTATGTTATTGATGAGGACCGCCCGTTGTCGGTAAGCGGTAAAACGCTGATTCGCGGCAATGCTTTTATCCCCAAAGCCGGCGTGCGCGAAGCGTATGTAGACAATAAGGCTTATGAAGGTGATAAAAGAATCATTCAGGGGCAAACGAAAAATAGCGATAAAAAGCTTCCGGGGCTAAATAACACGAGATTAAAAGCCATTCAGGCCCTGTTTACGCTAACCCCTACCGACAGTACCCTGTTGAATGACTCCCTTACGATCTCTTTCCGGTCTGCCCCTCGGGTATTCTATCTCAGGAAACAAAATATCAGCTTGCAAAATTGCAAGCTAAGCGGCAATATTATGATACGTTCAGACAGTACGGTAACTATTGACAGTACTTGTAAACTTCAAGGAATTATCATTGCTGCAAAGGCCATCGCCTTAAAAAATGGATTTAGGGGTACCTGCCAGCTTTTTGCAAGGGACTCCATCAGTATCGGTTCAAATTGTTCGCTGGATTACCCTTCTTCTATTGGCGTAGTTAGGTCTGACGATGAGGTGGTCAAGCAGCAGGAAAAAATTGCTGTCGGACAGAACAGCCGTATCCAGGGTATTGCTTTTACTTTTGAAAAAAAGGAGGCGGATATAAAACCCATCATTTCACTGGAGAAGAATGTGAAGATTTACGGCAATATTTACAGTCAGGGTTTATTAAATTACAAAGACGGTGTGGCGGTATATGGAAACGTCTTTACCAGTCGGTTTCTTTACCAAACCACCTTTACCCGTTATGAAAATTACCTCATCAATATAACGCTGGATGCTTCTAAGCTTTCTCATTACTATTTGTCCAGCGACCTGTTGCCCATATCCACCTCAAAAAGAAAAATATTGCAATGGATAGAAAGCAATTGAACGCTAAAGGACTTGTTCGCGCCTCAACGGTGCTGGAGGTGGTTATTGCCATGACGATAATTGTCATCGTATTTGGTATTGCGATGATGATCTACGAAAACGTAATGCGGATGTCCCTCTCGGTACAGCAGCTTAAAGCAAGACATATCTTAAAAGAACAGCTATTAAAAGTAGCCTATACAGATTCCCTTGCGAACAACACCTTTCAGATCGACAGTCTGACTGTTAATGAAAAGGTAACCGATACTTTAAACGGCAGTCATTTGAAACTGGTGGTTCTGGAAGCTTATGACCGCAACCACCAAAAAATAACCGAACTTAAGCAAGTGATCATTCATGAATAAATACCAGGTAAAAGCTTTCACCATTATGGAAATGACGGTCGCCATGTTGATTTCGGCTGTGGTTATTGCCTTTACCTATACAGCTTATTCCATTTTAAGCAGATCATATATTACGTTTGTCAGGAAGAACAATGATATGGAAGCCATCATCCAGCTTGACCGGCTCTTCAGAAAAGACGTTTCAAGGGCCGCGGCTGTTTACCGGACGGAAAACGGCATAGCTTTAAAGGATAGTAGCAACACGATCAGTTATGAAATCAATGAAATTGGGGTGATCAGGAAAGCCATCGTGTCCGACACTTTTAAAGTGCAGGTGAGTCAGTCCTTGGCTACCTTTGAAAACCGGCCCATAGCAACTTCAGCGGATGATACCGGTGCTAACCTTATCGACGATTTTTCATTTACCCTGCTTTTCCGGAATGAAAAGATTCCGTACCATTATCATAAAACATACAGTTCAGCAAATCTTATCCAAATAGTTCCCTAATGCCAGGTATAGACATCAGCAGATACGAAGTTAAAAGGCCCGTTAAAAAACCGTCTGGTAAAAGCACAGGCACTACAAGTCTTTTGGACCTGCTGAATAAGGATATTACCTTGGGCAGCAAGGAACTGAGCGATAAAAAAAAGGAATACCTTTACCTGGAATTAAGCTCCTTGCTCCAGGCGGGTATTAACCTAAAAAGCAGCATGGAGCTCATCACTGCCGACCAGCAGAAGCCAAAAGACAAGACGCTTTTCAACAATATCCAGGCAGAAATTATCAACGGCAGCACGCTCTCCGGCGCTCTACAAAACAGCGGCAAATTCTCCTTGTACGAGGTATACAGTTTACAGATCGGGGAAGAAACGGGGAAACTAATTGAGGTATTACAGGACCTAGCCAAATTTTACCAGAACAAAATCAAACAGCGGCGCAAAATCATTTCTGCACTCACTTATCCTTGTATTGTCATGAGCTCTTCCCTGGGAGCGGTATTTTTTATGCTGAAATTTATCGTTCCAATGTTTGGCGACATTTTCAAACGCTTCGGCGGTCACCTGCCCTGGATCACCGAAAAGATCATCGCCATATCCAACGCCCTTGAAAACAGTTTCAGTAAGGTAATCTTACTGCTTTGCCTGATTGGTACCGGCATTTACATGAGCCGGAAAACGGAACAGTATCGCCGTCTATCTACCAGGCTACTGCTTAAAATCCCGGTCATCGGCAACCTGGTTCAAAAAATTTACCTGGCACGTTTCTGCAACTCCATGCGCCTGCTCATCAGTGCAAAACTGCCTTTGCTCAAAGCTATTGCGCTGATCCGCCAGATGATCAGTTTTTACCCCATTGAATCTTCCCTCCAGATCGTTGAAGAGGATATTATGAAGGGCAAATCGCTGCATCAAAGCTTACAGCAGTTTTCCATCTATCCTTCAAAAATGGTTCAATTAGTGAAGGTAGGAGAAGAAACAAACCAACTGGATTATTTCTTTGCTAAAATCTCAGAACAATACGTCGAAGAAGTGGAATATAAAACCACTACTTTAAGCAGTATGATGGAACCACTGATCATCATTTTCCTGGGCTTGGTAGTAGGCATTATCCTCATTTCGATGTATTTGCCTTTGTTTCAGATGAGTAATAGTTTTCAGTAAGCAGAAAATCAATAGATTACGTAAAAAGGAACAAGTACCCATATGCACCGGCAATCGCTGATACTTTCGCTAGTTTGGGGGGGCTGGTTTGCAAACCCCATGCCGCTTGCGGCTATGGGCAAGTAAGTTTTTGGGTGCCACAAAAACACAACTTGCAGCTTAAAAAACAAACACCTTAACAGATAGACATCTATACCGATAGTTGTATATATCGATATGCTGATAGCTCTTTAAAAGTAAAAAAGCCCGGCGGGTGCCGGGCTGAAGTTCTGTTAATAGTTCATTTCAGATTGTCCTTGACTATAGTAAACTTTAAGCTGTCTGGAATATTTAACTCTTTTCTCTTGTCGCTAAACTGCTCTAATGTTAAAGGCCCTATTAAGTTATTCATCGTTCTATAATTGAATCCTCCGGTTATAGGTACGATAAAGAAGTTGGTCATCTTTTTATTCGGCGCTTTGGGAAAAGCACTTGGATGTTGCTTTACTATGATATACTTTTCATTATAGCCCACTGCGAACACTGTTGCCCCAATAACCCCACCACATCCATTCTGATCAGCCGGATCGCAGTAATCTAAACTCAATTGCGATTCATCATCAGGAGCAACTAAGTAGTAATTCCCCACAACTTTTTCTTTTGTATCAAACCCCAAACATCCTGACAATAAACACCATAGTGATAAATATATGATTTTTGACTTCATAATTAGTGTCTTAGTGGTTCAGTAAAAATAAATGTTTGATTAAAGTTGCCCATAGGCCCACTCGTTGGATTCCAACTTGTTGGAGTGATATGATAATCAGCGGAACGTAAACTTGTAATATTGGTGATTGTAAATTGTAAAAAGCCGCCTTCAAGATTAGGCATAACAGAAACGCTATAAGAGCCGACAAACTGTTGTACCGGGCTAAAACCTGCATTCCACAAACCTTTTAATCCAAAGTCGTAATTATAGCTGGTTACTCCCTTTGAATAATAAAGGTTCCGTAAAGTATTAACGCCTGGTGAGTTGCGCATTTCGTTTGCAACTCGGTCATTAATAAATGTTCTACTATCAGCACCAACGCCAGCAGCCCATCCCAAAGTCATAGCTGCAACTGTAAAATCATTAGCTACGCCATCTTTGAATTGTTGCCACTTGCTCGGTGGATCACCTCCCTGATTAGCATTCTTATAGGCTACTCCAACTTTTACAGCCTTTTATTTCCGCTCTGCTCCGGTAACCGGCTTACCGTCTCGCACGATAAGGCACTTTAACAAGTGCATTTTTACATCCCTAATGTACGCAACTGATTTTTATTTTTTCAATTGAATGCTTTCAGTTGAAAGAAAAAGAGTTGGCCGTACCGTTGCCGGACGCTTTAACATAACAGCTTATTATCGTACTGCCGTCCTATAATGCCATTATGTTAAGCAGCAAAGCTGCGCACTTCCGGCTGGCCTGCGCACCTGGTAAGCCGATCATCTGTTACAGCGAAGGTAGCCTCCGAAGCCAGTGCAGTAAAGGGCTTTCGCGGCATAAACCCACAAGCCTTTCACCCACATGGCCATTTATTCCACGTTCCCTTGACAGCCCCGTCTTCTTCCGCTTTTTGGTGCTTAACAGAAGATCACCTAAACATCTATGCCCATATTTATATATGCAGATAGACCTATAGCGGTATAGACAAATAGACCTTTAAAGGAATAGCGGGCTAAACAACTATACGCAGACAAACCCCGGTGCCCAAAAGAAGCAAGTTGTGTTTTTGTGTCCACAAAAACTACCACGGCAGGCCGTGGCAAACTTGCCTTTGCGCCCGCTGGTTGCGTGCTTTGATACGTGAAGCTAAAACACGCTTGACTTTCGGATAAAAGGTTATAGAAAGACCAAGTGGCGCAGGTCTTTCAATCCCTTACCGACCAATGGCGGTAGGGCAAGTAGGTTTTTGGGTGCCACAAAAACACAACTTGCAATGGTAAAAACAAGTACCTTAACACATATACATCTATACGTATATGCCTATAGCTCCATATAAAAAGCAAAGCCCGGCGCTGGCCAGGCTTCGTTTATTATTTCATCGTAAAAAAATCAGCACTCCATTATCTCATTAAACACATGCTCATTCAAGTAAAAAAAACGATATAAAATAGGAGCTGTTAAAACAATCGAAAAAACAATTGGCATAATTATGTTATTTGTGTAGATGCCAAATGCACAAACTATCATTATAAGAACAACGTAGTAAACTACAGACGTAAAATAAATTAACTCTACACTTGTCTCATTCTCCGCTGAGTAGTTAAATACAAACTTGCCTTCGCCTATCCTAGTATGAAAGTCAGATCGGGATATCCTTCTGTCACTAAACTCATCTTCGATAAATATTATGTATCCAGAACCTTTTTCGGTAATCCTATAGGAGTTCTTAGTTAAGTAGTTGGTGACCTTTTCCTCCAAAACTTCAGGTCGGGTTTTGAGTATTCTTTTAATCTTATATTTGAATTTCATGTTCATATTAGTAGCCTCCCTGATATTGCATTGTGTTAATATATCTTTGAGTTGCGCCGCCACTTGGGAGCTGATACGCAGGCCCTATCCAGGTAGTATAACCGACAGCCAACGCGCCACCACCCTGACTTTCTTTCATAAAATTAAGTGATTCTGGAGCGGCGCTTAAACCTAGACTCCAAACTGCATAATTTGAACCAAGCCCACCACCTAAAGCAACAAAATCGAAGGAACCTGACACCCCAGTTGCTAAACCATTCCAATCAGAGAAAGTAGGAAGGTTTTTACTATTTGTCGAATAGATAAAGAAAAAACTATGCGATGCGGAAGGTGAAGCAAAGCCAGGAGCGGCATACACTGTTTTATAATTTCTAGCCCAACCCTTATTGGTTATTACTGTCCCTAGCTCTACGTTTCCGCCAAGCGCCCCAACTGAAGCTCCTGCAGCAATGTTGTATCCCCAACTTATCTGTCCGTACTTGGCTAATTCAGCGGCATGCGGGTCACCCCCCTGATTGGCATTCTTATAGGCTACTCCCTTTTTTTACCGCCTTTTATTTCAGCCCTGCTCCGGTAACCGGCTTACCGTCTCGCACGATAAGGTACTTTTTGCAAGTACATTTTAT
>Ga0157369_10000741_pt1 | contig 42087 bp, 47 predicted proteins | sample C25metaG_FD_113461 | JGI IMG/M metagenome (GOLD analysis project Ga0157369, IMG submission 113461) | Corn rhizosphere microbial communities from Kellogg Biological Station, Michigan, USA - C2-5 metaG | ecosystem: Host-associated > Plants > Roots > Rhizosphere > Soil | place: USA: Michigan... | reverse complement strand
GCTTCTGCATCGCAAGCACGTAGTCGGTCGACTTCATGAACGGGATCGGGTTGACCGGCCGGCCGTCGATACGGACTTCGTAGTGGAGGTGATTGCCAGTCGAACGGCCGGTCGAGCCCATGCGGCCGATCTGCTCGCCGCGGGTCACGTGCTCGCCGGCCTGGACGAGGATCGCCGACATGTGGCCGTAGCGAGTGCTGATGCCGCGGCCATGGTCGATCTCGACGAGATTGCCGTAGCCGCCATTGTTCCAGCCAGCGCGCATCACCGTGCCGTCAGCCGTCGCGTAGATCGGTGTTCCGTAGGCGCCGGCGAGGTCGATGCCCGGGTGCATGGCGGCACCGGCATGGAAAGGATCGGCGCGGACGCCATAGCCGCTGGTGAAAGTGACTTCAGCCTTGATCGGCTTGTCGGACGGAATCGCGATGACGTCGTTCTGAAGCTGGTCGAGCTTCTTCCAGCTGTTGAACAGGGCCTTGAACGTGGGGTTGCCGACGCTCTCGAACGGACCGCCGACGCCGTTCGGCTGACCGGCGGTCGCTGGCTTGATGCCGAGCTTGTGAAGTTCCGCGGCGGTCACCTGGTAGCGAACGTCCAGCGCCTGCGCGACGAGCGCCGCCTGCTGGAGCTGTTGCTGCTCAACTCGGGCGAGCGGTCCCGTCTTGGCAAGTTGTCCGCTCGACGCGGCCGCCTGCACCATCGACGGATCGATCTTCTGGCCCGCGAGCGCCGCTTCAATCAGCGCCTGGCGCTGCTCGAGAAGGCGCGTGCGGACGTCAGTCGCAGCGGCGATCGCCAGGCGCGGGCGAGTGATCAGGCGCGCCGTTGCGTAGCTCGCCCAGCCGACCAGGCAGAGAAGAATGACGAAGAGAACGGCTTGAACGGGAGCGGAAATACGGAAACGACGGAGCTTGGTGCCGTCGTGAATGAACAGGTCGCGGTCGCGGAACAATGCCGTCGTACCGGCCAGAACTTGCGTCATTACGTCCCCGCTCCAAAAGCTCCAGCGACGCACCTTGAGGGGCGCGACGCCGTTTGCACCAACTTCAGGAGCTCCCCAGCCCCCAGCCGGCAGCGTGGAGATTTTCCCTCCGCGTGCTGGCGTGGTCGGGACTGTCCGCCAATGGTTAATAATTTCAACCTTGGCCGCGTCCTGGCGGGATGAGCCGCAGAGTAACTGCGGTGAGCCGTTCAACTGAGCTTCAGCCAGCGCCGGGCCGGCGCCCCCAAATCCCTCGCACGATCCAGAATCGATCGTTTCGGAGTCGTACGCGAATCTTTCGCGCCGCCTTGCGACTGCCGCAATCAGCCTTACAACCGGCGTTGGGCCACGCCGTCCCAACGCGGCGCGAGCTCTCTGCGAGGAGAGTGACATGACCGAAGCGACTGCCGCCACGCCCGAAGTGCGCCCGGCAAGACCCCAAACCAAGCCTCAGCGCCCCAATTTCTCGTCCGGTCCGTGCGCCAAGCCCCCGGGCTGGAGCGCGGACAAGCTCGACACCTCGGCGCTCGGCCGTTCGCACCGCGGGACGGTCGGCAAGGCGAAGCTCGCCGAAGCGATCGAGCGGACACACGCGCTGCTGAAGCTCCCGGCCGACTATCGACTAGGGATCGTGCCCGCGTCCGACACGGGAGCGATGGAAATGGCCATCTGGTCGCTGCTCGGCGCACAGCCGGTCACGATGCTTGCGTGGGAAAGCTTTGGCGCCGGCTGGGTCACCGATGTCGCCAAACAGCTCGAGCTCGACGCCGACATCCGCACCGCCGACTATGGCGAGATCGCCGATCTTTCCGGCATCGATCCCGCCAGCGACATCGTCTTCACGTGGAACGGCACGACCAGCGGCGTTCGAGTTCCCGACGCGGACTGGATTGCAGCCGACCGCACCGGCCTAAGCATCTGCGACGCGACGTCCGCAGCCTTCGCCCAAGACATCGACTGGGCAAAGATCGATGTCGGCACCTTCAGCTGGCAAAAGGCCCTCGGCGGCGAGGCGGCGCATGGGATGATCGTGCTCAGCCCCCGCGCGGTCGGGCGGCTGGAGCGCGAGCCGGCTTCGCGCCCGCTACCCAAAATCTTCCGGCTGACCAAAAGCGGCAAGCTGATCGAAGGCATCTTCAAGGGAGAGACAATCAACACGCCTTCGATGCTCGCGGTCGAGGACTGGCTGTTTTGTCTCGATTGGGCGGAGCGCGCAGGCGGACTTGAAGCACTGATCGCCCGCGCCGATGCCAATGCCGCCGCGCTCGACCGCTGGGTGCGGAGCACAGGCTGGGTCGAGCACCTCGCCGCCGATCCGGCCATCCGCTCGAACACGTCAGTTTGCCTGCAATTCGCCGATCGCTCCGACGAGGACGCAAACGGAGCCTGTCAAAAAGCTATCGGCCAGCTCCTCGAGCGCGAAGGCGCGGCCTACGACATTACGGCCTATCGCGACGCCCCGCCTGGTCTTCGGATCTGGTGCGGTGCAACCGTCGAAACCAGCGACATCGAAGCACTCACCCCGTGGCTCGACTGGGCATGGGAGGCGACGCGATGAGCGATTCTGTACGCGTACTCATCGCCGACAAGATGGACTCCAGGGCGGCCGCGATCTTCCGCGACCGCGGAATTGAGGTCGACGAGCGGCCCGGCCTCACGCCCGACGAGCTTAAGGCGATCATCGGCAAATACGACGGCGTCGCCGTGCGGAGCTCTACCAAGATCAACTCCGCGGCGATGGATGCCGCGCTGCCGCGCCTGAAGGTGATCGGACGCGCAGGTATCGGAGTCGACACCATCGATGTCCCGGCCGCTTCGGCGCGCGGCATCGTCGTCATGAACACGCCCTTCGGCAATTCGATCACGACCGCAGAGCACGCGATCGCGATGCTCTTCGCGCTCGCCCGCGAAATCCCGCAGGCCGACCAGTCGACCCAGTCGGGCAAGTGGGAAAAGAACCGCTTCATGGGCGTCGAGCTTGCCGGCAAGACGCTCGGCCTGGTCGGATGCGGCAACATCGGCTCGATCGTCGCCGACCGCGCCCACGGCCTCAAGATGAGGGTCGTCGCCTACGATCCCTTCCTGTCGCCCGACCGGGCGGTGGAGCTTGGCGTCGATAAGGTCGAGCTCGACGATCTGCTCGCCCGCGCCGACTTCATCACCCTCCACACGCCGCTCACCGAGCAGACGCGCGGCATCCTCAGCCGCGATGCGCTAGCCAAGACCAAGCCCGGAGTCAGGATCGTCAATTGCGCGCGAGGCGGGCTGATCGACGAGGCGGCCCTCAAGGACGCGCTCGATAGCGGCCATGTCGCCGGCGCTGCGCTCGACGTCTTCAGCCAGGAGCCCGCCAAGGAGAATGCGCTGTTCGGCACCCGCGGGCTCATCTGCACCCCGCACCTCGGGGCCTCGACCACCGAAGCGCAGGTCAATGTCGCGATTCAGGTCGCCGAGCAGATGAGCGATTATCTGCTGCTCGGTGGGATCACGAACGCGGTGAACGTGCCGTCGCTGTCCGCCGAGGAGGCGCCCCGTCTCCGCCCCTACATGGCGCTGGCGGAGAAGCTCGGCCGCCTTGTCGGACAAATCGCGGGCACGGAAATCCGTTCGATCGACATCGAGGTCGAGGGCGCTGCCGCCGAGCTCAACATCAAGCCGATCACGGGCGCGGTGCTGGCTGGTGTGATGCGCAGCTGGTCGGACACCGTGAACATGGTCAACGCGCCCTATCTCGCGAAGGAGCGAGGTCTAGCTGTGCGCGAAATCAGGAACGAAGGTGAAGGCGATTATCACACGCTCGTCGCAGTCACGGTCGGCACCGATCATGGCGACAAGCGCGTCGAAGGCACGCTTTTCGGCAACCGCGCTCCGCGCCTCGTCCAGATTTTCGGAGTTCCGGTCGAAGCCGAGCTGACCGGCCAGATGATCTATATCGTCAACACCGACGCGCCCGGCTTCATCGGGGCGCTCGGCACGAAGCTCGGCGAGAATGCAATCAATATCGCGACCTTTAACCTCGGCCGTCGCCAGGAGGCGGGCGAAGCCGTGGCGCTCGTCGCCGTCGACGACCCGATCACGCCCGAGGTCGCGCAACAGCTCCACGACCTTCCCGCAGTCCGCGAAGTCGTCCCGCTGAGCTTCTAACGAAAAGGGCGCCCCAATTGGAGCGCCCTTGGTGCCAGCCGCCTGCGTGCGAGCGGCTGGTGAGGTAAATCAATGCGTATTCTTCATCGCGTCCGCTGTGTTGTCGGCGGCATTCTTCATCGCGTCGGACTTGTTGTCGGCAGCCGCCTTCATCGCGTCGGAAGCGTTGCCGGCATTGGCGGTCATCTGGTCGGCCGAATTATCGACGTTCGCTTCCATCGTATCGGCGGCGTTGTCGGCGTTCGCCTCATAATTGTCGGCGGCCTGCTGCTGCGGATTCTTGTTGCAAGCCGCGAGCGACCCAAGCCCGAGAGCGATCGCGAGAATGGTCGTAGTCTTCATTGGCTTTCCCCTATTGTTTACCCAGCAAGCGCTTAAGCGCGTGACGGCCTGCAATACTCCCGACGGTCGGCTTCTGTTCCGGTTGCTCAATGACAGCCTTGGCGCTGGACGGGCCTTCCTTGTCCGTAGAAGCGCTGTGCTCCTTCGCGGGCTATGGCAACAGGCGCCAATCACGGCGGTCGTAATAGTCAGCGGATTTCGTCGGAAACGGACAATCCGCGGACTCCGGAGTGCGACTGCCCGTCACACCCAACAGGGAGAATCCATGCTCCCCGGAAAGTGGTGCGGTCGACGAGGGCGACCGCGGCTTCCGTCCGCCGATCTTCGCCAGCCAGGCGAGCAATGTGCTGAACTGTCCCGCCCTTGCGTCGTCCGTCCCGTACGAGCGTGAACCATGATAGTCGATTTCCCGGCGCCATTTCATTTTCAATCTCCTTCAGCTGCGAAGCTTCCGGATTTCGATGGCTCCGCGAGCAACACTGATATGTGTTCTTGGCAAACATCAAGCAAACGAATAGAATTATGCTTTAATATAAAAAACTCTGTAGAGAAGCTATGGATATCGTCGTCGCCCGAACTTTCCTCGAGATCGTGAAGACGGGTAGCTTCGTCCGGGCGGCGACCAACCTCAACATCACCCAAACGGCGGTGAGCGCGCGCATCCGGGTGCTGGAGGAGCAGCTCGACCGCCAATTGTTCATCCGGAACAAGGCGGGAGCGAAGCTGACCCAGGCGGGCGACCAGTTCCTTCGTTACGCGACCAGTCTGGTCCAGCTGTGGGAGCGCGCCCGGCATGACGTCGCAATGCCGATTGGGCGCGACAACGTCGTGACGGTCGGTGGTGAGCACAGTTTGTGGAATCCGCTGCTGCGCGATTGGCTGGTTTGGATGAGGAACGAGTGTCCAGATGTCGCGATCCGAGCGCAGATCGATGTTCCGGAGCGCCTGATCGATCAAGTCCAGGAAGGCATCCTCGATCTGGCCGTGCTTTATGCACCGCCCCCACGTACCGGCGTGGCGGCGGAGCTCTTGCTCGATGAGACCTTAGTGGCCGTGAGCACCACCGCTTCCGCCGATGAGAATTCGTGGGAGGACTATGTATTTGTCGATTGGGGACCCGAGTTCAGAGGCAATCACCACACCGCCTTCCCCGACGCTCCCAGCCCCGTTTTGTCCGTCAATCACGGTCCCCTGGCGCTGGATTACATCCTTGCTGTCGGCGGAAGCGGGTATTTCCGCATGGAAGCGGCCCGTCCCCATCTCGAGAGCGGGCGGCTCCATCTGATCGCAAACACTCCACGCTTCTCTTATTCCATTTACGCCCTTTATTCCGCGAAGGCCGACGAGCAGCTTATGGCGCGCGTCCGCAATGGCCTGAGAGCGGTCGCCGGCTCTCCGCACAACCCATAAATGAGATATTTTTGCTATTAATTAGCAATAATATGCGTTTGCTTGGTCTGAGCTGTCCGCTTACTTAGCCATCAGGCGGGTGATGCGGAGACTATCATGCACCTCATCCCGGAACTGTTGGACGATGCGGATCAGCTGACCACCGAACCGGCCGCGCACGAAACCAGTCTGTTCGGCGACATCCCGCGACCGATCTGGATCGCGTTCCTCTCCGCATGGGGTCTGTTGTTCGGACTCTTCCTTCTCTTCTTCACGACCGACGCTCCCTCAACGCTGGCAGTCGTGACGGCCTCGTTCTTCGGACTGATGACGCTCGGCCTGCCCGCGGCCCTCGGCGGCTTCTCGAAATCCTCTTCGCGCCCATGGCGGCGGACCGTCACGACCCGCAACGGCCCGCTTCCGACCGGCGCGGCGGCCGCTCAAATCCTCCTTATCCCATTCGGGGCGGTGATCGGTCTCGCGTTGTTCGTCTTGCTGGCGCTGTAAATGTTCCCCGTCGCGGCAACTTGTCCGCGATTGTGAAAGGGGCGCTCCTTTTCAACCCCCGGGAGCGCCCCAGCCTGTTGCAAAGGATACCCACCTAGACGCCCGCGCCCCCAGCCCGTAGAGCCGCGCGGGCCGCACAGCAGGAAAGCTCGACAGTGGGAAACGTCACCGTCATCGGCGCCCAGTGGGGCGACGAAGGCAAGGGCAAGATCGTCGATTGGCTCGCCAGCCGGGCGGACATGGTCGTCCGTTTCCAGGGCGGCCACAACGCAGGCCACACCCTCGTCGTCGGTAACCAGACCTACAAACTCTCGCTGCTTCCGAGTGGTATCGTCACCGGCACTCCATCGGTCATCGGCAATGGCGTCGTGCTCGACCCGTGGGCGCTGAAAGCGGAGATCGAGCGAATCCGCGAGCAGGGCGTCGAAGTCACGCCCGAAATTCTGACGGTCGCCGACACCTGTCCGCTCATTCTTCCGATACACCGCGACCTCGATGCGCTCCGCGAAGATGCGAGCGGAGCCGGCAAGATCGGCACCACCCGCCGCGGCATAGGCCCGGCCTATGAGGACAAGGTCGGTCGCCGCGCCATCCGCGTCTGCGATCTCGCTCATCTCGACGAGCTCGAGCCAATGCTCGACCGCCTCTGCGCTCACCACGATGCGCTCCGCGCCGGATTCTGCGAGCCGCCGGTCGATCGCCAACGCTTGAGGAACGACCTCGCCGAAATTGCAGATTTCGTCCTGCCCTACGCCAAGCCCGCGTGGCGCGACCTCGACAAGGCCCGGCGCAACGGCAAGCGAATCCTGTTCGAGGGCGCGCAAGGAGTGCTGCTCGACGTCGATCACGGCACCTACCCGTTCGTCACTTCATCCAACACGGTCGCCGGTACGATCGCGGCGGGCAGCGGGACCGGCCCTTCGACCGCGGGATTCGTCCTCGGGATCACCAAGGCCTACACGACGCGCGTCGGCTCGGGCCCCTTCCCGACCGAGCAGGACAACGACATCGGCCAGAAGCTCGGCGAACGCGGCCACGAGTTCGGAACTGTGACCGGGCGCAAACGCCGGTGCGGCTGGTTCGACGCGGTGCTGGTGCGCCAAGCCGTCGCGGTTGGCGGCGTGACTGGCATCGCGCTGACCAAGCTCGACGTCCTCGACGGCTTCGAGGCGGTCCAGATCTGCACCGGCTACCGGCTCGACGGGAAGAAGCTCGACTATCTTCCCTCGCACTCCGCCGACCAGATGCGTGTCGAGCCGATCTTCGAAGAGATCGAAGGCTGGCCGGGCTCAACGCACGGAGCGCGCAGCTGGGCCGACTTGCCTGCGCGCGCGATCAAATATGTCCGCCGGATCGAGGAGCTGATCCGCTGCCCGGTCGCGCTCGTCAGCACCTCGCCAGAGCGCGAAGATACAATCCTGGTTCGGGATCCATTCGCCGGCTAGCGCTCGAGTTCGAAGCGCCCACTATCGCCGACTGGCGCGTCCTCGATTTCGATGTCGTCCACCCGGGCATTGGCGGGACCGCTGCGCATCCGCTCGGTCATTCGTTGGACTGCGCTCTCTTCGCCCTGCACATGCGCTTCGACCGAACCGTCGGGACAGTTCCGGACCCAGCCGCTGATCGACAGCTCGCGTGCCTGTGCCTGACACCATGCGCGGTAAAAGACCCCCTGCACTCGACCGGTCGCCCGAACGTGCCTGGCGATTTCCGCCATCAGACCGTCGAAATATCCGGTGCGTCCTCGGCCTTCATGCCGATGACATTGTACCCGGCATCGACGTGATGGATTTCTCCCGTAACGCCGGAAGCCAGGTCGCTGAGCAGATAGAGTCCCGCCCCGCCAACGTCTTCGATAGTCACGGTACGGCGGAGCGGCGAATTCAGCTCGTTCCATTTCAGAATATAGTTGAAGTCGCCGATGCCGCGCGCCGCCAGGGTCTGGATCGGCCCCGCCGATATGGCGTTCACGCGAATGCCCTCGGGGCCAAGATCGACCGCCATGTATTTGACGCTCGCCTCCAGCGCCGCCTTAGCAAGGCCCATCACATTGTAATGCGGGATCGTCTTCTCGGCGCCATAATACGTCAGCGTCAGAAGCGCCCCGCCATTGGTCATCAGCTTCCGTGCGCGCTGCGCGACCGCGACAAAGCTGTAGACCGAGATATTCATGGTCATCAGGAAATTGTCCATCGACGTATCGACGAATTTCCCGCGAAGCTCGCTCTTGTCCGAATAACCGATTGCGTGGACAACGAAGTCGAGGGTGCCCCACCGCTCACCTATCTGATCGAACGCCGTATCGAGCGCGTCCATGCTGCTGACATCGCAATCGAGCAGGAAGTCCGAGCCGAGCTCCATCGCCAGCGGGCGCACGCGCTTCTCCAGCGCCTCGCCCTGGTAGGAGAAAGCGAGCTCAGCACCCTGCGCGCCCAGCGCCCGGGCGATCCCCCAGGCGAGCGAGCGGTCATTGGCAAGCCCCATGATCAACCCGCGCTTGCCCTGCATCAGTCCGGTCAAAGTGGCCCCTCTCTCTGCAGTACCGGTTCGACATCTTCACCGGGCTGCGGCTCCTCGACCTCAAGCTCGTCGCTGTACGGCCCGGTATAGATTTCGCCCTTTAGCGCGGTGGCGCCGCTTTCCGCCAGCGCCGCGTTGAGCTCGGCGCCGATCACCACGCCCAGGCCGACCATGAAGAAGAAGATGAGCGCGATCATCACGCCGGCAAGGCTGCCGTAAGTGCGCGTGTAGCCACCGAACAGGCTGAGGACAGGCGCGATGAGCTCGACGGTGCCGAGCCACCACCCGGTGATGAACAGGGCTCCGGGCCACTTCCGGCAATCGGACTTGCGGTAGCGCGAGGGCGTTAGCGCAAAGAACAGGAGATAGAAGGTCACGAACAGAGTGACGGCCGGGACGAACCTGTAGAGACCAAGCTCGTGGCCGATGTCCTGGGCCAGCGGGAACCATTCGATGATGAAATGATGGGCGATGGTAAGCAACGCGCTGACCGCAAAGGCGATCATGAGAAGCAGCACCGCCCCTAGGATCAGCAGGATCGATCCCAGCCGATACTCCCAGAAGGGGGCGCAATATTTGACGCCATAGGCGCGGCGGAGAATGTCGCGGATGGTCTCGACGAAGCTGGTCGCGGTCCATAGCCCGATGATCGCACCAAGCCACAGCAGAGTCCCGGTGCGCACTGTCAGAACCTCCTGGATCGGCTCGCGAAGCGTTGCCGCAACGTCGGGCGGAAGCCGCCGCAACACGTTCGTCACCGTCAGCATCGCGTCCTGCCCCTGGCCCAGGAGGTGCGCGACCGCCGCAGCCACGATGAAGAAGGGGAAGAGCGCGACGATCGACAGGTATGCGAGATTGCCAGCGTGGATGAAGCCGTCGTTGTAAACGCCGATCGCGACGCGCTTGACGACTTCCCACGGCGTGAGGCGCGGCTTGAGCTTCTCCTCGACGTCGGTCCCGAAGGCGGCGCGCATCGTTGCGAGACGTTTTCGCCGTTCCTCTGGGGAGAGCGGTGAATGGTCTCTCATCGGCTGGCTTCGTTACACGCCCAGGCTTGCCCGGGGATTGCCGGCGGCGTCCCATTGCTCGGCGAACTGCTGCAAGGCCGAGTCATTGGCGGGTACCTCGATCTCCACGGTCACGAGCTGGTCGCCCCGCTTGCCGTCCTTGGCCGCGAACCCGCGTCCTTTCAGGCGAAGCACCTTGCCTGAGCTCGTTCCCTTGGGAATCGTCAGCATCACCGGACCCTCCGGCGTCGGCACCTTCACCTTGGCGCCGAGCACCGCCTCCTTGAGCGTTACCGGTAGATCGAGCCGGATGTTGGTGCCCTCACGCCGGAAGAACCGATGTGATCCTATCTCGATCGAAACGATCGCATCCCCGCGACCGCCCGGGCCCTCCTGCCCCTTGCCGGCGAGGCGGATCTTGGTCCCATCCTCCAGCCCCTGCGGAAGCTTCAGGTCGATGGTCTTGCCGTCGGCCAGCGTGATCCGCTGCGGCTTCAATGCTACGGCGTCGTCGAAAGAGACCTTCAGCCGGTAGGCGACGTCGGCGCCCTTCTGAGGCGGAGCTGCGCGCTGGCGGAACCCGCCAAACGGCCCGCCTCCCCCACCTCCGCGCCGGGCCGCGCCGGCTGCGCCGAACAGGCCTTCGAACAAGTCGCTGAGGTCGGCCGCGTCCGCACCGCCGAAATTGAAATTTTCGAATCCCTGCGGACCGCCTCCGGGCCCTGCGCCCGCTCCGGAGGAATATCCTCCGAACCCGCCGCCGAAAGGCATCTTGGGATTGCCCTCTTCGTCGATTTCGCCGCGATCGTACTTGGCGCGCTTGTCCTTGTCGGAGAGCAGATCATAGGCAGCTGTCACTTCCGCGAAGCGCTTGGCGGCGTCGGGCTTGTCCTTGTTGCGGTCGGGATGGAGTTGCTTGGCAAGGCTCCGATAGGCCTTCTTGATCTCCGCTTCGCTAGCGCCGCGCTTCAGCCCCAGTCGCTGGTAGAGATCGAGTGCCATTGTTCTCCCATGCCGTAACGATTCCGTGCTGACCAGATGGGTTGCCGTTCCGGCGCGGCCAAGCCTAAGGCCAAAGCACCATGGCAAGCGATCCGTTCCGACTGTTCGACGAATGGTTCGCCGAGGCGCGAGCCAACGAGCCGAATGATCCGGGCGCGATGGCGCTAGCGACGGTGGATGCCGACGGCCGTCCGTCGGTGCGGATCGTCCTCTTGAAGGCTCACGGGCCGGACGGTTTCGTCTTCTACACCAACCAGCTGAGCCGAAAGGGCGAGGAGCTTGCGAATAACCCGCGTGCCGCGCTTCTCCTCCATTGGAAATCGCTTCGCCGCCAGGTCCGCGTCGAAGGCTCGGTGAGCATCGTCTCGAACGAGCAGGCCGATGCTTATTTCGCGAGCCGGAGCCGGGATTCGCAACTTGGGGCCTGGGCTTCCGATCAGTCGCGCCCGCTCGACAGCCGCGGCACCTTCGAACAGCGCTTCGAGGACATGAAGACGAAGTTCGAAAATAAGGACGTCCCGCGCCCGCCTCACTGGGGCGGGTTCAGCGTCGCTCCGGAGAAGATCGAATTCTGGAGCGATCGCCCGCACCGGCTTCACGAGCGCCATCTGTTCACGCGCGGTCCCGACGGCAACTGGACCGAAGGACTGCTCTACCCGTGAGCGAAATCGATGCGGCCGAGCGATCGAAGCTGACCACCCGCGCGGCGATGGCGAGCATCGCCATGGCGGTCGTTCTGATCGCCCTCAAATCCTGGGCCGCGTACGAGACGGATTCGACGGCGATGCTGGGCTCGCTTGCCGACAGCGGTCTCGACTTGCTCGCCAGCCTCGTCGTCCTGCTCGGCGTCCGCATAGCAGCCCAGCCCGCCGACTGGGACCATCGCTTCGGCCACGGCAAGGCGGAAGCGCTCGCCTCGCTGGTCCAGGTCATCCTGATCACGATTTCCGCGGTCTTTATCGGCTTCCGCGCAGTCCAGCGCCTACTCGCCGGCGCGGAGACCGCGGACGCGGAACTCGGCATCGGGGTTTCCCTCGTCGCGATGGTGCTCACGGCCGCGCTGATCACGTATCAGCGCCACGTCGTCCGCCGCACAGGCTCGCTCGCGATCGGCACCGACCGGCTCCATTATTCCTCCGACTTGCTGCTCAACGGTTCCGTGGTCGTCGCGCTCACACTCGATCAATATGCCCATTTGACGGGCGCCGACGCGGTCTTCGGCCTGCTCATCGCCCTCTGGCTCCTCTGGGGTGCGTGGGGGGCGTCCAGCCACGCGCTCGACCAGCTGATGGACCGCGAATGGCCCGACGAGCTTCGCGAGCGCTTCCTCGCGGCGGCGAAAGACTATCCCGAGCTTTCCGGCCTTCACGATTTCCGAACCCGAAGCAGCGGCACCCATTATTTCGCCCAGTTCCACGTCTGGGTCCCGGCGGACTGGACGGTGCAGGAAGCGCACGACCGGCTCGACGCCGCGGAGGAAGCGCTTCGGGAGCGGTTTCCGGGAACGGAGATCCTCATCCACGTCGATCCCGAGGGCCAGACGGACCGCGAGACCATGCTTCCACAGGAAATCACCGAGCGCGCTACTTGACGAGCGACCGTCCTGATGGCGCAATTGCGGCACAATGATCGCACTCGCGCTCATCCTTGCGGCAGCCGCCGTTCCGCAAAGCCTGCTGGACGACGGCGATACCGCCAATCTCGCTTTGACCCAATGCGGGTTTGCCGCCGAGAGATCGGCCCACGCTGCGGGCCTTTCCGTTTCCGCGTTCGAACAGAAACTAGCCAGCGATTGCGCCGCTGAAGAGCACAGGCTTCGGACGGCCAGCGTTCGGATCTTTCGCGCTCGTGGCAGTTCGAATCCCGATGCGGAAGCTGAAAGCATGATCCGCGCGGGGCGCCAGGCGATGGTCGAGGCCTACCGCAGATTGCCTGAGCAGGAGCGTCTCCTGAAGGAGATGCGGCAGATGTGCAGCGAGCAACCCGACGCTTGTAAGAACTAACCTGTCGCCAGCTTCTTCTGAAGCGCGTCGAGCAGCGGTAGTTGGCTTGGAAGCATCATCGCCCGCGCTTCCTCAAGATTCATCCAGCGGGCCTGTTCCACCTCCGGAAATCGTTCGAGCTTTCCGCTCCGGAGCGGCCATTCCATCTCGAAATCGTTGGAGCTCACGGCGTCGGCATCGAGGTCCCCTTCGAGGGCAAAGGCCTCGACCCATTTGCCGCCCGATTGCTTGATCTTCGCGAGCGGGAATGGAACGGCAGTCAGCCGGGTCCCGGTCTCCTCCTCGAATTCGCGTAGCGCCGCTTCGGCCGGGACCTCGCCCTGCTCCACCGCGCCTTTCGGGATCATCCAGGCGCCGGCATCCTTGTTCCGCCAGAACGGGCCGCCGGGCTTGATCAGCAGGACTTCGGTCAATCCGTCCCGCTGACGGAAGAGCAGGACGCCCGCGCTAAGCGGCGGCGGCATCCACCACGCCCTCTATTGCCGCAACAGTCTCGGCGATCGACCCTCCGCCTAGCATTCGCGTGCCGTCGTAGAGCACAGCCGCCTGGCCCGGAGCGACTCCATATTCGCTCTGACGGAAGCGGACGCGGTCACCGTCCCTGGTCGCGGGGACGGCGGGAGCAAGGGAGCGCACCTTAACGCTGACCTCGCGCTGATCCTCGGCGATCCAGTTCCAATGGCCGACCCGCATCGCCTCCACGGCCAAGGCGCGTCGCGGCCCAACCACGATCCGAGCCTGCTGCGGCTCGATTCGAACAACGTAGAGCGGTTCCTTCTGGCCGCCGATCTCGATCCCGCGGCGCTGCCCGACGGTGAAATGCACGACTCCACGGTGCCGCCCGAGCACTCGTCCCTCGAGATCGACAATCTCGCCGGGCTCTTCGGTCTCGGGACGAATGCGCTTCACCAGCGACGCATAATCCCCATCCGGAACGAAGCAGATATCCTGGCTGTCGGGCTTGGCCGCAACCTCCAGCCCCAGCTCAGCAGCGATCCGCCGCACCTCGTCCTTCGGCAGGTCGCCGAGCGGGAAACGAACGAATTCCAGCTGCTCCCGCGTCGTTCCGTAGAGGAAATAGCTCTGGTCGCGGCGCGGATCCGCGCCCTTGTGCAACTCGGTGCGATCGCCGTTCATCACCCGCCGCACATAATGACCGGTCGCAAGGCAGTCCGCGCCGAGCTCGCGCGCAAAGGCGACGAGGTCGACGAACTTCACGCCCTGGTTGCAGCTCGCGCAGGGAACCGGCGTCCGCCCATGCGCATATTCGTCGACGAAACGGTCGATCACTCCTTCCCGGAAGCGGCTTTCGTAATCGAGCACGTAATGCGCGATCCCCAGACGGTCGGCGACCATCTTCGCGTCATAGATGTCCTGGCCGGCGCAGCAGGCGCCCGAACGCCGCACAGCCTCGCCATGATCGTAGAGCTGGAGCGTAACCCCGATCACCTCCGCACCGGTGTTGGCGGCAAGCGCGGCCGTAACGGAGCTATCGACGCCGCCGGACATGGCGACGACGATCCGGGCATCGCCCGATGGGCGGCCGAGCTGAAAATCGATCCACAATGGAGTTCTTCTTTCCGCGCTCTTTACCCGAATTTCACTCCTCCAGACTAGACCGGTGGCAGGACAGACGAGTGAGGGGGCAGGTTTGGCGCGTCACGAGAGGGACTTTCGTAGCAGTACGGAAGCGCCGCTCAGCCTTGACGACCTGCTCGCGCTCCTGGGTTCGGGCGCGGATGTCGACGAGCGCTCGAGGGAGGACGCGATCGCCTGCTATCTCTCGGGGGGAGAGGGCTGGCGGGAAGCAATGAGGATCCTTGGCGGAACCTTCGCCGGCGAGGAGACAGGGTTAAAGGAGCGTAAGGCTGACTGACCGGTGCGTTAACCAGCGCGTTTCAGAATATTTTCAATCGCTGGGATTTAAGAAGTCGGCATTCGCAATGATTAAGCAGGTGTGACGAAACGATGCTCGAGAATCAGAAAATTCGTCCGGCCCAGGTCATCGGACCTCTCGGCGAGCCCCTGACGCTCGACTCCTTGCCGCCTGCCGAAACGACGCGCTGGGTCGTTCGCCGCAAGGCCGAGGTGGTTGCCGCCGTTTCCGGCGGGCTCCTGACTGTCGACGAAGCCTGCAAGCGCTACACCTTGAGCCTCGAGGAATTCACCAGCTGGCAACGCGCGGTCGACCGCAGCGGAATGCCGGGCCTCCGGGTCACGCGAATCAAGCAGTATCGCGACCAGTACGAGAAGCAGCAGCGCTACTGAGCGGCCTTAACCAGCGATAAGCTGGACAGGCTCCCTCCTATCCGGAACAACCGCCGAGCGTCACGCGTCTGTGATGCCGCAACGGCGCGTCCTCGGACGCCGGATAACAGGAGGGAAAGCTCATGGATCTTGGCGGAATCATCGTCTGGCTGATCGTCGGCGGAATCATCGGCTGGCTCGCCAGCCTCATCATGCGGACCGACGCACAGCAGGGCATCATCCTCAATATCGTCGTCGGCATCGTCGGCTCGGTCATCGCCGGACTCTTGTTCCATCCGGCCGGAATGCTCGAAGGTTTCCTCTATTCGCTGATCGGCGCGATCATCCTGCTCGCGATCGTCAACCTCATTCGCCGCGGAACTGTTCGCTAGACGTAAACGGTCTTGAAGTAGGGCCGCGCGGCAAGCGTCGCGCAGCCCTTTCTTGTTATTGAAGCTCGAAGGTCATTCCCAGGCTGACCTGGAGCTTCTGCTCACCCGGCGCGATAGCCGTCGAGGAGTCTCTTTCCCCCCGCGCCATCATCATCGGCATCGGCGGCGGCGCCGGAGGGACGGCGTAGCCGCCGCTCTCGCTCACTGATACCACCCGCACGACCCTCAGGCCGAGCGAACGGGCATAAGCCTCCGCCCGTGCGCGTCCGATCGCGACCGCATTGGCGCGCGCCTCGTCGAGCGCCGGCTCCGGCTTGTCGATCGTCAGGTTCGGCCCGTTGATCTGGTTCGCGCCCTCCGCGACCAGCGCGTCAAGGATCTTCCCCGAGCTTCGGATGTCGCGGAAGCGGATCGTCAGCGTGTTGGTGGCCGTGTAGCCGACCAGTTGCGGCGACTGGTTCTCGGGATAGCGATATTCGGGGTTGAGATTGACATTGCTGGTCTGAATGTCGCGGTCCGCGACCCCGGCACGCTTCAGCGCCGCGACGACCTTGTCCATCCGGTTTGCCGCATCTTGCAATGCCGCACTTGCGGTCGCCGAGCGCGAGACGACGCCGGCCGAGATGATGGCGATGTCCGGCACTCGGCTAACCTCGCCGGTCGCCGTCAGGTCCAGGCGGGTGCCGGCAATCGTCTGGGTAATTGAAGCCTGCTGAGCCACAGCCGGCGAGGCAAATGCCGCGGCGCCAAGCACCAGCAGCGCGCCGAAAAGGGCCTTTTTCATCATGTTTGTCCTTCGCTGTTCACGTTGCGCGCAAGGCTTGCTTGAGCGCCATGGCTGTTCGCTGAACAGCGTCGGGAATGCTACACTCGGCGGCGGGCGATCAACCGGTAGATCACGAGGAGAATGATGGCCCCGACGATGGCGGCGATGAAGCCGGCGCCCTCGCCTGTGCTATACCAGCCAATGGCATGACCGATCCAGCCTGCCAGCAGAGCACCGGCGATCCCAAGCAGGATCGTAATGATGCACCCGCCAGGATCGCGTCCGGGCGTCAGCAGCTTCGCGATCGCGCCGGCGATTCCGCCGATGATGATCCAGCCGATGATTCCGTAATGTTCCATGCCGCGTCCCCTTGTTTTCCCGGGTCGTTCAACCGACCTTCAACTGCCGTGGGCCAACGCGCGCTCGCCAAACAAGTGCCACGCTTGGTCGAAAAGCAGTGGCGACGAATGTTGCGGCGCGGTCTGTTGCACGGGGTGAGTTATTAAGATAATACAGTCGGCCAACGATCCGGGCGGATTCGCGCCGGTGGGACATATTGGGCAGGGAAGAATGAACCGCGAAACTTCGATCTATTCGTCCGACACGCTTGTGGTCGAAGACGGTTCGCGTCGGCGCCGGCGGCTGGTGATCATCGGCGCGCTGGCTGCGCTTGCGCTGTTCGTGATCGGCCTCGGCATGCTGACCAGTCAGCGGACGAGCAGCGGTGGAACGCCGGCAGGGGGAGCTGCGGGGGGCGCCGGAACCGGCCAGATCCCGAGCGTGACGGTCGTCGTCCCCGGCCGCGATGCCGTCGGCAAGGTCGTCACCGCCAGCGGTCCGCTGGGCGCCCGCCGTGACCAGCCCGTTGGCATCGCCGGCCAGGGCGGCCGCGTGATCAGCGTCCTCGTGGACGCCGGAAGCTGGGTACGCGCCGGGCAGACGCTCGCCGTCATCGATCGCTCGGTTCAGGCGCAGCAGGCCGCCCAACAGTCGGCGCAGATCGAGGCTGCCAGGGCGCAGGCCGCGCTCGCCCAGTCGGATTATGACCGCGCGATCGCTCTTCAGGGTCGCGGGTTCATCTCGAAGGCCGAGATCGACGCGAAGAAGGCCGCGCGCGATGCAGCCAATGCGCAAGTGCGCGTCGCCCAGGCTCAGCTTGGCGCGACCCGCGCGCAGATCGGGCAGCTAGATGTCCGCGCTCCGACCGCGGGCCTGGTGCTCGCGCGCAACGTCGAGCTCGGCCAGATCGTCAGTCCCGGCTCCGGCGCTCTGTTCCGCCTCGCCGAAGGCGGCGAGATGGAGATGCGTGCGCAGCTTGCCCAGCAGGATCTCAGCAATGTCCATGTCGGAATGCCCGCCCAGGTCACACCGGTCGGCTCCGGCCAGAGCATCACCGGCCATGTCTGGCAGGTCGCGCCGACGATCGATCCGCAGTCGCGGCTCGGTGAGGTCCGGATCGCCGTTCCCTACAGTCCCGCGATGCGGCCGGGCGGCTACGCCCAGGCAAGCATCACGGCGGGCACGACTACCGCGCCGATCCTGCCGCAGAGCGCCGTGCTGAGCGACGACAAGGGCAATTACGTCTACATCGTGAACGGCAGGAATGAGATCGAGCGACGCAACATCCAGATTGGAACGGTCGGCGAGAACGGTGTCACCGTGGTTTCCGGTCTGTCGGGCAATGAGCCGGTCGTACTTTCGGCGGGCCCATTCCTCAATCCCGGCCAGAAGGTGAAACCGAAGCGCGCTGCCGCGCACTAGGACAGTAGAAAAGTCGTAAAGTCATGAACTTCCGCAACATCTCGTCCTGGTGCATCCGCAACCCGGTTGCCCCCATCGTGCTTTTCGTCGGGCTGATGCTGGCCGGGCTGGTCGCTTTTGCGCGAATGCAGGTCAACAACGCCCCGGACATCGATTTCCCGGCGGCGATCGTGTCGATTTCTCAGCCCGGGGCGGCGCCCAACGAGGTTGAGACGCAAATCACGCAGCGGGTCGAATCCGCGGTCCGCGGCGTGCAGGGCGTCGACGAGATCAGCAGCACGGTGACCGAAGGCAACAGCTTCACCTTCATCACTTTCCAGCTCGGCACACCGACCGATCGCGCGGTCAACGACGTTCGAAGCGCGGTCGACCAGGTCCGCGCCGATCTGCCCGATGGAATCCTTCAGCCGGACATCGAGCGGGTCAACGCCGAGGACGAGCCGATCACCGTCGTCGGGGCGCAGACCACCGACATGAGCCTCGAGCAATTGAGCTGGTACATCGATAATACCGTCGCCAAGCGCTTGCTCAGCGTGCCGGGCATTGCCGCCGTCTCGCGCGGCGGCGGAGTCAACCGTGAGATCCGGGTCATCCTCGATCCCGCGGCTCTCCAGGCGCAGGGCATCACCGCGGCCGAAGTCAACCAGCAGCTGCGCCAGAGCAACATGAACGCCGGCGGCGGTCGCGCCGAAGTCGCGGGCTCGGAGCAGAACGTTCGCGTGCTCGGCAACGCGCAGGATGCATATCAGCTTTCACAGACCCAGATCGCGCTTCCCGGCGGGCGCTTCGTCAAGCTCGCCGATCTCGGCAAGGTCGAGGATTCGTACGCCGAGCAACGCTCGATTTCGAAGATGAACGGCCGCCAGGTCGTCACCTTCCAGGTCCAGCGCGCCAAGGACACGTCCGAAGTCAGCGATTACGAAGCCGTCTGGAAGGAAATGCACAAGATCGAGAAGGAGAACCCGAAGGTTCACTTCTCGGAAATCTTCAACACCGTCGACCACACGAAGGCCCAGTACAAGTCGGCGATGGAAGGACTGATCGAGGGCGCGATCCTCGCCGTCCTCGTGGTGCTCCTGTTCCTCCGCGACGTCCGCGCGACCGCCATCTCGGCGATCGCCATCCCGCTTTCGGCAATCCCCGCTTTCTTCTTCATGAGCTTGATGGACATCAACCTCAACTTCATGTCGACGATGGCGATGGGCCTCGTTTCGGGCGTGCTCGTCGACGATGCGATCGTCGAGATCGAGAACATCGTCCGACACATGCGAATGGGTAAGTCGGGCTATCAGGCGTCGCTAGACGCAGCGGACGAGATTGGCCTGGCCGTTCTGGCAACGACCATGTCGATCGTCGCGGTGTTCCTGCCGGTCGCGCTGATGCCGGATGTCGCCGGTCAGTATTTCAAGGCGTTCGGATTCACCGTCGTCCTCTCGGTGCTGATGAGCCTGCTCGTCGCCCGAATGATCACGCCGCTGATCGCCGCTTACTTCCTTCGCTCGCACGGCCAGCAGCCGCACGCGAACTGGAAGTGGATGGATATCTACCTGAAAATCCTGAACTGGAGCCTCGACACAACGAAGGCTCACGCCCTTCTCGAGCGCCTGCCGAAGATTCCCCGCCGGTACGGCTATTACGCGATCCTGGCCCTCCTGCTGCTGCTGATCGGTGCCGCCTTCTTCGCGGGCACCGGCGCCTCGATGATGGCGCTCGGCAAGCTTCCGTGGAACGGCGCAATCAAGCTGGTGCTCGCCCTGATCGTGGGGGGAATCGCGGCCTTTGTCGTCACGAAGCTGATCAGCTTCCTCGTCCGTGCGATCGGCGGCGACTTCGGCGACTGGTACTCGATCGCGGCCGGGCGATGGGATGCTCGTTTGCAGGACCACCGTCTCGCGATGGTCTTCGCCGGCTTGATCACCCTGCTGCTGAGCGCCGTCCTCTTCGGGACTCTGCCGCAATCCTTCTTCCCGCCGCAGAACAGCGATTATTCGCGCGCCAACATCACGCTCGCACCGGGCAGCACGCTGGAGCAGACCGAAGCCGTTACCGACCGGGTGGCGGGGATCCTGGTCAAGGATCCGAGCGTCGATCGCGTGTTTGAGAGCGTCCAGGTCGGAACCGCGCACGTCAACATCGTTCTCAAGAAGAACCGCAAGGTGAAAAGCACCGTGTTCGAGCGGAACCTGTCGCCAACGCTCGCTGCAATTCCCGACGCTCGAGTCAGCTTCCAAAGCCAGAATGGCGGCGGTCCCGATGCGGACTCGCGCGACATCGAGCTGTATCTCGGTGGCGAGGATCCGGCGGAGCTCAACGCCGTCGCGAATGAGATCGCAAAGGAAATGGAGACGGTCCCCGGACTTCGCGCACCGCGCGTTGGAAGCAATCTCGCGCAGCCTGAAATCACGATCAAGCCGCGATTCGACTTGGCTGCCGACCTTGGAGTCACCACCTCGGCGCTGAGCCAGACGGTACGGATCGCGACCCTCGGCGACATCGAGCAGAACAGCGCCAAATTCTCGCTGTCCGACCGTCAGGTGCCAATTCAGGTTTCGCTCTCGGAGGATGCGCGCAAGGATCTGTCAGTCCTCGAGAACCTGCCGGTTCCGACCTCGAGCGGAAGCTCGGTCCCGCTGAAGGCGGTTGCAGACATTGGCTTTGGATCGGGACCGACCACGATCAGCCGCTCGAACCAGCTTCGGCGCCTGGCGATCGGCGCCGATCTGGCACCCGGCGTCGTCGAAGGCGACGTCTGGGCCAAGATCAACAATCTGCCGAAGGTCAAGAACCTGCCGCAGGGCATCCAGAAGATGAACCTGGGCAACCAGAAGTGGCAGGCCGACCTGCTGTTCAACTTCGCCATCGCCCTGATTTCGGGCGTGTTGCTGGTGTTCGCGGTGCTGGTGCTGCTCTACCGCCGCTTCCTCGCGCCGTTCGTGAACATGGGCTCGCTGCTGCTCGCTCCATTGGGAGCGGCGATTGCGTTGCATATCGCGAACCAGCCGGTGTCGCTGTTCGTGCTGATCGGGATCCTGATGTTGTTCGGGATCGTGGCGAAGAACTCGATCCTTCTCGTCGACTTCGCGGTCGAGATGATGAATCACGGCATGGAGAAGAACAAGGCCATCTGGGAAGCGGGCCACAAGCGCGCCCAGCCGATCGTTATGACCACGGTCGCGATGGTCGCGGGGATGCTGCCCACGGCATTCTCGCTTAGCGGCGATAACAGCTGGCGTGCCCCGATGGGCATCACCGTCATCGGCGGCCTCCTTTTCTCGACCGTGCTGACCCTTCTGCTGGTGCCGTCCTATTTCTCGATCGCGATTTCGGTCGAATCGCGCGTCGGACGCATCTTCCACCGGCTCGTCGGCGCCGATGCGCACGCTACCGGGCACGCCGTCCCGGCAGAGTGATGAACCTCGGCGCCGGCTCAGCTATTGAGCCGGAATGAAGGCGATGGCCAACGGCGCTCTGTTCCGCTTCAATCCGGCGCAACCCGGTGCGCAAGGAATGAAGGTCGTCGCGACTGGGCTACTGATCGCCATGGCCGCGGTCTTCGCTTTCGCTCGCGCCTTCGAGCACCAATATCCCGCACTTTCCTATGTGAAATCGTTCGCCGAGGCGGCGATGGTCGGCGGCCTCGCCGACTGGTTTGCGGTGACCGCTTTGTTCCGCCACCCGCTCGGCCTGCCGATCCCCCACACAGCAATCATCCCGCGCAACAAGGACCGGATCGGCGAAGCGCTGGCCAATTTCATCCGCGAAAATTTCCTTGTGCCAAGGGTCGTCGCCCGGCGGATGCAGAGGCTCGATGTTGCGGGCGCCGCCGGTCGCTTCCTCCAGACTCCGGCTGGTGAGGGCACGCGGATTCGTGCCGGAGCTTCGCGGCTAATCGCGGACATTTTTGAAAGCCTCGACGACGAACGACTAGGCGGAATCGTGAAGGGCGCGGTCAGCACGCGCCTCCGCAAAACCGAGGTTTCGCCGCTGCTCGGCCATGCCCTCGCCTCCGCAATCAACGAGGACCGTCACGTGCCCATGCTCGAGGCAGCGATCCGCTGGACGGCGCGAGCGCTCGATGCGAACGAACCTTTGATCCGCGAGATGGTGCGCAAGAAAGCGAACTGGATCCTCAAGCTCGCGGGCCTAGAAGCGAAGCTCGCCGACGCAATTATCGATGGATTGCGCAAGCTCACCGTCGAAATGTCGACCGACCCCGCGCATCCGGTGCGGATCAAGATCGAGGAAGCCCTCGCCCAACTCGCCAACGACCTTCAGAGCCGTCCGGAGACACGCGAGCGCGTCGAGTCGATCAAGGAGCAGCTGCTCGACAACAAGTCCGTCAGCGTTTGGCTCGACACCATCTGGCAGAAGGGCCGCGAAGCGATCATCCGCGCCGCGCGCAACCCCGACGCCGTGCTCGCCGGAAAGCTCGGCGAAGTGCTCAAATCGATGGGGGGCACGCTCGAAAAGGACCGGCGCATCCGCGCCGCGATCAATCAGTTCGCCAGGCGCGCTGCAGTCGGGATGGCGGCAAGCTATGGCAGCTCGATCGTCACGCTGGTGTCGGAAACCATCCGCGGCTGGGACGCTCGCACCGTCACGGCCCGTCTTGAATCGGCCGTCGGCCGCGACCTTCAGTACATCCGCATCAACGGCACGATCGTCGGCGGGCTTGTCGGCCTCATCCTTCACGTGCTGGACAGCCTGTGAGCGAGGAACTGGACGATCTTGCCGAGGCCGCGCGCAATCGCGGATTGAAGCTCGTCCGTTCGCGCGTCAGGACCCCGAAGAAGCGGCGGTTCGGCAAGGTCGGCCTCACCGACAGGAGCGGCAAGCCGATCTTCGGAATGGATGAGAAGGGCCCAGCCGCGAAGCCGGACGAGGTGCAGGACTATCTGCGCAACCTGGGTGCGAAGGACTGGGGCGCCTCGCTCGACGTCGCGGTTCTTCCCAGGAAGAGAAAACCGACGAAGGTCCGGCGTGAACCCGCGAATGATGCCGAACCCGAACCGAAGAAAGAACCAGCGTCCAAACCGAAGCGCGAGCCGAAGGTATCTCCGAAGCCGAAACTACGGGAAGCGAAGCCTTCTGACGCGCCGCGGCTGGTGGAGCTGATTCACGAGCTCGGCCACGAGATCGACGAGAAGTCGGTCGCCAAAAATCTCCGTAAGCTGAAGAAAGCCGGCGAACTGCCGCTAGTCGCCACCCTCGACAAGAGAGTGGTCGGCCTGATCGGACGTCACCTCATGGTGACCGTCCACCGCGCAGCTCCCGTGGGGCGAATCCCGATCCTCGTCGTCGACAGCGAGGAACGCGGCCAGAATATCGGACGGCTGCTGGTCGACGCGGTCGAGCAATGGTGTCGGGACCAAGGCTGCAAACTCATCGAAGTGACGAGCAACGAGCGCCGAACGGCGGCCCACGCCTTTTACCGTCATTTGGGTTACGAGCGGACCAGCCTCCGCTTCTTCAAAAAACTCTAACTCCCGCTTCGCCGCTCGATGGTAGCCCCGACCGCCGAGAGCTTTTCCTCCAGCCTCTCGTAACCGCGGTCGAGATGGTAGACGCGCAGCACCTCGGTCTCGCCTTGCGCGACTAGTCCCGCCAGCACGAGACTCATCGAAGCGCGCAGATCGGTCGCCATCACCTGCGCTCCGGTCAGCTCCTCCACCCCATGGACGATCGCCGAGCGGCCGTGAATGTCGACGTCCGCGCTCATGCGGCGCAGCTCGGGAACGTGCATGTAGCGGTTCTCGAAGATCGTCTCCTCGAGGAAGCTGTCGCCCTCCGCCATGCACAGCATCGCCATGAATTGCGCCTGCATGTCGGTCGCGAAGCCCGGGAACGGCGAGGTCGACAGCGCGAGAGGCTTCAGCCCGCCATTGGCGCTGACCTTGATCCCGCGATTGTGGAACTCGATCATCAGCCCGCAGTGCGCGAGCGCGTTCAGAGTCGCCTGCATGTCGTTGGGGCGGGCGCCGATCAGGTCGAGCGATCCCCCGGTGATTCCGGCGGCGCAGGCATAGCTGCCCGCTTCGATCCGGTCCGGCATCACCTCGTACGTCGTTCCGCTGAGTCCTTCGACACCGTCGATGATCAGGTGAGATGAGCCAATCCCCTTGATCTTCGCGCCCATCGCTACGAGCAAATTGCAGAGATCGGCGATCTCCGGCTCGCGCGCCGCGTTGAACAATTGAGTCCGCCCTTTGGCGAGAACTGCCGCCATGACGGCATTTTCCGTTGCGCCGACCGACACGACCGGAAAGCTGAAATCGCCTCCCGGCAGTCGCCCACCCTTGGGCGCGCTCGCCTTCACATAGCCCGCCGCGAGCTCGATCTCCGCGCCCATGCACTCGAGCGCCTTCAGGTGAAGGTCGATCGGGCGGTCGCCGATCGCGCAGCCGCCCGGCAACGACACGGTTGCCTCGCCCATTCGGGCCAGCATCGGACCGAGCACCAGCACCGACGCGCGCATCTTGCGCACCATGTCGTAGGGCGCGACGGTCGAGACGATCTCCTCCGCCTGCAGCGTCATCCGCCGTCCGATCTCCCCTTTCTTCACGCCGGCGACGGAGGTCGAGACTCCGAGCTGGTTGAGAAGGTGGGCGAACGTATCGACGTCCGCGAGCCGCGGCAGGTTGGTCAGCGTCAGCTTCTCCTCGGTGAGAAGCGCGCACGGCATCAGGGTCAACGCCGCGTTCTTTGCGCCACTGATCGGGATCTCGCCCTTGAGCTTGGCCCCGCCCTTGATCCAGATGCTATCCACCGGCGCGCTTTAGCGAAGGCGAAGCGCGGCGCAACCGCTCCTCCCTATCGCGTAGCGATGGGGAGGGGGACCGCTGCCGAAGGCAGTGGTGGAGGGGTTCGGCGTCATACCCCTCCACCATCGAATCTTCGTTCGATGGTCCCCCTCCCCACGAGCTACGCTCGCAAGGAGGAGCCTAGAAGCTACGCCTTCTCCAGCGTGCACTGTAGCGGGTGCTGGTTCTCGCGGGCGAAGTCGATCACCTGCGTGACCTTGGTCTCCGCCACTTCGTAGGTGAACACGCCGCACACGGCGACGCCCTGCTGATGGACCTGGAGCATGACCCGCGTCGCGTCTTCGATGCCCATTGAGAAGAATTGCTGCAGGACCAGGACGACGAACTCCATCGGCGTATAGTCGTCGTTGAGCATCAGGACTTTGTAGTTCGACGGCTTCTTGGTCTTCGGCCGAGTGCGCGTCGCAACGCCGGTCTCGATGTCGTCGAGGCCGTCATCATCGGGCCCATTGGCCATCTTGATCAAACGCGAAATCATTGGGCTCTAAAATATGGCAAGCCGGAAAAACGCCGCAAGGCGGGAATTAGCAGCAGTCGCGTAAAAAATTGGCGACCGCTCCAACCGGGAGCGGCCGCCACAAGTCGTTGCCGGACTTTTTAGGAGGGGAGAGGGTCAGGCAACGAGCGAATTGAAGCGCTCGGCATTGGCCGTGGCGCGGTTCGAAATCGGCTGGAACGCCTCGCCGGCGAGCTTCACCAGCGATTCGGCGAGCTTCGAGCTCTCGGCGACCGCGCGGTCGAACGAGGCGCGGGCGAAATCGCCCTGAAGCTGCAGATACTCGGTCGGCGACTTCGCCTCGGCGAGCGTGCGGATCGCGTCCGCGGCCTGCTCGAAGCCCTCGCGCTGCTTGGCGACGACGTCCTGGCCCAGGGCCTTGGCTCCCTCGGCGGCGACTCGGCTGGCCTCGACGACCGCCTCGACGTTGGCGCGGGTCAGGTCGGCCAGCTCCTGGGCGACCTTCTGGCTCTTGGTTGCGAACTCCTGACCGCGCTCGTTGGCGTCGGCGAAGAGCGACTGGAATGGCGCGAAGGCCGGAACGGCGTCGAAGCCGTTGAAGAAATTGCTGTTGGTCACGGTTTCAATCCTTTTCTGAGCGACGCGGGCGGTCTTGCGGGCGCCGTTGATCTTTCGAGGGGTACGGGTCTTGCGAACGGAGCGGCGGGTCGCCTTCTGGGCAACCGCTTCGCGCTTCGTACGGCGAGCGGACGTTGCGCGGGTGCGCTTCGCGACCTTCTTGCTTTCCTTGGCGATCGTCTCGACAACGTCCGCGACGGTCTCCGCGACCTTGGCCGGAGCCTCCGCTGCAGCCTGCGCCTCAACCTTCACTTCGTCAGCCATCGAATCGTTCCTCTGAATTTTTGTTGCAGTGCACAATATGCGATTGCGGTGCACCATTTCAAGTGATTTCTTGTGCGCTGCAACATCCGGTCGCTTGACGGCCACGGCTTACCCGAAGCAAGAGCGGTCATGGACCCGTCGACCGACCAGCCGACCCGCCAGCGCCGCGGCCTCCTGATCGTGCTCTCCTCGCCTTCCGGGGCGGGCAAATCGACGATCTCGCGGTTGTTGCTGGAGGCCGACAGCGAGGTGACGATGTCGATATCGGCGACCACGCGGCCGAGGCGCTCCGGCGAAGTCGAGGACGTGGACTACCATTTCGTCGATGACGCCAAATTCGACCAGATGGTCGAAGACGGCGAATTCGCCGAGTGGGCTTATGTCTTCGATCATCGCTACGGCAGTCCCAAGGAGCCGATCAAGGACGCGCTGAAGGTCGGCCACGACATCCTGTTCGACATCGATTGGCAGGGTACCCAGCAATTGCGCGGGGCCTTCGGCACCGACCTCGTGCGGATATTCATCCTTCCTCCGTCAATGGAAGAGCTCGAGCGGCGTTTGCGCAGCCGCGGCACGGACAGCGAGGCGGTAATACAGAGCCGCATGACTCGGGCCGCGAGCGAGATCGGCCATTGGGGCGAATATGATTACGTCCTGATCAACCAGGACATGGATGAATGCCTTTCAGAAGTGCAGTCGATCATCGCCGCCGAGCGGATGCGCCGCGATCGCCGTCCCTATCTCTTCGATTTCGTTCGGCGGCTCGTCGAGCGGCCAAATTATTAGAGATCGAGCAGGCTTAGAAACTCAGCCGCGGCGAAGAAGTCACGGTGCTTGTTCTCAAGCGCCTTCTCGGCCTCGGAATCGACGCCCCACTGCTCGAGCTGCCACCGCTCGTCGATACTGACCGCCTGCCACGCCTGCTCGACCGACATCGCCTTCTCAAGGACAGCGAGCGCGGCAATGAGCGAGCCGCCGGTCGTGACCAGCGGCGACAGGCCGGCGAGCCGGAACGAATCCTGCGCCGCGACCGCCTGGCTCAGCTGCTCCACCGTCGCCGGCGGCTGCGGGACGTGGATCAGCCCCGAGGTGGTCGAGAAATCGACGTCGTACCGCCGCCGAGCCCACGACAGCAGCTTGTCCCACCCGGTCTTCTGCCGCTCGACGAGCTCCGGCGGCCAGTCCGACCGATAGCAGGCAAGATCGGCCTCGGCGTAGCGCGCTAGACCCCCGGCAACCGCCTGGCGCTCGGGCGCGACGCGGTCGATCGCGGCGTTCGAAAGCCCGGTGAGCGGCATCCCCCGGGGATCGATCTCCTCACCCACCGAGCGCCACTCCTCCGCCATCGCGTTCGCCAGCGCTTCGGTCGGAACGACCAGCGCCGCGCGCGCCGGAGTCCGCACCGGGCGCCCATCAAGCTCGATTGCCCAGCTCCCGTCCTGCGCAACAACCGCGACGTCCTTCCAGAAGCGCTTCATTCCTTGTTCGCGCGGATGTCGGATGGAAGCCGGCCTGCGGCTCGATCCTGTTTGTCCCACGCCTTCTTCTGAATGCGAGGGGCGATCAGGCCGATGATCACACCAAGGATGCAAACAATCGCGCCCAGCTGAGGCCACCCGCCGGGTCGCACGATAGAGGTGTACAAGATCGCGAGGCCGACGAAGAAAATGATCACTCCACAGAGTCGCACCAGCGAATAGACGAGCAGCCGCTCGCGGTAGAGCTTGTCATCCATCGGCATGCTCCCGGATCAGATGGAGGGCTTCGATCGGCCGGGCCGCCACCGCGACCGCGCCCGCTTCGAGCAGTTCGTCCGAATCGTGATAGCCCCAGCCCGCGCCAATTCCGCGAGCCCCCGCATTGACCGCCATCGCCATGTCGAAGCTGGTGTCGCCGACGACGATGCTGCTTCCCGGCGAAGCTCCAGCCTCCGCGATCGCCTGCTCGACCATCGACGGATGCGGCTTGGAAGGATGCCGGTCGGCGGTCTGGAGCGACACGAACCGCGCATGAATGTCGTGGCTTTCCAGGCAATGCCGTAAGCCGCGGTCCGACTTTCCGGTCGCCACAGCCAACAGCCACCCGTCCTCTTCCAGGGCATCGAGCAACTCGAGCACACCGTCGAACAGCGGCTCCTCCACTTCGCCTGCCGCCCGAAGGGTCCAGAAGACGCGCTTATAATCTTCCGCAAGCGCGACATGCTGCTCGGCCGATGTTCCAGGCAACAGCGCCGCCATCGCATCGGTCAGGCTGAGCCCGATCACCTTGCGCGAGAGCTCCGGCGGAGGAAGCTCCAGCCCATGCTGCTCGAAAGCCGCGGCGAGCGCCCGAGTAATGGTCGCGCCACTGTCGACGAGCGTCCCATCACAATCGAAAATGGCGAGCCTGTTCACTTGGGACCCGTCAATTCGCGAATGGCTGCCACGATATCGTCCCGGCCGGCGCCTGATTGGCCTTCGATCGTCGCTGCGAGGTCATCCGCGCCCTTGCTCTGGTTGAACTTGCGAGTCCCGCGGATCTTCGTTGGATCGACCTCGAAACCGATGATCGCGCGTGTCAGCGCATGGAATTTGCCGGGATCCATTTTCGATCGCGTCCAAGGATTGTCAGGTTGAACACGCCGCTCGTGAGTGTCGCTGAGACGGTCGAGGAAGCTGACCAGCTCCTCGTCCCCCATCTCGCGCGCCGTCCCCTCGACTTCGACTGCCTCATAATGCCAGGTCGGCACCTGATCTGCCGACGCGTACCAGTTGGCGCTTTGGTAGGCCTGACGTCCGCTGACGCTGATCAGAACCGGCTGGCCAGCGAGCCTGTCCGCAATGCGGTTGCGACGAGCAACGTGGAACTGGGCCTTGCCATCAACCACGATGACTGGCGCGTGGACGACGAAAAGCTGTCCGGATGCGCTCGTAAAGATGTGCGCAAAGGACCGGTCCGCGACGAACCGGAGCATTTCCTCCGGATCCGACCACTCGAACGCGCGATTGGGGTGCATCAGCGCTTGCCCCGTCGGGCGCTGCTTCCACGGGCCCTCCGCTCGCCGCGGCGCTCGCGGCGCCTAGCCTTTGCTGCCGCGGCGACCCTGCGTTGCTTCGCTTCCGGCGAAGCTGCCGCCTTCTGGTCCAACGGAAGGGCATCGCCCGCTGACGGGTCGAAGCCCATCGTCGCGAGGCTTTCGGCGATGTGCGGAGGCAGTTCCGCTGTCACGTCGATGACTTCACCGCCCGGCGCGTCGATCCGGATTCGCCGCGCATGCAAATGAAGCTTACGGCTGATCCCTCCCGTCAGAAACGCCTCCGGCCCTCCATATTTTGCATCCCCCACGATCGGATGCCCGATCACCGCCATATGCGCGCGAAGCTGGTGGGTGCGGCCTGTCAGCGGCTGAAGCTCGACCCAGGCGGCGCGGTTGCCGGCGCGGTCGATCACCCGCCAGTGGGTCTTCGCGGGAAGTCCGCCCTCGGGATCGACGTGCATTTTCTCTCCGCCGGTTCCCGGCTGCTTGGCGAGGGGCGCGTCGATGACGCCCTGCGCCGCGTCGGGCACGCCGACGATCAGCGCCCAATATATCTTTCGCGCGGTCCGTCCTGAGAAAGCCTTGGCGAAATGTCCCGCGGACCGGGCGGTGCGCGCGACCAGCAGGGCACCGGACGTGTCCTTGTCGAGCCGGTGAACGAGCTTGGGCCGGCCGCTCTTATCGCCAAGTCCGTCGAGCAATCGGTCCAGGTGCTGCGTGGTCTTCGTCCCGCCCTGCGTGGCGAGCCCCGGCGGCTTGTTGAGAACGAAAGCGCCCGGGTCTTCATAGATCACCATGTCGCGGACGAACTGCTCCTCATCCGCCGTCAGCGGCTCGCGCTTTGGAAGAAGCCGCGCCGGCCGCGACGGCGTCGCTTCGAGCGGCGGGACGCGGATCTCCTGCCCCGCCTCGACCCGGTCGCCTGGAACGGCGCGCTTGCCGGCAAGCCGCAGTTGCCCAGTGCGCGCCCAACGCGACACGATGTTGAAGCTCACTTCGGGCATGTGCCGCTTGAACCAGCGGTCGAGGCGGATGCCGTCGTCATCCTCGCTGACAATGAAGGTTCGCGCCTCGGGCATGAGGGCGCGCTTAGCGAATGCTACGGCTCGCGTCCCGCCCAAAACTCGAACGCCTGACGCTGGACCTTGCGGATCAGCTTCGCCGCCTTCGGCCCCTCCCACTCGCCGGTATAGCCGTGCTTCTTTGCACCGCCGATCCACCAGCCCTGTCCCGGAAGCCCGTCTGATTGGCGAACCACCAGCACCGCGAGTTCCGGCTCGCCGCGCTGCTCCGCTTCGTCGTCTACGAAGCTCAACACCCTGCACAGCTGCCGCATCTTGGGCCGGGTGAAATGATGTCCGAGCAGCCCGAGCACGTCTGAGTAGCTGATCGCCTGTCCGGCCTGCGCCGACGCAACGAGGATCGCGCGAACCTCCGTGGGGTCCGCCAGCAATCCAGCTTCACTCATCGCGGCTGTGCGATGAAATCCACTGGCGTCAGTTCGAACACGTCGAGCTTGGCGTCGTTCTGAGGCCAGGGAATGACGAGCCGCCAGCGGAACGGCGCGATGCGCTCGAGCACGCCGGCCATGTTGCGCTTCGGATCGTCGCCATAAGCGAGCGGCTGCTCCTCGTCGCCGAGCGCCAGGCTGCCGAGAAAGATCATGCGATTGGGATCGTCGTCTTCCCACAGCCGGCCCGCCGGGCGCTGGCTTCCCGTCTGCTTGACGATGGTCAGCTGATCGCCCTCAATCTCGACGTAACAGAAGAAGGGTTTGAAGCTCTCGTACGGTTTCGCCTTCGCCGTCGCCTTACCAAGCGCGATCATCCGGCAGTTATAGCTGCCCGGCGTCGGCGCCGGCCGCGGGAGGCTCGATCGCGGAAGAAGCAGCTTGCCTTCGCGCTGGATCTCGGCGGAGTTCGTCTTTTTGGCGTCGGCAAGCGCCTCCTGCCACGCCAGCCCAAGCCGCCCGAGCCGGTCCTGATCGGCTGCCGTCGCAACCGACTTCCAGGCTTCGGACTTCAGCGGCGGACCGACTTCGACAGTAGGATGGACCCCGGGCGGCAATTTCGACTTGGTCGCGCAGCCCGCAATGAGGACGAGCAGGATCGCTGCGGCGGCGCGCGCGCAAGTGCGTCGATTGGCAAATCGATACGTCACGCGGTTCACCCTCCCCACAGTGACAGCCGGTTGGCTGACGATCAACCAATGCCACGTTCAACATAAGCTTTCACTGAACGCTCACTGCCGCCATGCCCCTGGAAAGTGAATGCGCCCGAAAGCCCGAAAGCAGCGGCGGCCCGAACAGTCCCACTCGTGGCTCCCGCAAGGCCGGGCATGATGCTAGGGTGGCGCGATGTTCAACCTCGTCTCGCTGATCATCGGCTTCGTCGCTCTCGTTTGCGCACTCATCGCCTTCATCCCGCTGCTGGGCTGGGCCAACTGGCTGATCATACCGTTGGCGATCATTGGCGCGGTCGTTGGGATGATCTCGCGCGGAACCGCGGGCCGGAACCTCAACATCTTCGTGATCGTCATCGGCGTCATCCGCCTGATGCTGGGAGGAGGAATAATCTGAGCCGCGAACCAAAAATCGACGCCTATATTGCCAAGGCGCAGCCTTTCGCCCGCCCTATCCTCGAGAAAGTGCGCGAGCGCGCTCACGCCGCAGTTCCGGACATTGAGGAAGCGATCAAATGGGGCATGCCGGCATACATGCTGGGCGGGAAGATTGTCCTCATCACCGCCTCGTTCAAAGCGCACGCCGCCCTCAATTTCTGGCGTGGGCAGGAACTCGACTCAAGCCACGATAGCGTCGGCGCGATGGGCCAGTTCGGAAGGATTAAGTCGCCGGACGATCTGCCGCCTGATGCCGAGCTCGACCGCCTGATCCGCGAGGCGTCGGAACTGGCGAAAAGCGCGCCCGCTCCCCGGAAGCCGAAACACGCGCCAAAGCCGACGCCAAAAATGCATCCCGAGTTGGCGACCGCACTCGACAAGGCGCCGAAAGCCAAGGCCGCGTTCGACAATTTCGCCCCGAGCCACCGCCGCGAATATCTCGAGTGGATCGCTGAGGCGAAGCGCGACGACACCCGTCAAAAGCGGATCGCGACGACGATCGAATGGCTGACCGAAGGCAAAAAGCGGAACTGGCAATACGAGCGCTGTTGACTATTTCGTCATCCTAAGCGCCGGCCCGAACCGCGTTTGAGCTTCGCCCTCCACGGTAAATCCGCAATGTTCGTAGAAGCGCCGCCCGCGCGGGCTGGCGATGACCTTTAGCGCCAGACCTCTCCGCCTCGCTTCGTTGGTCGCCGCATCGACCAACCGCCGCCCGACCCCGAACCCCCAAAGGTCCGGCTCGACGAACAGACCGTCGAGCTCTCCGCCAACCACGGCGGCAAAGCCCACGATCTCGCCGTCGATCTCCGCGACGATCACCTGCCCGTTCGCGATTTGCCCCTCGGGCAGATAGATCGCGTCGGGATGTTCGAGCAGTTGGTCGCGATATTCGGGGACCTCGAGCGAAGCCCGCCGCTGCAGGTCCTCCAGCTCGTCATGCTCCTCGGGCCGTGCAAGCCTGAGCGTCAGTCCTTCATCGAGCTTTGACATATGTTCCAGGGGCGTCCTCGATCGCCTTTAGCTTGCCCTCTCCGGGCACCCGCGCCCCTGTTGCCTTCACCGTTTCGGCGTCCTGCTTCTTCAGCCATTGGATCCAGTCAGGCCACCAACTGCCCTTATGTTCCTCCGCCCCCTCGACGAACGAGTCGAGCGTGGCGCCGGGCTGGTCGTTGACCCAATATTGGTACTTCTGCGCCGCCGGAGGGTTCACCACGCCGGCGATATGGCCTGAGCCGGCGAGCACGAACCTTTTCGGCCCGGCGAAATGCCCCATGATCTTCCACACGCTTTCGGGCGGGGCGATATGATCCTCGCGTCCTGCCTGGACGTAGGTCGGGGTCATGACCGTATCGATATCCACCGGCGTTCCAGCGACACTGATCCCGCCTTTCTCGGCGAGCTTGTTCCCCTTGTAGAGATCCTCGAGATACGCTCGGTGCCAGCCGGCGGGCAGGTTGGTCGTATCCGAATTCCAGTGAAGCAGGTCGAACGGCGCCGGCTCGTCGCCGAGCAGGTAGTTGTTGACCACGTAGCTCCAGATGAGGTCGCGCCCGCGAAGCAGGTTGAAGGTCGCCGCCATGTACCGGCCATCGAGATAGCCCTTCTCCGCCGTCAACTGGTCGAGCAATCCCATCGTCTCCGGCCCCGTGAACAGCTTGAGGTCGCCCGCAAGCGTGAAGTCGACCTGGGCGGTGAGGAAGGTCGCCGATTTGACCTTCTGGGCCTCGCCCTTCGCCTGGAGGTAAGCCAGAGTCGCCGCCAGCGTCGTCCCCGCAACGCAATAGCCGATGGCGTGAACGCTCTCGACGCCCAGCAGCGCGCACACTGCGTCGATCGCGTCCACCTGCCCTTTGAGCACATAATCGTCGAGGGTCGTATCGGCGATGCTCTCGTCGGCCGATTTCCAGCTGACCATGCACAGGGTGACGCCATTGTCGACGCACCATTTGACGAAGCTTTTTTCAGGGTTGAGGTCGAGAATGTAGAAGCGGTTGATCCAGGGCGGGAAGATGACGACCGGCGTCGCCAGAACCTCATCGGTCGTGGGCGTGTACTGGATCAGCTGGTAAAGCGGCGTCTGCCGGATCACTTTGCCCGGCGTCGTCGCGAGATTCCTGCCGACCTCGAATACGCCCGGCTTGGTCTGAGTTAGCTGCCCAGCCGCAATATCCTTCAGCATGTTGGCGAGACCCTTGAGCAGATTCTCGCCGCGCGATTCCAACGTTCGCTTCAACACCTGCGGGTTTGTCAGCGCGAAGTTGGACGGGCTCATCGCATCGACGAAGCTGCGCGTCGCGAAGCGCAATTTCTCGCGCATGTCTGCGTCGATATTCTCGATCTGATCAACGGTACCGAGCAGCTGGTCCGAAATCTGCAGATAGCTGTTCTTGATCGTGTCGAAGATCGGATTCTCGTTCCATTCCGGCGCGGCGAACCGGCGATCCTTCTTTTCGGTTGGCGGCGCGGCGGCGACTCCGCCGAGCATTTTTCCCCAGGTCTCGAGCCCCTTCGCCCAGGCCTGAGCACCCGCATTCATCAGCGCCATCGGATCACTCGTCGGAGCGTCGCCCGCAAATCCGAAGGCGCCCGGCGACCAATTCGGAATCGGCTGGCCGCTCTTCATCTGCTCGGCCCAGAATTCCATCAGCATCTGCTGCGCGCGGCCCATCACCAGCGTCCAATGCTGCCAGTCCTCGAGCGTCGGGATTGCAGTCGTGCTTTTCGGGTCGTCGGCCATGCAGCTAATGTAGGCGAGCAACACCATGAACCCAACCGCGCTCGTCATCCTCGATTATTTCGGAATCGCCGTCTTCGCGATTTCCGGCGCGCTGCTCGCCGCCGAGAAGCGGCAGACCCTGGTCACGTTCATCTTCTTCGCGGTGGCGACGGGAGTCGGCGGAGGAACCCTGCGCGACCTGCTGATCGGCGCACCCGTTTTCTGGGTCCACACCAACGGCACGTTGCTGATCTGCATCGCCGCGGCACTTGTCGTCTGGCTCGCGAGCCGCCGCCGCTTCGCGGGCAAGGCCCTGCTCTGGTTCGATGCCGCGGGAATTGCCGCTTACTCGACCTATGGAGCGGCGAAGGCCCTGGCCTATGGGGTCGCGCCCGTGCCCGCATTCGCGATGGGAGTCCTCACGGCGTGCGTCGGCGGAATCATCCGCGACGTGCTTGCCGGGGAGCCGTCGATCCTGATGCGGCCGGAGCTTTACGTCACCGCAGCAGCCCTGGCGGCGGGCCTCTTTGTCGGTCTTACGCTCGCCGGCCTTTCCCCGTCGCTGGCGGCCGCGATCGCCTTCGCGGCCGGGTTCGCGCTGCGCGGTCTGGCAATTGCGCGAGGCCTGTCGCTGCCCGCGTATAAGCATTAAAGCAGCGCCGACAGGAGGAGCCGGACGATGCGCCTCACCTATGCGATCAAATATGTCGCCGACATGGACCGCGCGGTCGCCTTCTACGGCGACAAGCTCGGCCTCGAGCTGAAGCTCCAGTCGCCCTTCTGGACCGAGTTCTCGACCGGAGATACCGTCCTCGCGCTTCACCCGGCGTCCGACGACAATCCGGCCGGCTCGACCGAGCTCGGCTTCGGTGTCGACAACCTCGGCGAATTCTACGACCGCCGTGAGCAGCTTGGCGTCGAGTTCACCCGCGAGCCCAAGGAAATGCACGGGATTCACATCGCGGGCATCCTCGACGCTGACGGCGCTCCCGTTTCGGTAAGCGGCCCCGTCTGATCAGAAACGTTCGGAGTAGCCGGCGTAAAGCTCGACGTCGGGCGTTTCGCGATTGAGCCCGAAGTTCGCCCCAGCGTCGAGCTGTGCATTGTTGTTGAGTAGATAAGCGACTGCTCCATCGGCGCTCGCCTGCCGAGCGGTTCCCGCCGGGTCCCAATTCCACTGCCGCCACAGCTCGGCCGACACAGTGAGCTTGTTGCTCGCTGCCAATCCGAGACTCGCGACTTGGGCCATCGCTGCGTGATGGCCGTGCCCGTCAGCATCCGCCGCCCAGTCGATCTCGGGGGTCAGCGCAAGCGAAAGCGACGTCTTCGGGATGGAATAAGCGATCGGCACCAGAAGTCTTGCCTCCCATTTGCCATTGCCGAGCGAGTGCTTCGCCATCGGGATTTTGACCACCGGCATCGCGATGATCTGCAACGGCGCCCCCGCCAAGGTGAGTTGCTGCTTGTATACGAGGTTCAAGTCGCCAATGCCGCTGGCGCTCTCACGAGAGCCTGCGACGCGGGTGGTTACGCGCTGCCAGGGCGTGAGGTCGATCTCGACATCCGAGCTATCGCTGATTCCATATTTGATGGTGGTTTCGCCGAGGACGAGTGAGGTGTCGCGCTCGCCCGCGTCCTTCTGCACGGTCCAGTCGGCGAGTCCTGTTTCGAGCTGCCAATGTCCGACCGGGACGGTGCAGGCCGAGGTCGCCTTACCCGGGCGGTCGGCGCAAATCGGCTGCTGATCGGCGGCGGACGCGGCGCCGCTCATGCACGATAGCGCCGTGGCGCAAACCCTCACCATTCTCCCCCGCATGAGCTTTCATTGCGTCCGCGATCCGACGCCGTCGAGTGACAAGCGCGAAGTCCACACGCTTTTCTTATGCCTGACGGGAACATCTTTCTCATTGGCCGAGTCCAATGGTCGATGGGGGAAGCAACCGCCTGGACTGGAAGCCGCCGCGCGCGACGGTTAGGGCGCCCGTAATGCACCGGTGGCCACGCCTCCTCACCATCCTTCTGTTCGCCTGCGCCCTCGCCTTGCGGACCTGGGTTCCGGCGGGCTGGATGCCGACGCCCGGCGCTCATGATTTCGCAATCATGCCCTGCCCGGGCGTCGATGCCGCAATGGCAATGGACATGGCGCACGGCGCCACGCACCACGATCATTCCAGGCGCGGCGGCGACTGCTTCTCGCCACTGCTTGCCGGAGCCGCCCTGCCCGACCCGCCGCCCGCCATCGCCGCTCCGTCGCCCGCTCCTCCGAGCGAGCGAGCGACACCCATTCTCGTCGCATTCGCAAGCGGACTGGCCGCCCCTCCACCTTATTCGACAGGACCGCCCGCACTCACCTGATCATCTCCCCAACCCGGACACTCTTCAGGTGAATCATTACAATGTCAGCAACCGACACGGCGCTGCTCGAGCAGCCGCCGGCCATTGTCATCGTCGGCACGCGCGAAGCGGCCGAACATTCTCCCAACACCAAAGAAAGCGTGGACGCCGCCCGGCTCCGCGAAACGACCAATCTTCGCAATACCGAGGACGCGCTCCGCTATTTCCCCAGCCTCCTGGTCCGAAAGCGTCACATCGGCGACACCCAGGCGCCGCTCGCTACGCGCACGTCGGGCGTGGGCTCCAGCGCGCGAAGCCTCATCTACGCCGACGGAGTCCTGCTTTCCGCGCTGATTGGCAACAACAACAGTTTCGCCTCGCCGCGCTGGGGGATGGTATCACCCGAGGAAATCGAGCGCGTGGATGTTCTCTACGGTCCTTTCTCGGCGCGCTATCCGGGCAATTCGATCGGCGCGGTGGTCAACATCACGACGCGCATGCCTGACCGTCTTGAGGCGTCAGCAACCGCCGCCGCGAACGTCCAGACCTTCGACCAATATGGCACGCACGGCACCTTCCCCGCCTACCAGCTTTCCGGAACGATCGGCGACCGAATGGGCCCGATCTCCTGGTTTCTTTCCGCGAACCACGTCGACAGCCGGAGCCAGCCGCTCGCCTATATTACCGCCGCTCGGCCTTCCGCTGGCTCCCTGAACGGCTTGCCGGTGACCGGCGGAATCGACTCGCTTAATCGAAGCGGCCAGCCAATCACCGTGCTTGGAGCAGGCGGGTTCGAGCATCAGCGCCAAGACAATCTCGAGCTGAAGCTCGGCATCGACCTGGCCCCTTCGCTGCGGCTGACCTGGCGCAGCGGCCTCTTTCTCAACGACACCGCTAGCCACGCCGACACCTACCTCTCGGACGCCGAGAGCAATGACGTCTTCTCCGGAACCCTGAACATGGGCGGGCGCGCCGTAACCGTTCCGGCGAGCTCCTTTTCGAACCAGGTTTACAGACTCGACGAACGGCACTGGATGCATGCCGCCACTATCGCGCACGAGGGCGGCGACGTCTTCTGGTCGATCGTCGGCTCCGTCTACGACTATGCGAAGGACGATCAGCGCATGCCCTCGACCGCGCTTCCGGCCGCGAGGGACGGCGGCGCGGGTTCGATCGTCCGCATGTCCGGCACCGGGTGGCGCACGCTTGACCTGCACGCCTTCACGAAGTCGGCCGCGCGCCACGAGCTTCACGCCGGCGCCCATTATGACGGCTTCACCCTGAAAAACCGCCGCTTCGCGACAAACGACTGGCTGCACGGATCTCCCGGCGCTCTGGCGCAGGCGGCGGGGGGCCGCACCCGAACGCTCGCCCTTTGGGCCGAGGACGAATGGTCGCTGGCGCCGGCCTGGACGCTCACGCTGGGCGCTCGCTACGAATGGTGGAAAGCCTTTGACGGACACAATTTTTCCGCTGCTCCGCCGCTAGACGTGGATCAACCGAGCCGCACCGCCCAAGGCCTGTCGCCGAAAGCGTCGCTGCGCTGGGCGCCGTCCGATCAATGGATGGTCACATTATCGGCCGGGCGCGCCTTGCGCTTCCCAACCGTAAGCGAGCTCTACCAGGCGATTGCGACCGGACCGAGCATCACGGTACCCAACCCGAACCTCGCGCCGGAGAAGGCAAACTCGGCTGAGCTTGCCGTCGAGCGGGAAATGAACGGCGGGCGCGTTCGCCTGTCGTTCTTCCATGAGACGGTTCGCGACGCTCTCGTCTCACAGTCGGCGCCGCTGGTGCCCCGCTCGACCACTCTGTTCAGCTTCGTCCAGAACATCGACCGGACGCGCACCAACGGCATCGAGGTCGCGTTCGACAAGCGCGACCTGCTGCCGCGCTTCGATCTCTCCGGCAGCGCCACGTTGGCCGATCCGAAGACGGTGTCCGATCCCGTCTTCCGGGCAGCGGAGGGCAAGCTCATCCCGCAGGTCCCGCGCCGCAAGGCGACCCTCGTCGCCACTTGGCGGCCGGATGACCGGCTCGCGCTGACGGCCGCGGCGCGCTACTCGAGCCGCATGTTCGGGACGATCGACAATAGCGACGTCGTCGGACACACCTTCCAGGGGTTCGAGGGTTTCGTGGTCGTCGACGTACGCGCCACATACCAATTGTCGCCGCATTGGAGCGTCGCCGCCGGCGTCGAGAATCTCACCGACAAGCGCTATTTCCTGTTCCACCCATTTCCCGGCCGGACGTTTTCGGCCGAGCTTCACTGGAAGCTGTGAGGGGACTCAGCTCTGCAGCCGCCAGGCGCGCGCCGAATAAGCGACGAAGGCGATGATCGCGACCGCGATCCCGACGCGAAGGAACATGCCGCTGATCAGCCAGTAGAATAGTGCCGCGACCGTCGCCGACGCCGGGATTGTGATCACCCAGGCGATCGCGACGTTTCCGGCGATGCCCCAGCGCACCGCCGATGCCCTCCGCGCGGCGCCGGCTCCGATCACGCAGCCGGTGACCGTGTGAGTCGTCGATACCGGGATCCCGAGCCACGACGCCGCGAACAGCATTGCCGAGGCTCCCGCCGAGGCGCTGAAGCCCTGGTGCTGCGACAGCTTGGTGATCCTCGTCCCCATCGTCTCGATCACCCGCCAGCCGCCCGTCAACGTGCCGAGACCCATCGCGATGTAGCAGCACAGGGCAACCCAGTTGGGCACGGCGAAATGGCCGTGGAGATAGCCCGTCGAATAGAGGAGCACGGTGATCAGCCCCATGGTCTTTTGCGCATCATTGAGGCCATGGCTGAGCGACAGCGTCCCCGATGACACCAGGTGAAGCCCGCGGAATGTCTTTTCCGATCCGCTGGCGCTGGCGCGTACCCCGAGCCAGCTCGTCAGCAGCATGATTGCCATCGTCAGGATCAGTCCCAGCACCGGCGAAGCGACGATCGCAATCAAAGTCTTGTTGAGCCCGATCCACTGGATGCTCGGAAGCCCGGCGTGCGCGACACCGGCGCCGACGATCCCGCCGACCAGCGCGTGGCTCGACGAGGAGGGAATACCCTTGAGCCAGGTGACGACGTTCCAGAACATCGCTCCGATCAGTGCGCCGAACACGACTGCCGGAGTGACGAGGTCCTTGTCGATCAGCCCCTTGCCGATCGTGTCCGCGACATTGTGCAACGAGGGCCACCGGAGAGCGAGGAAATAGGCAGCGAAGTTGAAGAAGGCGGCGAAGGCCACAGCCATCACCGGGCTGATGAGGCGCGTTCCAACCACGGTCGCGATCGAATTGGCCGCATCGTGAAGTCCGTTGAGGAAATCGAAGCCGAGGGCGACGATGATCAGGCCGATCAGCAGCGGAAGGGCGAGTGAATGCACCTGGCGCCCGCCTCAGGCGTGATCGATCACGATACCGTCGATCTCGTTCGCGACGTCCTCGAACGCGTCGGTAATCCGCTCGAGATGCTTGTAGATTTCGCGAGCGACGATGAACTGCATCGGGCTGCTCTTGGAATGTTCCTGGAACGCTTTCTTGAGGCCCGCGGCGTGGACCACGTCGGCGTCGCTCTCGAGATGAACCAGCTTCTCGGTCAGGGCATGGATCTTGGGGCCGTTGCGCGAGATGTCGCGGAGCATCGGCACGGCCTGCGCCGTCAGTCCGGCGGCCTCGACGATAATCTTCACCATCCGCCGCATCTCGGGCTCGGAGCTGGGCAATTCATAAAGGGCGATCGCCCGCGCCGTGTCCTGCATCTCGTCGATCGCATCGTCCATCGCGCCGATCAGCGAGGTGATCGCGCCGCGGTCGAACGGTGTCAGGAACGTCCGGCGTACCGTCGTCAGCACCTGCCGGATGATGTCGTCGGCCTTATGCTCCTGCCGATGGATCTCGGCGATATATTCCTCGTGCGGAGGGCCGCCGTCGACCAGCTTCGACAAGGCGTCGGCAGCGGCCACGAGCGTCGCCGCATGTGCTTCGAACATCCCGAAGAAGTCGCCCGTCCTCGGAAGGAGGCGCTGGAACCAGTTGAACATAGACGCCCCTGCTGTCGTGGGGCTGGCTTAATGGAGCATGCCGGTCGCGGCAACTCGAAGGAGAAGCTGGATCAGTAAAGACCGGGCTTCTTCGGGGCAGCGGCGAAGTCTTTACTGGGGGTGAGTGACTTTCGCGCCTCATCCCGATCTTTGCGCGGCAGCTGCGCGGTCGCCAGCCGATGGGGCTTGGACGATTCGCGACGCTCGAGACGCGCTGGGCGAAATGCCGATGAAGGGCTCGGAAACATGGCAATCCGAAGGGATTCCTCGATGCGATTCCATGCAAGAGCTTGCTGAATCGGATTTCGCGTCAATCATGAAAAAGGCTGCGTTCGCCTTCGATTCTTAGGCGTATGGCGCGGATTCGCCTTCGGCCGCAAAAGCATCATTCGCGCGCCCTTTCCACTCCAGGCGGCCGGTACCCGCGTCCTCGCCGCTTCCTGAGCAATACTCCGATCACGTCCCGCGGCCGCTCTGCGAAGAACGGAAGTTCGGCGAGATCTGAAGAGAGGATGATCGACGTCTTCGTCGATCCATGGCTGGAGAAATCCAGCAGGATGTCGTGGAGCTCGGCGCCGTCGGTCGCGTGGACAATCAGGATCAGGAGGCCAGGCCCGGTAACCTTGTAGCATGACCGCACGGCGGGGTGGCCGACGACAGCGGCGATTCCGACCGCGTCGGCGTTAGAATAAGCTCCGAATTCGACGACCGCCGATATGTTGAGGCCGAGTTGCATCGGGTCCAGCTTCACTGTGAAACCGGTGATGATTCCCTTGTCGCGCATGCGAGCGATGCGGTCGGCAGTGGCCGGACCCGTCAGCCCGACGGCTCGCCCAATTTCCGCCGTCGGACGGCGCCCATCGACCTCGAGGATCGCCAGGATCTGGCGATCGATGGGATCGAGGTCCTGCGTGCGCCTCGCTTTCACCTTCGCGTTCGCGCCCATCTAATTGCTCCTTCGAACGCTGACTGCTGCCGTAGCCGCAATCATGCCCCCCGCCTTGAGCGTGGGCAAATAGCGATCTGCGAACCGGCAAACCGACTGTGGCGGGGACGCAATCCACAGGAAAAATTGCGTTAACCACATTTTCTCCGCTTGCATCCAATCGCGGTTGAGGCACAATAGGTAGTAGCGCGGGAGGG
>Ga0157369_10000739_pt1 | contig 42128 bp, 38 predicted proteins | sample C25metaG_FD_113461 | JGI IMG/M metagenome (GOLD analysis project Ga0157369, IMG submission 113461) | Corn rhizosphere microbial communities from Kellogg Biological Station, Michigan, USA - C2-5 metaG | ecosystem: Host-associated > Plants > Roots > Rhizosphere > Soil | place: USA: Michigan... | reverse complement strand
GAGAAGGTCGATCCTTACCTCCGCCCGCTCTACGACGCGCTTTACGACATGATGGATCCGGAGAAGATCGATCGCTATTTCGAGAAGAACACGATCGAGGTTGCGCCGATCGCCTTCATGCGCGGGCGCACGCTGAATGACGCGTTCGTGATCCTCGACGAGGCGCAGAACACCACGCAGGAACAGATGAAGATGTTCGTCACGCGCCTGGGGTTCAACTCCAAGGCGGTGATCACCGGCGACATCACGCAAATCGATTTGCCGAACCGCGCGCGCTCCGGATTGCTGGAGGCGGTGGACATTCTCAAGAGCGTCGAGGGGCTGGCTTTCTGCTACTTCGACGAGTCGGACGTGGTGCGGCATCACCTGGTGCAGCGCATCATCCGCGCCTACGACGAGCGCAAGGCTTACAACGAAGCTCAGCTTTCGCTGGAGTTGAACAACGGCAACCACAAGCCGGCCAATGGGAATGGCACAGTGGAAACGCCGGTCGTGACGCCGACGATGCCCGCCTACGACGACTCCACCGGACAGGTCGCGGCCGAGGAATAGAATCGAATTCACCGACGGGAGGGCCGCACAACATGCGCCCTCCCGTTTTGTTTTGATACATTGAGCACGAGCACGCGATGGCAAGAGCCACCAAGAACGACGATAGTGAGATAGCTCCATCCGAGGTGTCGGTGCGCGTCGAGAAGGGCGTGCGTGTGCCCAAGTTCGACGCCGCGGACGTCGCCGACTTCGCCGCCGAAGCGTGCGATCGCATTGTCGCCTTGGTCAATTCGCGGAAGAGCGCCACCAGCCGCGTGGACGTCCTGGTCACCAACAATCGCAAGATGCGTAGCTTGAACCATAATTTCCGGCACAAGGACCAGCCGACCGATGTGATCTCTTTTCCCGTGGCTGAAAGAAACGGTCATGCGCTGGAGGGAGATATCGCGATCTCGGCCGAGATCACGGCGGAGAACGCACGCCGTCTCGGCCACTCCGCCGGCGAAGAGCTGAAGATTCTCATCCTTCACGGCATGCTGCACCTGGCGGGCTACGACCACGAAAGCGACCGCGGCCAGATGGCCAAACTCGAAGCCGAGCTGCGGCGCGAACTGCGCCTGCCGGGATCGCTGATCCAGCGGGAAACACGTGGGACCGGACGTCTCGTCCGGTCAGGCGACGCGAAGCGTCGCAGCCGCAGGAGCGCGAGATGATTCTCTATCTCATCATCACGTTCCTGGTTGCGCTGCTCACGCTGCTTTCGCACGTAGAAGCGATTTACACCGAGATGGGGCGCTTCCTGTCCCGCGATTTCCAGGACAACATCCAGTTCTTCGAACACAAGATCGAACCACGGCTCGGCGTGAGCCGCGCGCGAGCGTCGATTTCCGTATCGATGCTGGTGCAGATGACGACCGCCGCCATCGCCTTCCTGCTCGCCTTCGACGTCTTTCGGGACGGAACCTGGACGGGCGGGGAACTGGCACAGGCGGCGGTGGTACTGATCCTGATCGTCGTTATCTTCAATCGTTTGCTCCCCTTCGTACTGTTCACGCGGACGCGCGGCATCTGGCTGGCGCGGTGGGTGTGGCCGGTGCGGCTGCTGATCTACTTGGTGATTCCGGCGACGATCATCCTCGGATTCACGCGCTCGGTGGCGGCGCTGGCGCATGAGCACTCCGAGCCGCAGCCGGAGACGCCGGCGGACGCGGTGGATGCGCTCATCGAAGCTGGGCAGGAAGAGGGCATCCTGGAAGAGTCGGACCGTGAGCTGATCCAGTCGGTCGTGGAGTTCGGCGACAAGACCGTGCGCGAGGTGATGACGCCGCGTCCCGAGATCGTGGCGGTGCCCGAGACCACGACGATCGAACAGTTCACCGAGTTGCTGAAGAAGAAGCCGCTTTCGCGCGTGCCGGTGTACAAGGGCGACATCGATCACATCGACGGCATCGTGTTCGCGCACGACCTGCTCCAGGTCGCCGATACCGAAGCGCGCACGCGCACCGTGCGCGAGACCATGCGTCCGGCATACTTCGTGCCCGAGACGCAGCAGGTGAGCGCGCTGCTGCGCGAGATGCAGCGCGAAAACGTGCAGATGGCGGTGGTGATCGACGAGTATGGCGGCGTGGCCGGCATCGTCACCATGGAAGACATGGTGGAGGAGATCGTCGGTGAGATCCGCGACGAGCACGAGACTTCCGACGTGGTTCGCGAGGGCGAGCACTCCTACGTTGTGCCGGGAAGCATGGACATCGACCGCCTGGGCCGGCTGTTCGGCGTGCGTCCGGAAGGAATCGAATCGAGCACGCTCTCAGGACTGCTGAGCGAAGTGTCTGGGCGCATTCCCGCGAAGGGCGAAGTGGTGGAACACAGCGGCTTGCGGTTTGAAGTGCTGGAATCCACCAACCGCCGCATCGAGCGCCTGCGCGTCACCCTGGCGCAGCCGAAAGCGGAACCGCCGGCGGAAAACTCCCGGATGCGTGCGTAAAGGCGTGCACGGTCCACGGTGCACGTTTTCCGTTCCCCTATAATCATCAGTCGCACACAACTATGTCCTTCAAATCAGGCTACGTCTCGATCATCGGCCGGCCGAATGCCGGAAAGTCGACGCTGCTGAATGCGCTGGTGGGCGAGAAGATTGCCATCGTCACGCAGAAGCCACAGACCACGCGCAACCGCATCCTCGGGATCGTGCACGTGCCGGCGCGGAAGGGACGTCAGGCCGGGCAGGTGATCCTCATCGACACGCCCGGCGTGCACAAGCCCGACAGTATCCTCAACAAGAAGATGATGCAGGAGGTGCACGACGCGCTCGAGGACCGCGACCTCATACTTGTCATCGTCGATGCCACGCAGAAGTTCGGCACCGGCGACCAGTTTGTCATCGACCTGGCCAAGCGCGCGGGCGGCAAGTCGTTCCTGCTGCTGAACAAGATCGACGTGCTCGACAAGCAGAAGCTGCTGCCGCTGATCGAGCAGTATTCGAAGCTGCACAAGTTCGACGAGATCCTTCCCATATCCGCGGCCAAGGGCCAGGGGCTGGACAAACTGCTCGACGCCATCGTGAAGGTCCTACCCGACGGCCCGCGCTTCTTTCCCGCCGACCAGGTCACTGACCAGCCGGAACGCTTCCTCGCCGCCGAGATCGTGCGCGAAAAAGTGCTGCAACACACGGCGCAGGAGGTCCCCTATGCGACCACCGTCGTGGTGGAGCAGTACAAGGAGGAGCCGAGGCTCACGCGCATCGCGGCCACGATCTTTTGCGAGCGAGACGGGCAGAAGCGGATCCTCATCGGCAAAGGCGGCGAGATGCTGAAGAAGATCGGCACGGCCGCGCGCTACGAGATTGAGCGCATGACCGGGACCAAAGTCTTTCTCGAGCTGTTCGTGAAGGTGCGCGCAGACTGGCGCCAGTCACGGCACTTCGTGGAAGAACTGGATTGGCGGAAGCAGCTCGAGCAACTCGGCGGAAATGCAAATGAACACAGGGAGGACCCAGAGGACGCGGAGGAATGAAGACGTGCAGCGTTAACGGTTCTAGTTATCTTGTCACTTAAATCTCGTGGCGCCTCCCGGATTTGCAGATTGCAGATTCAGACCGATGGTTGGGAGCGTAGTCATTCTGCATTCTGCAATCGGCATTCTGCATTTATTTCCTGTTACTCCTTCACTGCAATCCCTAATGTCTTCATCTTCCGGTACAGATGGCTTCGTTCCAAGCCGAGCACCTCGGCGGTGCGGCTGATGTTGCCGTGGTTCTCGTCGAGCTTCTTCAGGATGTAGTCACGCTCATACGCCGCGCGCGCCTGGTGCAACGTCGAGAATTCGCCCGGCAGGCTCTTGCGGCTGCCGTCGCGATATACCAGCGGCGGGAGGTGCTTGCGGTCAAGCCGGGTAACACCGGGATTCATGATCACCATGCGCTCGATCACGTTGCGCAGCTCGCGCACGTTTCCCGGCCAGGCGTAGCGCATGAGCGACTCGATGGCGTCGTCGGCAATCTCGCGCGTGCGCCGGCTGTAGCTGGCGGAAAATTCCTTCAGGAAGTGACGCGCCAGTAGCGGGATGTCTTCCTTGCGTTCGCGCAGCGGCGGAACGAAGAAGGGAATCACGTTCAGCCGATAGAAAAGGTCTTCGCGGAAGTTCCCCTTGGCGATCTCTTCTTCGAGGTCTTTGTTGGTCGCGGCGATCACGCGCACGTCGACCGTCACCATCTCATCGATCCCGACGGGCGAAAACTTCTGCTCGTCGAGCGTGCGCAAGACCTTCGACTGCGTCTTCAGGCTCATGTCGCCGACTTCGTCGAGAAAGAGCGTGCCGCCGTCGGCGCGCTGAAATTTTCCGACCTTGTCGTTCATGGCGCCGGCGAATGCACCCTGGCGATGTCCGAACAATTCCGATTCGATCAGGTCCTCGGGAATCGCCGCGCAGTTCACTTCGACGAACATGGCGTCGCGGCGGAGGCTCTGCTGGTGGATGGCGCGCGCGACCAGTTCCTTGCCGGTCCCCGACTCGCCATAAATCAAGACGCGTCCGTTCGTCGGAGCCATGATCCCGATCTGCTGCCGCAGGGCCTTGATGGGCACAGACTCGCCGACCAGCACCGAGCGCGCCGCAATCTGCCGCTTGAGTTCCTGGTTTTCCACGCGCAGGCGGCGCGCGTCGACGGCGTTCTTGACGAGGATGAGCGTCTTCTCCAGCGACAGCGGCTTTTCGAGGAAGTCGAAGGCGCCAAGCTTGGTGGCGCGCACCGCGGTCTCGATGGTGCCGTGACCGGAGATGATGATGACCTCCGGCGAATCGCCGTTTGCGTCGCTGACTTTTTCCAGCGTCTCCAGACCATCGATGCCCGGCAGCCAGATGTCGAGCAGCACGACGTCGAAGGCGCGCTTCTTCAGCAGGTCGAGGCAAGCTTCGCCGGATTCGGCCTCGGCGACCTTGTACCCCTCGTCTTCCAGCACGCCGCGCAGCGACTGCCGGATCGTGCTCTCGTCATCGACGATCAGGACGTTAGGCATGGGTTCCTGTGCTCACGTTCTCGGCAGCGACCGGCAGCTCCACGATGAAGCGCGCGCCGACCGGCTTGTTCTCTTCCACGCGAATGTGGCCGCGATGCTCTTCGACGATTCGGCTCACGATTGCCAACCCGAGTCCGGTGCCGCGCTTCTTGGTGGAGAAGTACGGCAGGAAGAGCTTCTGCTTGACCTCGGCGTTTACGCCGTGTCCGGTGTCGGCGACCACGATTTCGATGGTGTCGCGCGCGCCCAGGAGCGAGGTGGAAATCTGCACCTCGCGCAACATCGATTCCTGCATCGCTTCGGCGGCATTGTCCACGAGATTGGCGACCACGCGCTTGATCGCTTCCGGGTCCGCCATGACGCGCGGGAGGTCGGGCGAGAGAAACGTTTGCACGCGGATTCCGTCGAGGCGACCGTTGAACATCGCCAACGCATTTTCGACGATGGAGTTGATGTGCACCGGTTGCGGCTGCGCGTTGGGGAAGCGCGCCAGCGTGGAGAACTCGTCGACGAGGGTGCGCACGGTTTCCACCGCGCCGGCGATGGTTTCCGCGCATCCGCGCATGACCGCGAGCGACTGGTCGTCGGGCACGCCGCCGCGATCGAGATGCTTTTGAATTCTCTGTGCCGACAGCGCAATGGGCGTCAGCGGGTTCTTGATTTCGTGCGCCACACGGCGCGCCACCTCGCGCCATGCGGCCTGCTTCTCCGCGCGCAGGACGTCCGACAAATCTTCGAAGACGACCACGTATCCGAGCCGCTGGCGATCGTGCTTGAGCGAGGCGGCGGTGACCGCGACGTCGAGCTTGTTGCGCTGGACGGTGACCTCCATCTGGCTAGTGGTTGCGCCCATGCGGTCGGACTTGCGCAGCAAGTGAAGGAGGTCGGCCGCGACTTCTTCGGGAAAGAGTTCGCCGAGGGTTCGCCCGATCGGCGAAGCCGTGTGCAGGAGCCGCGTGAACGCATTATTGGCGTGCGTGACGCGGCGCGAGGCGTCGAGCGAGAGCACGCCGGTGGGAATGCTCTCCAGGATGGTCTCAATCTGCTGCCGCCGCTGTTCCAGTTGCTCGTTGGCGCTGCCGAGGTTACGGCTGGATTCGTCGATCTGCCGGCGGTTCGATTCCAGCTCGCTCGCCATATCGTTGAACGAGGCGACCAGGTCGCCGAGCTCGTCGGCGGCCGCGACCTGCACGCGCGCGTCGAGCCGGCCTTGCGAGATCTGGTCCATGGCGTCGGCCAGCGCGGCCACCGGGCGTGTCACCAACTTGGACAGGAAGAGCGCGATCCACGTCGCCGCGAACAGCGCCAGTACCGTCAGAAGCAGCAGAGAAGCGAGATACGTTCGCTGTATCAGCTTGCGCTGCTTCGCCAGTTCCTCATAGTTTTTCACGCTGGCCGTGATGCGCTCGATCGTCTGGGTGAACTTTTCCGGCAGCGGCATCGCCACCAGGACGCGTCCATTGCTGCCGGCTTTGGCGACGGCGACGGTGTAAATCCGATCATTGATCTTCTGCGGATCAAGCTTCGTCTTGTTCGCGAAATCCGGCGGGAGTTGCGACCGCATCAACGCCCACGCCTGCGGCGCATGGAAGCTGGCATCGGCGTTCCACGAATCCGGCGCGCTCGGATCGCGCGTAAGCGCAAGCGCAAAGCCTCCCTGCATCGTCAGCTCGTGACGCCGGAATTCGTTCATCACGCCGCTGAAGTTTCCGCTCTCGAACGCGTGCTGGCCGTCGGGAGATGTTGCGATAGACTCGGCCTCCGTCCAGGCGTTGTCGGCGGCATACTCCTGTACCAGCGTCTTCATGTCGGTCGTGTTGTCCCTGACGTCCTGGATCGGCGTCGAGAACCACTTATCAATCGACCGGTTCATCAGCCCGTAGGCGAAGTACGAGAGAAAGAGCGTTGGGGCGAAGCTCAGCAGCAGGGCGCCCATTACCGCGCGCGTGCGAAACTTCGATCCCACCACGCCGGCGCGCCGCTCGGAATAGAGCTTGAGCAGGTTGCGCGCGAGAATGAAACTCAGCGTGACCAGCAGCAGAAAGATCAGGGCCGACAGCGCGGCAAACGTCAGCGTGCCGACGCTGCCCTCCGGTCGCAGGAACTTCAGGTTGAACGCCTGTTGCGAGCCGACGATCAGCAGCAGCAGCACCGTACCGACAGACATCCATATGAGCGCGGTACGGCCGCGAGTGCCTTCCTTGCGCGGATTGGGGTCGGTAATCGGCACGGGCAATGCCCCGAAATCGGGGTTGGTCGATCCATTATAGACACACTAGTGACGCTTTTTTGCCACAGTTAATCAGCTCGATTCTTTCCGGGTTTGAGCTTCTTTGTCAGATCGAAAGGCCCCTTCTCCGGCAGGAACGGCTTCAGCGGGCAGCCTTCGCACAGCGGGAACGGTTTCCGGCAGTGATACTTGCCGACGTTCACGATGAGCCCGTGCATCTCATTGAAGTTCTGCGCCTCGGCAGTTCGCTCGGCGGTGCTCATTCGCGAAGGCGGATGCGGCTCCCACGCGCGCTCGGCCGCGACGGTGAATCGCGGAAGCGGCTGGTCTCGCAGCGCTCGCTCGAACAGGGCGCGGATGTCTTCATAGTCGGCCGTGGCCGGCAGAACGCCGTGCCGGTGCAGGATTCGACGCGTGTAGGCGTCGACGACGAATGACGGCAGGTGTCCCGCGTAAAGCAGGATGGAATCGGCGGTTTCGGGGCCGATACCGTTCAGCGCCAGCAGTTCCTCACGCAACTCCGGGATCGGCCGCGCGAACATGCGATCGAGCGACCCGCCATAGTTGCGGTCGAGATGCGCGACGAAATTCTTCAGCCGCTCCGCCTTTTGCCGGAAGTATCCGGCGGGCCGGACTAGCTTCTCCAGTTCGCGTAGCGTCAAGCGGCGAATGCCATCCAGCGAGAGCGCCCGCGCGCGCCGCAGATTGCGCATGGCGTGTTCGACGTTGACCCAGGCGGTGTTCTGCGTCAGGAAGGCACCGACGATGACTTCGAAGCGCGATTGTGCCGGCCACCAGTGCTGCTGTCCCCATGCGGCATAGAGGGCTTGAAACCATTGGCGGATCTGCTGCTCGGGCGGCGTCTTCGTTCCAACCATCGACGCCATTAGAACGACGGCATATGGCAAATGGCAAATGATTTGGCCATTTCCGACGCTCGCCCCTGCGTAACATTTCGGTGTGTTCTAGAATCAGTAGGTTTATCGGAGGTGCTTGTGCGCTTTGTGCTGGGAATGATTGTCGGCGTCGTACTTCTGGGTATCGGCGTGTTCTGCTATTTCGCGGGAGGCTTCGCGCCGACCGCTACGGACGCCAAGGCCCTCCCCTTCGAAGAGGCGCTGGCCATGCGCGCACTGCACAAGCGTGCCGACAAGGAAGCGCCCAAGGACGTTCCGATCCCGGTGAATGCCGACAACATGATGAACGGCGCGATGGTCTACACCGACCAATGCGCGGTTTGCCACGGCTTGCCGAACAAGGACCGTACGTCGATTGCGGCCGGGATGTTCCCGCGCCCACCGCAACTCTTCAAGGGTACGGGCGTGACCGACGATCCCGCCGGTGAAACCTACTGGAAGGTCAAGAATGGCATCCGTCTCACCGGCATGCCGGCCTTCAAGAACACGCTGAGTGACAACGAAATGTGGCAGGTGAGCATCCTGCTGGCCAACGCCGACAAGATCGATGCCACCACGCGAAAGATGCTTGAGACCGCGACACCGACGCTGCAACCGAAGGCAGCGTCCCCCAATGCGCCCGCGCAGCCCGATAAGGGCGACGCTCACAGTCACTAGTCCGAGGTCGCGCACAGCCCTGACCTTTCGTGTTCCCCGCGGCGCGAAGAAATTCGCGCGAAGCTCTTGTGCCCCGCCGGATTCGGCATACAATGCTCCAACTTTTTGGGGTCACAACAATTGCAAACGAGGAAGACGATGTCGAAAGCCTTAGTGTCGCTGCTGGTTGCGGGCTGCTGCCTGGCCGCGCAAGCGCAAATGCCGAATGCGCCGTCGGCCACAAATAACGCGCCGGAGGCGCAGAAGAAAGCCAAGTGGCACGGCGTCGGATCTTACCTGGACAAAGCCAACCTCAACGACCCGTATGAGCCGCTGTCGGTTGCAGGGAAGTTCGGCTTTGCCGCGCGCAACGCGTTCGGTCCGCTCACTTACCCCGAGGTCGCGCTGGTGGCGGGCATCAACCAGGCCAGCGACGCCCAACCGAGCTGGGGACAGGGAGCGGAAGGCTTCGGCAAGCGCTACGGCGCGGCCTTCACCGACCAGGCCATGAACACGATGCTGGCGCAGGGTGTGTTTCCCTCGATGTTCCACCAGGATCCGCGCTACTTCCGCCGTGCCAGCGGGACGTTTGGCCAGCGCCTTGGCTACGCCATCAGCCGCATGTGGATTACGCGTCGCGATGATGGGAGCCGCTCGCCGAACTTCTCGCCTCTCCTCGGAGCCGCGGTCACGGCCGGCGTTTCTCGCGCCTACTATCCCTCGGTGGACCGCAATGCCGGCGAGACCATGCGCGTGTGGGGCATCCAACTCGCGTCCGACGCGGGGTGGAACGTGTTCTATGAGTTCTGGCCCGACGTCCGCCACGCTGTTTTTCACAAGTAGCCGCCAGGCGGACTAATGGGCTTTCAGCAGGTTGTGACGGCGCAGGATGTGGAGCGTCTTGTCGAGTGGCAGCGCCTCGATGGTGCGCCCGTGTCCAGTCGTGGTGGTCGCTTTGAACATCGAGTTGTAGATCGCCTCTTCGGTGGCTTCGATCACAGCTTCAAACAGCGGCGACATTCCCTCGTTGCTCACCAGCTTCTGCGGACCTGGCGCGGGAGGAGTATTTCCCGCGCTCTTGATGCGCATCTCGGGCGCAGTGCTGAACGCGATCACATAGTCGCCCGAACCATTTGATCCCGACGAACCCGTGCGCGCCAGCCCCATGATCGCGCGCGCCGCCAGGCGCTTGAGATTGCGCGCGTCGAGAGGCGCATCGGTAGCGACCACGATCATGCAGGAGCCGTCGGGAGAAGCGTCGGTGGTCGTTGGTCTTTGGTCGTTGGCTAACATCGAACCCGGTGTGGCCGAGGACTGCTGACCAACCGCCGACGACTTCAGGTAATACTGGCCGAGCTCCTGTCCAACCGGCGCGCCGTTGATGGTCAGGATCCCGCCGAAGTTTGTTTGCACGAGCACTCCGACGGTGTACCCGCCGAGCGAGGCAGGCAGCTTGCGCGAAGACGTTCCGATCCCGCCCTTCCAGCCGAATGCGATGGTCCCGGTGCCGGCGCCGACCGCGCCTTCCTCCACCGCGCCGGACTTGGCCGTCTGGATGGCATGGAAAACGTCATCCCGCCCTACCGGACGCGAACGGATGTCATTCAACGTGCCATCGTTCGTCTCGCCTACCAGCGGATTGATCGACAGGACGGTTTCGTTGCCGGGCAGAGCCAGCATGTATTCGATCAGCGCATCCGCGACCTTGGGGACATTCGTTGTGGACGTCAGCAGAATTGGGGTTTCGATCTCCCCGAGTTCTTCCACCTGGGTAGAGCCGGCCAGCTTGCCGAAAGCATTGCCGACGAACACCGCCCCGGGGACTTTGTCACGGAACAGGTTCCCGCCGTGGGGCAGGATGGCGGTCACGCCGGAGTGGACGTCGGGGTCACGGATCACCGTCGTTTGCCCGACCATGACGCCCTGCACATCAGTGATGGCATTGAGGGGCCCCGGCGGCAGAACCCCGACCACGATGCCGGCTTCCCGGGCCCGAGGCCGCGTCGTTTGGGAAAAAGCCGCAGCCGCCAGCAGGAAAAGGACAATCAGTTTGAGACGCATGGGACCTCGCAGACCGAACCGACGGCATTGTAGTGGAAGCGTGGAAATGCCGGTCTGAAGAGGGCCTTGGCGCGGCCGTCCCAAAATCGCCGTGGATTGTGCGCTTCTAACTCGTTTTCCGAGGGAGATTGGCACTTTGGTAATACAATCCTCCTGTCATTGTGCCTCTATTCCCGTTGACAATTTCTGTCACTCAACATACGCTCTGCTGCACTGGGAATAACAGCGTTTCCCCCGAGACAGCTATATCCCGCGCTGCGGGAAGCAGTAATAAATCCAGCTTGATGGCTAGGGAGACCGAGGTATGTCTCAGCGGCTCGGCGACCTTCTTGTGCGCGAGAAGGTCATTACGAATGAGCAGTTAGAGCAGGCGCTGAAAGCCCAGAAAGACGGCGGCGGCCGCCTGGGGTCGGTCCTCGTCAAGCTCGGCTTCCTCTCCGACGAGGACGTCACCAATTTTCTGTCGCGCCAGTATGGCGTTCCAGCCATCAACCTCGCGTATTTCGAGATCGACGCGACGGTCGTCAAGCTGATTCCTTACGAAACCGCCAAGCGCTACCAAATCCTGCCACTTAGCCGCGTCGGATCCTCGTTGACCATCGCCATGGTTGACCCGACGAACGTGTTCGCCATGGACGACATCAAGTTCATGACCGGCTTCAACATCGAGCCGGTGGTGGCGTCGGAAAGCTCGATCATGGCTGGGATCGAGAAGGCCTACGGATCCGCCCAGGAAGAAGACCTCGACAAGGTCATGCAGTCGCTCGGCGAAGAAGGAACCGACGTCGAGCTCTCGGCTCAGGACGCCGAGGAACTGGCGCTTGCCGACCTGGAAAAAGCGGCCGACGAAGCTCCCATCGTCAAGCTCTGCAACCTGATCCTGACCGAAGCCGTGAAGCGCGGAGCCAGCGACATCCACATGGAGCCGTACGAAAAGGAATACCGCGTCCGGTTCCGCATTGACGGCATGCTGCAAAGCATCATGTCTCCGCCGCTGAAGATCAAGGACGCCATCACTTCCCGCATCAAGATCATGGCCAAGCTCGACATCAGCGAGAAGCGGCTTCCGCAGGACGGCCGCATCATGCTGAAGATGCATTTGAACGGCAAGAAGAAGACGCTCGACTACCGCGTTTCGACCTTGCCGGTGTTGTGGGGCGAAAAGATCGTGATGCGGTTGCTCGACAAGGAAAACCTGCGTCTCGACATGACCAAGCTCGGCTTCGAGCAGGAGTCGCTCGACAAGTTCGAGAAGGCCATCTTCAAGCCGTACGGCATGGTGCTGGTCACGGGCCCGACGGGATCTGGCAAGACGAACACGCTGTATAGCGCAATCTCCAGTCTCAACCAGCCCGATACCAACATCATGACCGCGGAAGATCCGGTCGAGTTCCAACTCGCCGGCGTCAACCAGGTGCAGATGAAAGACTCGATCGGGTTGAACTTCGCTGCCGCGCTGCGCGCCTTCCTCCGGCAAGACCCGAACATCATCCTGGTAGGCGAGATTCGAGACTTCGAAACGGCCGAAATCGCGATCAAGGCCGCTCTCACCGGTCACCTTGTGCTCTCCACGCTGCACACCAACGGCGCGCCGGAAACCATCAGCCGCCTGATGAACATGGGCATCGAGCCCTTCCTGGTGGCGACGTCGGTACACATGATCGTGGCCCAGCGCCTCGTGCGCCGCGTCTGCGCCGAGTGCAAAGAGGAAGTCCAACTCTCCGAAAAGGCGCTTCTCGACGCCGGCTACGAAAAGGAAGAGCTGGCGAACGTCCACATTTTCAAGGGGAAGGGCTGCGGCACCTGCAACAACACCGGATACAAGGGGCGCTGCGGTCTCTACGAGGTCATGGAAGTCACCGACGAGCTGCGCGAACTGATTCTCGTCGGCGCCTCGGCTCTCGAACTGAAGAAGAAAGCGATCGAGCTGGGCATGATCACGCTTCGCCGCTCCGGCCTCATCAAGGCCATGACGGGGCAGACGAGCTTGGAAGAAGTGGCACGCGAGACGGTGCACTAGACCACAGGCGGGACTGAAAACAATATCTATGCAAACTACCTTAAGCGATCTGTTGAAGAAAATGCTGGAGCTGAACGGCTCCGACCTGCACATCACGACCGCCTCGCCGCCTCAAATCCGCGTGCACGGCCACTTGCAGCCGTTGGACATGCCGCAATTGCAGCCGTCGGACACCAAGCAGCTCTGTTACTCGGTGCTGACCGACGCGCAGAAGCACCGCTTCGAAGAGAACTGGGAGCTGGATTTCTCCTTCGGCATGAAGGGCATGGCCCGGTTCCGCGGCAATCTGTTCAACCAGCGCGGCGCGACAGGCGGTGTGTTCCGCGTGATCCCGTTCGAGATCAAGTCTTTCGATCAACTCAAGCTGCCACCGGTCGTGGCCAAGCTGTGCGACAAGCCGCGCGGCCTGATCCTGGTGACCGGACCGACGGGCTCGGGCAAATCGACGACGCTCGCGGCCATGCTCGACAAGATCAATAACGATCGCCACGAGCACATCCTCACCATCGAGGAGCCGATCGAGTTCGTCCACCCGAACAAGAACTGCCTGGTCAACCAGCGCGAGGTGCAGGCCGACACCAAGTCGTTCGGCAACGCGCTGCGCGCCGCCCTCCGCGAAGACCCGGACGTGGTGCTGATCGGCGAAATGCGCGATTTGGAAACCATCGAAGCGGCGCTGCGTATCGCTGAAACGGGCCACCTCACCTTCGGCACGTTGCACACGAACTCGGCTTCGTCGACCATCAACCGCATCATCGACGTTTTTCCGTCGACGCAGCAGTCGCAGATTCGCGCGCAGCTTTCGCTGGTGCTGGAAGGCGTGATGTGCCAAACGCTGCTGCCGAAGATCGGCGGGCAGGGACGCGCGATGGCGATGGAGATCCTGGTGCCCAATTCGGCCGTCCGCAACCTGATCCGCGAGGACAAGATCCACCAGATTTACTCCTCGATGCAGTCCGGCGCGGAAAAGTCGGGCATGCAGACGTTCAACCAGTCCTTGGCGACTTTGTACTTCCAGAAGCAGATTTCGCTGGAAACCGCGCTGGCGCGCTCGTCGATGCCCGACGAACTCCAGGAGATGATCAACCGTGGCGCCGGCGTGATGGTAAGACCCGCGGGAGCTCCAGCCGCGGCAGGGAAACGCTAGTAGATCGACCGCTCGCGCCGCTGTAAACGCGCGAGAGGAGGGGAACGATGCCTGTTTTTACATACGAGGGGAAGAATGCGGCCGGTCAGAAGGTGACCGGAGAGCGCGTGGCAGAAAACAAGCAGGTGCTGAAGGCGAATCTCGCCCGCGAACGCATTAGCGCCGACAAGATCAAGGAAAAGGGCAAGGAATTCGCCATGCCCACTTTCGGCGGCGGCAGTGTAGCGGTGAAGGACATCGCTATTTTCTTCCGCCAGTTCAGCGTCATGATCGACGCTGGCCTGCCCCTGGTGCAGTGTCTGGAGATCCTTGGCGCCAACCAGGAGAACGTTGCGTTCCAGCGCTGTCTGGCCGGCGTCCGCACCACGGTGGAAGGCGGCGCGACCCTCGCCAACGCTATGCGCGCGTATCCCAAGATTTTCGACGACCTCACCATCAACATGATCGAGGCCGGCGAGACCGGCGGTATTCTCGATACCATTCTGCAGCGCATTTCGGGATACGTGGAAAAGGCCGTCAAGTTGAAGTCGGCGGTCAAGTCCGCCCTGATTTATCCGACGGCCGTCATCAGCCTCGCGGTGTTGATCGTCGGCGCCCTGCTCAAGTTCGTAGTTCCCCAGTTCGTCTCGCTGTTTGCCGGCTTGGGCGTCGAGCTGCCGCTGCCAACGCGCATCGTCATGGGCCTCAGCCATTTCGTCGAGAACTTCTGGTGGGTCGCGATCGGCGGCTTCGTGGCATTGATTTTCGCAGTGAAGCAGATCATCAAGTTCCCGAAGGGCCGGTATTACTTCGACAAGATGATGCTGAACCTGCCGGTCATCGGCATGTTGCTCCGCAAGATCGCGGTCGCCCGCTTCACCCGCACGCTCGGCACCCTCATCACCTCCGGCGTGCCCATCCTCGAAGCGCTCTCCGTCACCGCCCGCACCTCCGGCAATGCTGTGCTGGAACAGGCGCTGATGAGAGTTCGTAAAGCGATCGAGGAAGGCCGCACGATCGTCGATCCCCTCAAGGAATGCGGCGTCTTCCCCAACATGGTGACGCAGATGATCGGCGTCGGCGAAGCGACCGGCGCGATGGACGCCATGTTGCAGAAGATCGCGGACTTCTACGAAGACGATGTCGATGCCGCTACCAAGGACATGATCACGCTGCTCGAGCCCGTCATGATCGGAGTCCTCGGCGTCATGGTCGGCGGCATCGTGATCTCGCTTTACATGCCGCTGTTCTCGCTCATTGGAAAGCTGGCTGGATAACACCGGTTCCTCGTTTCTTGCCTTCGGTTCCTTGTTCGCATATGCGGACGAGACGCCCCTGCCGCGCCCGGCTTTCACGCGGCGGTTACAAGAAACGAGAAACGCGAGACTAGGGACTGTTTCTTAGATGGCGACGCCATTCAATGAACGCGTGTGGTTGACCTGGCTGGTCAAGATGCGCGTTCTCATCATCACGATCCTGTTCGTGATCGAGATGGCGATCGTGCGACTGAGCCTGGTGCCCACCCAGGTGCCGACCAAGCTCTTCCTCGCCGCGATCTTTGGCTGGTATCTCGCGGCCGCCGTCTGTTACGCCACGGTCGAGTACGGCAACGACCGGAGCCTCGGACTGCAAACACGCATCCAGGTCCTGGTCGATTTCACCTTCGCCACCACGGTTCTCTACTTCAGCGGCGGGATCGATACCTCGTTCAACTTTCTCTATCCGCTGCTGATCATCATTGCCAGCATCCTGCTCTCGCGTTTCTGGGCCTACCTCACGTCGCTGTTGGCCTTCATTCTCCTGGGCGGAATGCTTGAGCTTTCGTTCTTTGACGTCATTCCGTCCTACGGCCATTCGCATCCCAGCGTCCGCGAGCTCCAGGTCGTCATTTTCATCAACCTCGCCGCATACCTGCTGATCGCCTACCTGTCGTCGATGCTGGTCGCCAAGCTGCGCCAGGCCGACGTACGGTTTCAGGATGCCAGCGACGCTCTCGAAGACCTGCAGGCTCTGCACCAGAACATCGTGAACTCCATGACCGCCGGCCTGATCACCACCGACCTCGAAGGCCGTGTGAAGGTGCTCAATCCCGCCGGCGCTCACCTGCTCCAGTGCAGCGAGTCGGAGGTCCTGGGACGCTCGGCGGCACGGCTTTTCCTGACGCGCCTGCCGGCTGTTGTGGGAGACGACGCTGCGCGCGGCGAGGTGCACTATCGGACTCCAGGCGGACAGCAGCGCACATTCGGCATCACCGGTTCGGCGCTGATCATGCCCGATCGCGGGCTTACCGGTTACGTCTACACGTTTTCAGACCTCACCGAGATTCGCCGGCTGGAACGTGAAGTCCGCATGCGCGACCGGCTTGCTGCGCTCGGTCGCATGGCGGAAGGCATTGCACACGAGATCCGCCAGCCGTTGTCCTCGATTGCAGGTTCGGTGAAGTTCCTCGCTTCGATTTCGGAGCTGAACGACGAACAGAACCGCCTGGTGGACATTGTGGGACGCGAGTCGGTGCGGCTGAACGGCATCATCTCCGACTTCCTGGCTTATGCGCGCGAAAAGAACTACAGCTTCGCGCACCGCGACCTTCACGTCCTGCTCGATGAGACCTTGACCCTGCTGGAGAACCGGCTGCCGTTGATGCACTTCTCGACGGACCAAAAGGCGGAAGGCTCGGCGCCGAGGATTCGGGTGGTTCGCAATTACAAGGCCCCGAGCGCGGACGCCATGGTCGACGCGGATCGCATCAAGCAGGTCTTCTGGAACCTGGCGGAGAATTCGGTTCGCGCCATGGAAGGCGGCGGAACGCTCACCGCGACCCTGGTCGAGCGCGAGGGATCGTGGGTGATCAGCTTTTCCGATACCGGTCCCGGCCTGACGCAGCAGCAGATCGAAAAAGTTTTCGAGCCCTACCAGTCCTGGTTCCAGGGCGGCACGGGACTCGGCCTGGCGATCGTGTACCAAATCGTGCAGGCGCACGATGGCAAGATTTCGGTTCGTTCGGAACCCGGCCGGGGCGCCGAGTTCCTGCTCGAACTGCCGAAGGCGGGAGCGCGGACGAGGGCCGCTGCCGCCGGCGAATATTCCGGGCCCGAACCCGCAAAGGTAGTCCATGGCTAACATCCTGGTCTGCGACGACGAGCGCTCCATTTGCGAGATGCTGGAGATTGCCCTCCGCAAGGAAGGGCACAAGGTCGAGACCGTCAATTCCGGCGACAACGCCAAGCGCAAGATCGACGCCGCGCTCTATGACGTCGTGCTCACCGACGTCAAGATGCCGCACACCGACGGCATCGAAGTGCTGAAGCACACGCGCAAGATTTCGCCGGAAACCGCGGTCATCCTTATCACCGCGGTCGAGGATCTGCATGCGGCGATCCAGGCAGTGAAGGCCGGAGCCTCCGACTACCTACAGAAGGGCCCCGATTTGCTCGAAGCGGTGCGCGTGGCCGTGCGCAACGCGGTGGATCGCGTTTCGTTGCGCCGCCAGAATCTCGCTCTGCGCCTCGACGCCGCCAGCCGCAACTCGCTGGACAACATCATCGGCGCCAGCCAGACGATGGAGAAGTTGAAGCACACCATCCGGACCATCGCCTCCACGCAGAGCACGGTGGTGATCCACGGCGAGAGTGGCACGGGCAAGGAATTAGTCGCGCGGGCGCTGCATGCGTGCTCGCCGCGCTCGTCCGAGCCGTTCGTGCCGGTCAATTGCGGCGCGTTTCCGGAGACGCTGCTGGAGTCCGAGCTGTTCGGCTACGTGAAGGGCGCATTCACCGGCGCGACCCACAACAATCCCGGCCTGTTCGAAGTCGCCAACGGCGGCACCATCTTCCTCGACGAAGTCAGCGAGACCAGTCTCGCGATGCAGGTCAAGCTGCTGCGCGCCTTGCAGGAGCGCTGCATCCGCCCCGTGGGCGCCAGCGATGAAAGCGCGATTGACGTCCGCGTGATCGCCGCGACCAATAAGGATCTCGGTAAGCTCGTCGCCGAGAATCAATTCCGCGAAGACCTTTATTACCGGCTGAGCGTGATCCCCATCGAAGTTCCACCGCTGCGCGACCGGCGCGAGGACATCCCTCTGCTCGCGGCTTTCTTCCTGCGAAAGTATGCGCCGGCGGCAGGGAAGAGCATCATGCGCGTGGAGGAAAGTTCCCTGAACGAGCTGATCGGCTATGACTGGCCGGGCAATGTTCGCCAGCTTGAGAACACGATTGAGCGCGCGGTGGCGCTGGAGACTCGCAACGAACTCCACATTGAGCTTCCGGTCGACCGTCCGCGCAGCAAGGCCGCGGCAGCCACCGTGGGCGGAGTCTCCGTCGATCCTGGAACCATTCCCAGCGACGGCGTCGATCTCGAGCGCTATGTCGCCAACATCGAGCGCACGCTCATCCAGTCGGCTCTCAAGCAGTCCGGAGGCGTCCAGACCCGCGCCGCCGACCTCCTCAAGCTCTCTTATCGCAGCTTCCGACACCTGCTGAAGAAGTACGACATCTGAAGAATGGCAAATGGCAAATGTAGAATGGCAAAAGTAAAGCCATGACATCCGGTATTCCATTTTTGCCATTTGCCATTTGCCATTTGCCATCCGGCGGGAACTAGATGCGATATATCTTGCGCTTCCTCTGGTCCTCGGCCCGCGGACACCGCCTCGCCCCATGGCGCAGTCCCTACTTGCGCTGGCGCATTGAGACCTTCACCGGCCTGAAGATGGACAAGATTGGGTTCTGGTCGTTCTGGTTCTTCATGTGGCGCGAGCGGGGACAGTTGGCGCGCTTCCTGGAATGGACGAAAGATATGGACCGCTATGCGCGCCCGGTGCCTAAAAACCCGTAGCCGCTAGCCGGCTCTCTCTTGTGCCGGCATCTGAGGAGACGCCGTCGCGCGGCGGCACAACTGCTCGATACGGCGAAGCAGTTCCGTCGGGTGCACCGGCTTTGCCATCAGTTCGAAGTGGACCCATTGGGCCCGCGCCTTCTCCATGATGTCGATCACCTGCGCGCTGCCAGATATCAGCAGGACGGAACAATCAGGCAGCATCTGCCGGATTTCCATCGCTGCTTCGACGCCGTCTTTTCCCGGCATAACCACGTCGCTCAGGAGCAGGTTCGGAAGGAAGCGTCTGGCAACTTCGATCGCGTCGTTGCCATTGTAGGCGACCGCGACCTCGTAATTGAGATTCCGCAGGATGAGAGAAAGCGTGGAGACGATCGTTTCGTCATCGTCGACCACCAGGACCCGCACACGGCGCACCGGACGAGAGATGTTCTCTCTTAGGGAGTCCTGATCGACGGAACGCACGGAAGATTCTTCACCCTTCATTCGCGGCCGCCCTTCTGTGGTGCTGCCAACGGCACCACGTACGGGTCGATCTTTCGGCGCTCACGGAGTGCGGCGCCGAGGTCGGACGGTTGGTCAACGTCCGTCGCTCGCCGAAGGACCTCTTCCAACGGTACGACCGCAAGCCGCTTCTTCTTTCGCTTCATTGCTAACCTCACTGTCGACAGTAATCCCGTTGCGGCAATACGGGGAGACTCTTTACCGCACAAAAGAGGGGAACTCTTTGCAATTCAATGACTTCCGGTGAGTGAAGGGATGGCGAAAAGTTTGTTGCGCGGCGGCGTAAGTTCACGGTATCTTAGCGCGTTCAATCGTGGTGATAGCAGTACGTTAGCGATACGTTAGCGAAAGGGGGACGCCATGGCAGTCAAGAAGCTGGGAAAGCACGAATTCAAGACAGTCAGCAGGACGGAAATCCCCAACGGACGGAATGGGAAGCACAAGGCCGTCATCACCGAGATCCTGGAGAACCTGGAGACTTTGAAACAGGGGAGCGCCCTGAAGATCCGGTTGTCGGATTTGCCGGATACCAAGGTGAATGTCCGCTCGGCGCTCAACCGCGCAACCCGCAAGTTGAAGATCAACGTTGCGACCGCCGCCGACGACGCGTACCTCTATATCTGGAACTCGGGCGAGTAAGCGCGCTTACTGTGCCGGCGCGGCTGGGGGTGGCGCCGCTGCGGCGCCGCCGAAAGAGATGTTCACTTCGGCGCCCTTGTTTACTGCGGCGAGTGCGGCCGCGGGCGCGCGATTCGCGGAAATCTCTACAAAGCCCATGCTTCCCAGGATGGCGAACAGTTCTCCAGGTCCTGCTTGCGAGTAACTGGTGCGCAGCTTAGTGACCTGGGCTTTGCCGACGACGAGAGTGAACGCCGGAGTCGGCTCCTGGAAGAGCGCCGGCACGTCGTCCGGGCGCAGATTCGTGACCAGGTTTCCGAACTTGTCGACGCGAATCACAATTCCCTTGGTCTGAGTATCGCTGATTGCTTTCGGCTTGGGCGCGGCGAACTTGACGAAGTCCGTGATCTCTTCGCCGAGCTTGATCGCCTCCACGCCCTTGCTCATCCAGCCGGCCACCGACGCGAAAATGTCGCGGCCGTGAAAGGTGTTGCTGACCGGGCTCTGGAAGAAGTGGTCGGATGTGATGTGACGGACCGACAGACGCTCTTCCTGCTCGTAAACCAGCGAGAGCACGCCGTTATCCGGGGCGAGAAAAATGTGGCGCTCCGTGGTCGCCACGATCGGCCGCCGCGCGGTGCCGACACCGGGATCGACCACTACCATGTGAATCGTGTCCGACGGGTAATTGCGGTAGCACTGGGAAATCGTTATCGCGCCGTCTAACACGTCATACGACTGCACCGAATTGCAGATGTCGACGATCCGGGCGTCGGGATTCACGCCGAGGATGACGCCCTTCATGGCGCCGACATAGTGATCGGTAACGCCGAAATCCGTGGTCAGGGTGACGATACGCTGCGCCAATGGCTTCTCCGCAGTTTCTTTGTGCGTGCGTGGAGCATCGGCACGTTAGCGCGGTGAGCGTCACTAAGTCAAGGAAGGCAGAACCCACCACAGAGATACCGAGGCACAGAGAACAACAGATCAAAGATTCTCTGTGTCTCTGTGCTTCTATGGAGGAAGTGGTCTTACCGAACCCGGATGCTTCCGGATGACGTCCGCGCCTGCAGCAGGTATCCGCCGCCGCCCACTTTGCCGCGAACTTCGCGGCGGGTGATCGTGCCCTGCATCGTGATCTCGCGCTCGACTTCGATGCTGCCGGAGGAGCTGCGCGCGCTGAGCTCGAAACCCGCGTTGCGTGGCAAATCGACCACCACGCTGCCGCTGGCCGTTTCCACGGTCCAGTCGCCCGTCATTTCGCCCTGGGCGCGAATGGTGCCGCTGCCGGTGCCGACGCGCAGGCTGCCTTTCACGTTGTTCAACGTGACCTCTCCCGAGCCGGTGCTCACGCTCACGTTACCCGCGGACACCTGGTCGAGCTGCACGCGGCCGCTGCCGGTGCGCGCTTCGAAGCCGCCGGCAATTCCCTTGGCGGAGATGTTGCCGCTGCCGGTGGAAGCCGTCACCGCGCCCTTCACGCCGTCGAGCGTGATCTCGCCTGAGCCGGTGTTGGCCCGCACTTCATTGCCGATGTTCGTGACCCGCAATGTGCCCGAGCCGGTGGAGATGCGCAGCGGTCCGGCGATGCCTTCCACCGTCTGCGATCCGGACCCGGTGGACGAATTTGCCCGCGTGTCCGCCGGAACCGTCACGTCGTAGCTGATCGCGACGTTGCGCCGTAGATCCGGGTCATCACTCCGTCCAACATGGATGAAGTTGCCGTTCTGCTCGATGGGCGGATTCTGAAGGATGCGCTGCAGGCGCGCCTTCGCGTCGTCGATGCTCCACCCGTCATCGCTGACCTTCACTGTCGCGTGAATGATGACCGAACCCGTCGACCCAGTCTTGATGTTGATGTAGCCGGCGCCCGTACCGATATCCAGGTCCACCGCTCCCGTCACCTTTAAGGTGCGGTCGAACGTGCCCTGTTCCGAGGCGTATACCATGCCGGCCGACAACAGCAGGATTGCCAGTACGGCCGCGATCTTCCTTAATCCGAATCTCATTGAGCTCTCCTTGCAGGCTGGAAGTAAGACGCGCCTGAGTTGCACTGGTAAGCGGCTCAGGCTGGAAAAATGCTGCCCGGCGCGCTTCAGGGCCCGCTTCGGGCCACGAACATCCCCCGGTCGGTCAACCCCTTGGGGTCGTGCGTTACCTGCAGGCCGGCGGATTGAAATGCGGAAATCATCTCGTCCGTGGTCAATAGTCCCAATTCGTGCACTTCGCTGGCGTGGCGGTTGGTTCCCTGATCGTCGATCTCGTACTCAAACAGGATCCGCGACACGCGATCTTCGACTTCGACGCGGCTCGTACGCGTGACTTTCACACCATTCGCTTCCGCGGTTTTGACCGACAAATGTCCTGGCTTGAGCACGCCCGGCGGAAACCACGGTTCAACCAGGATGAAGCCGCCGCCGGCAAGGTGCTCGCGAAAACATCGAAGCGCCGCCGTCACCCGCTCCAGTGTTTTCAGGTAGCCGATCGAACTGAACAGGGAAAGGACGGCGTCGTACCGTTGCGGCAGGTGGAAATCGCTCATGTCGGCTTCAAAGAAGCGGCCGGCAGGGTGCTTCTGCCGCGCGATGCTCACGAACGCCGGTTCCAGATCGACGCCGTCCACGGCGAAGCCGTCGGCTGCGAGCAGCCGAGCGTGCTCGCCGGTTCCGCAGGCAACGTCAAGAATGGAGTGGCACCGTGGATGGATCTTCCGCAGCAGCGCCGCTACGTTCCGCGCCTCGGCCGGGTAGTCCTTGAAGCTCGAATAGATCAGGTCGTAGTACTCGGCCGAAGCGTTGAACATAGAAGAAAGCTACATCGATGTGCCGCCCTTTTGCAGCGAGATGGAACCGCGGTCGCTCTGCACGTGGAGCGTCGGGCCGCCGCCATTAATCGTGCCGTGCATCGTTCCCCGTCCCGAAAAATTGCCGTTAGTCGTCATCGGGAAATCACTGTGGAATGAGGAGCGTCGTTCGTTTTCCACTTCCACGTTCAGCGCGGTGTTGCTGGGCAGGCGAAGCGTGATCGGCGCGCGATCGCTGGAGAGCCGTCCGCCGGCGGAGAAATGCGTGGCGTAGACCTCGATCGACGCGCGGTCGCTGCTGATGTCGATCGAGTCGCGCACATCCACGTCGCGCAGGTTCACCGTGCCGCGGTCGCTGCGGATGTGGAGGCTGCCCGCGGTATTCCGCAGATCGATGCTGGAGCGGTCGCCGGAAATGCGGATCGCTCCCTGAATGTCGCTCACGCGCGTGGTCGTGCGGTCGCTGTTGAGGTTCAGCGACATCTTGCGCGGAGCTTTGATGGTGACGTCGACCCACGCGCGGTAGTGGCAATAGCCCATGCAGAACATGTTCGGGCGCACGACCTTCACGCTCACGTACGACGCGGTGTTCTCCAGCCGTACGTCCGTTTCGCGCAGCCAGCGTTCGCGCATCGAGGAATCGCCCTCGAAGTGCTTCACCGCCTCCACGCTGACTTCATCCTTATCCCAGGCGTCAATGGTCGTGGAGCCGCGGTCATTTTCCACTCGCACCTCGCCGCCGGCCTTGATCGGGAACGAACGCGCAATGCGCTCCGTGTCCCCTGCTGGACCCTTGTCCTGCGCCATGGCAAGCGAAGCACCAAACAACATCACGAAAACCGTCAGGCAGGTGATCAGCCGTTTCATAGGACATCTCCAGTGTCGAACGAACTCGTAACTCGTAACTCGAAACTCGCAACTAAGAAAAGCCCGCACCGTCAGCGGAGGGTTGGCGACGGCGCGGGCCTGGTGCGCACAAAGAGCGGTGCGCCAGCAACTCGTTGAGCCTTACTGCAGGATGACCTTGTCGCCTTCCTTCAAGCCCTTCAGAATCTCGGTCTTCGCGCCGTTCGAGATTCCCACTTCCACCGGCACCTTGCGCTTGCCGTCTTTCTGGCCCTGGTCGGGCACTTCGACGGACGCCTTCTTGTCTTTGTCGTAGATCAGCGCGCCTTCCGGCACCATCAGGACGTTGTGCTTGTCTTCCAGGATGATCTCGGCGTTGGCGGTCATTTCCGCCTTCAGCTCGCCGCCCTGGTTGTCGATGGAGACCCACGTCTCGAACGTCGTAACGTTGTCCTTCTCAACGCCCATGGGCACGATCTTGGTCACCTTGCCGTTAAAGGTCTTGTCCTTGAAGGACTCCACCTTGATGCGTGCCGGCTGGCCGAGGTAAACCTTCCCGATATCGGCTTCGTCGACCTTGCCCTTCACGTAGACCTGGTGCGTGTCGCCGAGGTTGAAGATCAGGGTCGCGCTCGAGCCCATCACCAGGATGGAACTGACCGCGTCGCCGATTTCGACTTGCCGCGAAAGCACCACGCCGTTGATCGGGGAAACGACGGTCGTATAGCCGAGCTGTTCCTTGAGCTGCGCCAGGCTGGCATGAGTCCGCGCCACGTCGGCTTCGCCCTGCTTCACCTTGGCCTTGTCGACGGTCACCACCGACTTCGCGACGCTCTGCTTGTTCACTGCCATTTCATACGCGCGCTGCGCGTCGTCTTTCGCCGCCGCGGAAACGACGCCGTCTTTCTCCATCTGCAGGGCGCGATCGTAAGCGCGCTTCAGCGTCGGGACATCGACGCCCTGGGCATCGATCTCGGCGCGCTGCAGGTCAGCCTTCGCGGCGGAAAGGTTAGCTTCCGCGGACTGCAGTTGCGCTTCCGCCGACCGCACCTGGGCCTCGATCTCGTCGCGGTCGAGCTGGGCCAGCACCTGGCCCTCCTTCACCTTGTCGTTGGCGTCGGCGAACAACTTGGTCACGATGCCGCTGGCCTTGGACTTCAGCTCAATCTTGGTAATCGGCTCGATCTTGCCGGTTGCGACCACGCTCTTGGCCAAGTCGCCTTTCTCGGCCTTCGCGATCTTGCTGGGATCGATCTTCGTTCCGCCGCGCGTTGCAGCCATCAGGCCGAGCACGACCACGACCAGCGCCACCAGCGAGATCCCGCCGTAAATCAGGCGCTTCTTTTTCTTGTTTTTGCCGTTGCCGTTTGCCACTTGGCCCTCCTGGCCCCCGGTTTCACCGGGCGTTTCAAACAAAGGAAATTAAGAAATGGCGATCCCGTATTCCCGGTCCTGCTGCCTGTTACGAACGCAGTTCCGGATTGGTTCCCAGAAAGTTAAGACGTTTCAGAACTCTGTTTGTTACCGCATCATTCCGGCACACTTGCGAAATCGGCCGAACCGATGTGATTAGACACCGCGCCGCCTGGAGCGTCGTCCAAGGCGGGTGAAATCCGGCACACTTTCGTGCCATATGCGGAACGTTCAGCTCCGGACAGTTTGCGGAGAATCCGAGAAACAGGCGACTCGTCCGCGCGTCAGCAACTTACGTGGAAACAACAGGATACCTCAACTCTCGCCAACGTGCGCGGGGCGCTGCCCGGTAGATGCTAGAATTCCGCTTCCATGGTCAGCTTCGCGCTGCTGCGGGTGCTGGGCATCATTCTGCTGGTGGCGGCCAACGCCTTCTTCGTGGCTGCCGAATTCGCGCTGGTAAGCGTGCGCCAGACCCGTGTCCAGCAGATGATCGAGGCGCGCCGGATCGGCGCCCGCGCCGTTCAGCGCCTCCAGCTTCATCTCGATCAGCTCCTCAGCGCCGTCCAATTTGGCGTCACCCTCGCCAGCCTTGGGCTCGGCTGGATCGGCGAACCTTCGCTGGCAGGCTTCTTCCAGCCTTGGTTCGACAAGCTGCCGCACGCCCTGGTCTGGTCGCATGCGCTGGCCGCGGGCATCGCCTTCCTGCTGATCACCTACCTCGAAGTCACACTCGGCGAACTTGTGCCCAAGTCCATCGCGCTGGAGCGGGCAGACCGGGTAGCGCTCGCCGTCGCCGGTCCCATGGAAGTCTTCATCAACATTTCGCGCCCGGCGTTGATCGTCTTCAGCCGCTCGGCGCGTTTCGTCCTGCGGATGCTTGGCACGCGTAACGTCCGCGAGGCGGGCGTGCATTCGCCGGAAGAGCTCAAGATGATGGTTTCCGCCAGCCATCGCGGCGGCATGCTGCCTGAACTTGAGGCCCAAACCATCGATCGCGCGCTTGACCTTGGCATGCTCACGGTCCGGGAGATCATGGTCCCGCGTCCCGACATCTTTTCTCTTCCCGCCGACATGTCGCTAGACGAAGCGCTTCACCGCGTCACCGAAGAACAGCACTCGCGCGTGCCGGTGTTCGACCCCACGCGCGGTCCGGAGCACATCATCGGCGTGCTTTATGCCAAGGAAATCATGCGCTGGATGAACATGCGACTGGCGCAGTTGCGCAGCGACCGCCTGCCCGCGCCCATGCCGCAGCTCACCGTGCGCAACGTCATGCGCTCGGTCCTGATCGTGCCGGAGACCAAGCCGCTCTCCGACCTGCTCATCGATTTCAAGACTCGCCGCCGCCATCTGGCGGTCGTGGTCGATGAATTCGGCTCAACCGTTGGCGTGGTCACAGTCGAGGACGTGCTTGAGCAGATCGTTGGCGAGATCGAAGATGAATTCGACATCGCGCCCGCCCCTCCGCCCGTCTTCGGCGGCACCATGATTCTGGAAGGCGCGGCTAACCTGCGCGACCTCGAGATGCAGAACCATCTCGACCTGCCGCGCGATCAGGGCTTCGAAACGCTCGCCGGCTTCGTGCTCTCCATGCTCCAGCGCATTCCCAAGCCCGGCGATGCGTTCGATTACCAGCATCGGCGCTTCACCGTCGTCGACATGGAAGGCCGCCGCATCTCGCATGTCAAGGTCGAGCCGCTGGCGGAAGAAAAGGTCGAGCAGGTAGGAGATTGAGCTGCCGCCGCGCGTTGATGGCTCACGCGATGGCAAATGGCAGATGTCAAATGGCAAAAGAGAACCCGACACCAGGGTTTTTGCCATTTACCATTTGCCATTTGCCATCTATGGTCGCCGGTCTGCTGCCGAGGCTAAACTGACCTGTGCTTCGCTACATCGCAACGCGTCTGCTCTACATGATCCCCGTCGTCTGGCTGGTGGTGAGCCTCGTCTTCCTGCTCATCCACATCGTGCCCGGCGATCCGATCGCGCAGATGCTCGGCGAAGGCGCGGCCGTCGCCGACATCCAGGCCGCACGACACGTCTACGGACTCGACCAACCGCTTGGTCTCCAGTACGTCAACTACTGGAAAGGCGTGTTCCACGGGAATCTCGGGCAGTCGATCCGTTTCAGCGAGCCAGTCACCCGGCTCATCCTCCAGCGTTATCCCTTCACTCTGCGCCTGACGTTTGCCGCGCTCGGGGTCGCGCTGCTGCTCGCCATTCCTGCCGGCGTGCGCTCTGCCCGGCGACGCGACCGTTGGGATGACCGCCTGATCAGCGCCGTCAGCCTGCTGGGACTATCGTTCCCGAACTTCGCGCTCGGGCCCATCCTGATTTTGTTTTTTGCGATCTTCCTCGGCGTGCTGCCGGTTTCCGGCGCCGGCACATGGCTTCATCTGATTCTGCCGGCGGTCACGCTCGGGGCCGCGCTGGCCGCCATTCTCACGCGCATGGTGCGCACCGCGATGCTGGAAGAACTCGGGCAGGACTACATTCGCACCGCCCGCGCCAAAGGACTGCCCGAGCGCACCGTCGTTTACCGCCGCGCGCTGCGCAACGCCCTCATTCCCGTCCTGACTGTCATTGGATTGCAGTTCGGCGCGTTGCTCGCGGGCGCAATCGTCACCGAGACGATCTTTTCCTGGCCCGGACTCGGCCGGCTCACCATCCAGTCCATCTCGAATCGCGATTACGCCGTCGTCCAGGGCTGCATCCTCGCGATCGGCCTGACATATGTCGCCGTGAACTTCCTCACCGACATCGCCTATTCGCTGGCCAATCCGCGCATCCGGCAGTAAGAGCATCGCCGAAAGCGTCGTAAACGCCGAAATCGCCGTAATCGGAGAAACCAATTACGGCGATTCCGGCGATTATGGCAATTACGGTGATGTGTGCTTCAGAGCTCTGGATCTTGGGCCGGCTTACTAACCTTTTCGAGGTCGAACGTCGGCGGCTGCTTCTCGCGATATTCCGCGGGCACCACGAACACGGACTCCGGCACATCGACCACCTGGATGTCGCTTACCGTAGTCGTCATTTTCTGCTCGAACTTCTGGTCGCCGTCGGTGGTGGTGCGGATGGTCCAGACCTGCTTCAGCGCGAAGCCTTTCATCTCTGACATCTCGGCGCGGAGCATCTGCTCGATCTCGGGACTTAAACCGGAGAGTTCCTGCACGAACCCGTAACTCGAAGTCACCGCGAGTCCAGGATCGGCCAGTTTTTCCGTCGTCCAGAACTCCTGGTCCATGGTCGCCGGAGCGCGCTCGTCCTTGCCGTCGAGCGTGATCACCATGTTGTAGGTGAAGCGGTAGTGATAGTGCTCGGTCGGATAGCCGTCGATCGGGCCGCCGTCTTCTTCCGAAACCTTCTCCCACTTCGCGTCTTCGATGCGGTACGCGGATTGCAATGCCTTGCTGATCCGCCTCATCATCTTTTCGGGATCCCACACGATGTAGGACTTGTCACCGGGATTGACCATCAGCATGGCGGCGTTGTCCGCCCGCTTGAGCATGTACGAGCCGGCAGGGAACACGCCGCCCGAACCCGGCATCTCCGTCTTTGCGTTGCCGCCGCTGATCCACGCCTGGATGGACATCTCCTGGGTGGTCGGAATCTTGCCTGCGCCGCTTTCGATTTTTGTCACCGACCGGTACGTGACGCCGGCAAACGACGGCGCCGCCAACAGCAGTACGACAGCCCAACGGAGACGCATGGCCACCCCCCGCGCATTCTCTCACTACCTTGATGTCAAGAACGGCAGGAAAGTCACGGCTTGCGGAAAGAATGGCAAATGGCAAATGTGAAATGGCAACGTATTGGCCGCTGAGTGGCGCGCCAGCGGGCGCGATGGGATTGAATTGCCTTTTCTGATCTGTGTTTATCAGCGTTCATCAGCGGCTCAGCTTTTTTGCCATTTGCCATTTGCCATCTGCCATCGCATCATTTCTCCATGCGCAACCCTCTCGCCCGCTTCGGCGTCGCGATGATCGCCATCTTCGTCCTGATCGCGCTCTTCGCTCCCTTGCTCGCGCCGCAGGATCCAGCGCATATCGATCTGCCGTCGCGTCTCGCCCGGCCGTCCGCGCAGCACTGGTTCGGTACCGACGAACTTGGCCGCGACATTCTCTCCCGCGTGATTTACGGCGCGCGCATCTCCATGGGCGTGGGCGTAAGCGTCGTAGCCGCCTCGCTGCTGCTCGGGCTCATCATCGGCTCCATCGCCGGATACTACGGCGGCGCCATCGATCGCTTCGTCAACGTCGTAGTCATGAACGCCTTCCTCTCGTTTCCCGGAATCCTGCTTGCTATCGCATTCGTCGCGTTTATCGGCCCCGGAATCCTGAACCTGATCGTCGCGCTCTCTATCGGCGGATGGGTGGGATACGCGCGTCTGGTCCGTGCCCAGGTGCTGGCGACGCGCGAAAAGGAATTCGTGGAAGCGGCGCGCGCGCTCGGCGCCGGCGATTTTCGTATCCTTACCCGCCACATCCTGCCGAACATGATCCAACCGGTCATCGTGCAGGCCGCCATCGGCATGGCGGGCGCGGTGCTCGCGGAAGCGACCATGAGCTTTCTCGGTCTCGGCGTGACCGCTCCGACCGCGAGCTGGGGATCGATGCTCAACGACGCGCGCTCCCACCTGTTCGACGCGCCGCACCTCGTCCTCTTTCCCGCCGCCGCCGTCATGCTCGCCGTGCTCTCCTTCAACTTCGTGGGCGACGGCCTGCGCGACTACCTCGATCCCCGTTCGCGCATCGAGGTCGGCCTGTGACGCAGGCCAGGGTTCTTTCCGGTGTGGAGATCGCGGAATCCCGGACTACCCGCAAACTCGTCGCTCTGTACGACGGACAATGTGAGGTCTGCCAGGCGTCGGTGACATGGCTGCGGCTGCTCGACCGCAACGGGCAGGTCGAGGCCACCGCTCTCGAGACGGCCGATATCGCTGCGCTGCATCCTTCGTTGCGAATGGAGGAATGCCTCCGCCAGCTCCATGTCATAGACAGTGTCGGGCGCGTATTCGTCGGATGGAACGCCGTTGCCCGCCTGGCTCGCGTATCACCGTGGACTTGGCTCATCGGCGCCTTGGGCGCGGTGCCGCCCTTCCGCTGGCTCGGCGATGCGCTCTACGGCGCGGTCGCCGCGAATCGATATGCCATCAGCAAGTGCCGCGGTGGCGCCTGCGGCGTCGCGCGACCACTGCAGGTTCGCAAGCGATCGACGCTGCGCAGTTTCTGGACTTGTTATTCCACGGGACTGTTCTTGCGGCTGCCCATCATCGCGCTGGCTGGCCTCCTCGGCATCTGGAAGCAATTCGCAGTCTGGCTCCGCACCTTCCGGCGGCGGATCGACTTCCTCGGTGGCCGGCTTTCTATTCTGTGCCTTGGACATCCGCTTGCCGAGCCGGTGCCGATTCTCTTTGGTGAATTGTTCACTGGCGTGCTCTACGACGGCCTTATGGTCGATCCCGGTTCGCCGCGCATGCGCCGCTCGCTGGCGCGCCACGTGCGCAAGCTCGGAGATGGCGCAATCTCTGCCGTGGTCGCCACCCATCACCACGAAGAGCACGTCGGCAACCTGAACTGGCTGGCGCGAAAGCTGGACGTGCCGCTTTATGTGCCGGAATTGACGGTGCGGCTTCTGCAGCCAGTGGCAAAGCTTCCGTTCGTCCGCGCCGCCATCATCGGTCAGCCGCCTTCGCTCGAGTCGCCGTTCTCGATCCTCGGCGCGGAGCTGCTGACCGCGTCGGGTCGCAGGCTCGAAGTTCTTCCCGCGCCCGGGCATTGCAACGACCACATCGTGCTCTACGATCGTGCAGAGCGTCTCCTCATTGCCGGCGACGCATTCATGGGAAGCTACTTCGCCACGCCCAATCCCGATGTCGACAGCCGCAAGTGGATCGATACGCTCGAGCGCCTTCTCGCGCTCGACATCGAGATCCTCGTCGAAGGGCATGGACACATTCACACGTTGCGCGACGATGTCAGCGATTTTCCGGGAATCGTGCTGCGCGAGGATCCAAAGGCGGGCCTGCGGCAGAAGCTCGAATACCTGCGCTGGCTGCGCGGGCAAATCGAAGAGGGACTCGGCGAGGGCCTGCCGCTCGGCGCGGTGGTAGCCACCTGCTTTCCATGGGGCAAGCGCCGTGGCTGGGAAACTTTTACCCGCGACGAACTCATACGCATCCTTTCTCTCGGTCACTTCAGCCGCACCGAGTTGGTTCGCAGCTTTGTGCGCCATGGAGACTCCGTTCTCCCCGAGGTCTGGGAGGCGCGGTTCATTCGCAAGTAGCCTCCGGTTCGGAAGCGCTTCCTCCGTGCTAGCATGTGCGGGTTTCCACGCCATCCTGTGGGGGGATCTATGCGAATTCTCGTTCGTATTGGCTGTCTCTGCCTTTTGTCCGCCGCTCTTTTCGCCCAGGAGGAGCCGAACCCGCAGACACTCCTGCCGCCGGCCACGCTCGATGCAATCGCCAACGAAGTCTCAGGCGCCGCCGCGGCGAACAATGTGCTGGAGATGTGTCCGTACGAGCGTGTGCGTCCCGCAGCCGAGTACAACGGAACGTATCGCGAGGCCGAGTACGCCACGCGCATGGCCAAGCTCTACGGATACACCGACGCGCATGTTGAGCGCTTTCCTATGCCGCAGAAGCAGTGGGCCGGCGAAATGGCGGAGCTCTGGATCAGCTTTCCCCCCGCGCCCAATGGGCCGCCGGGAGTCGTTACCCCAACCAAGATCCTGCTGACGCGCTACAGCGACCTGCCCGCCACGCTCGCCACTGGCAGCCACTCCGGCGACGTCACCGCCGAGATCGTCTACGTCGGTCGCGGCGATACCGACGCCGACTACGCCGGCAAGGACGTGAAAGGCAAAATCGTCTTCGCCTCCGGTCCCGTCGGACAGGTCCACAACATGGCGGTGCGCAAGTACGGCGCCGAGGGTGTCATCACTTATGCCAACCAGACCGGCAAGGCCATCGATCGCCCCGACCAGATCGCCTGGAGCGGCGTTGGCGGCGGTGGAGGTGGTGGCGGCCAGGCGCAAAACCAGGGTCGCACTACGTGGGGTTTCATCCTCTCCCATCGCATGGGGATGGAATTGCTCGCCTATCTGGAATCGCACAGAAAAGTCACCGGTCATGCCATCGTGAAGGCGAGCGAGTACGACTCGCCCATGGAAGTCGTGGTCGCCACTATTCCCGGCCAGAGCGACCAGGAAGTCGTGTTCGTCGCGCACCTGTTCGAAGGCGTCGCCAAGCAGGGCGCGAATGACAACTGCTCCGGCCCCGCCACCCAGCTCGAAGCCGGACGCGCGTGGATCAAGCTCATCAACGAAGGCGTTCTACCCAAGCCTAAGCGCACCGTGCGCTTCATCTGGGTGCCCGAAATTTCTGGATCGCGCGCCTACATCCAGGGGCATCCTGACCATCCCGCGCATGTGCTCGCCGCCGTCGACATGGACATGGTCGGCGCCGACCAGACGAAGAACCACAACAGCCTACACCTCAACACCACGCCCGCAAGCCTGCCCAGCTTCCTCAACGAAATCTGCCAGCAGATGATCGAGTACGTGGGCGACACAAACCGAGAGAAGCTTCACAACCGGCGCGTAGTGTATGGATTCCTCAACCCGATCGTCGATCCCAAGGGATCGCACGATCCTTTCTGGTATCACATCGAGAAGTTCTATGGCTCGAGCGACCACCAGGTGTACCTCGACGCCACGCCGCGCGTGCCGTCCATCCAGTTCGGCAACTGGCCCGACGCCGTCTACCACACCAGCGAAGACTCGCCGATGTTCCAGGATCCGACCCAGATGAAACGCGCCGCCTTCCTCACCATCGCCGTCGGCGACGTTCTCGCCAACGCGGGCGTGAAGGAGGCGGTCTCAGTCGCGGCCATGACCGTTGGTCACGCGCGCGAACGCCTGGGTGACGAGTTGGTGCGCGCTTCGCAGTCCATCGCCGGCAGCAGCAACGCCGGCGAGCTGCAAACGAACTATAAGGAAGCCGTCAACCTCATCCAGCAGGGATACACGCGCGAGGAAGCCGCCATCCTCTCGGCCGCTGCTCTCGGTCCGAAAGAGGAGATGGATCGCTTCGGCATGAACGCCGTCGCCGGGCTCGACAAGAGTTTCAGCTTCGGCCTCGATAAAGATCTTGAGCAACTCAAGATGGAGTATCAGGCGATCGCGCAGGCAATGAACGTCACCGCCTCAGAGCCCACGCTCACCGATGCCGAGAAGGCCGCGGCATTGCTCTATCCGCGCCCGAAGACCGGCACGCCGCGCCAGCCGCCGGGCTTCGGCGGCGGCGGTGGTGGAGCGAACCAGGCGCCTCCGCCGCTCTCCGGCTATTACGTGATGGAAGCGCGCAACTTCGCCGACGGCCACCACTCGCTGCTCGATATCCGCAACGCGCTCTCCGCCGAGTTCGTCCCCATCCCGCTCGACAACGTCGAACGCTTCTTCCGCGATCTCGAAAAGCAGGGCGGCTGGGAGATTGTCCAGAAAGAGCCGCCTGCACCGGCAGGGAAGAAGGGCGCAAAGAAGAAGTGAGTGTCGAGAAGTAAATGCCTGGCGCGGGCGCCCCTCGCCCGCGCAGTCTTCGTCCCCGGTTGTGGGTCGCGATCGCGCTACCACGCCCCTTAGTCGGAAGAGTGGCCATCTAAGTTATTCAAATTAAACCAGTAACCAGCTACTCTCGATTCTTCTTGACACTAATCGCAAATCGCAATATAACAATCGCGATTTGCAATAGAGCCTATGAAGCTTGGCGAAAAAATGAAGTATCTGCGTCACATGGAAGGCACGCTGCGCGGCCTGAACCGCGAGATGTCGCAGCAGGAGATCGTGCGCGCCATCCAGGAGCAGCTCGGCGAGAAGATCTCGCAGTCGTATCTCTCGCAGATCGAGAGCGGCACGCGCCCGCACCTGACGAACAAGACGCGCACCCTGCTCTCGCGCTTTTTCAACGTCCACCCGGGCTACTTGGTCAGCGATCCCGAGGGCTACCACGACGAGCTGATGTCTGACGTGCGCGGCCTCGAGGACAAGGTCGACCTCTGGCTCATCAACGGCGCTGAGCGCTTTCGCAGCGACCCGGAGCTGTGCGCGTCGCTGCTTGCGATCTCGAAACACGAGGACTCGCGACGCTGCCTCGTCCTGCTCGGCGCCATTCTCGACACGCCCAAGCTGGTCGAGCGCCTGCTCACCGTGCTCAAGCCCGAGGCGCTCAAGGAAGACAAGGACGCGAAGATCTCGCGTCCGATCAACGGAATCGCGGAGGCGCTGCAATGACAACCGCTGCTTTCGTAGTGTTTCGGGTGGCCCACATAAGCCTTCTTTTGGCTTATGTGGCGGCCGCGCACTGGGTCGTCACCTGGGCCGGCTTCTACCTGATCTGTTTCGTCGTCGGCTTTGTCCTGACGCTGGTCACATTTCTCGTCGGCAACATTCACGTGCTGCCGGGACACTGGCACCTGCACCTCGGGCATCACGGACACATTCACGTCCCGCACGGCCACGCCCACACCGGCGCGGACGCGGGCGCGGGCGCGAACACGACCGAGATACCCATCTTCAACACCTTCACCATCATGGCCTTCCTGGCATGGTTCGGAGGCACGGGCTACCTGCTGACGCACTACGGCCGTGTCGAAGTGTTGCTCGGATTCCCGGTGGCGGTCTTCGGCGGCATCGGCGGCGCGGCGGTGATTTTCTACTTCATGCTTCGGCTGATGTCGTTCGAAGGCAAGCACGTGGTGCCCGACGGCGATCTGGTGGGCGCGATCGGCACCGTCAACGTCGGGATTCGTGACGGCGGGACCGGCGAAATCACCTTCGTCCTCGGACACACGCGCCGCGTGAGCGGCGCCCGCGTCGACGGTCCCGGCCCGATCGGCAAGGGCACCGAGGTCGTCATCACGCGCTACGAGAAGGGAATCGCCTACGTAAAGCCGTGGGACGAATTCAGTGGCGAACAACTAACGGAATCGGAGGCACAGCGGTGAAGACTCTCGTATCGGGATACGACTTCAGTCGTGCGGCTCGGGACCGCGGATTCACCCCCGCGCGAGGAGTTACGGGCAGCCGCACCAGGCAAACGTTGTTCACCATCGCTTACGGCTGCGTGCTGTTCCAGTTCCTCGCGATGCTCGGGACCACGTTGGCTGTGATCGAACTCGACGCTCCCGGCGTGGTCCAGACAGCCGCGTTGTTTGGCAGCGTTTTTCTTGGAGTTGCCGCGCTGGTTGTCATGACCCTGCGGCCGATGCTCGAGCGCGAGCTGGTGGGAGAGAAGAAACGAGCTGAAGGCTGATTGCTGAAAGCTGAAAGCTGCTTTAACGCACTTATAGATTCAAAGGAGAACCCTTATGCAGGAAGTCTCAACAGGAGTTTGGCTGATCGTCGGAGTAATGCTCGGTGTTTTGTTCCTCGCGATGATCGTCGTAACGCAGCTTTACCGCAAAGCCGGCCCGCACCAGGCGCTGGTTGTCTACGGTCTGCGCGGCACGCGCGTGATCGTGGGCAGCGGAACCGTGATCATGCCGATGGTCGAAACCTGCCGCGAGCTGTCGCTCGAGCTGATGTCGTTCGACGTCGCGCCCCAACAGGACCTCTACACCGAACAAGGTGTGGCGGTCACGGTGGAAGCTGTCGCCCAGATCAAAGTGAAGAGCGACCGCGAGTCCATCCTGACTGCGTCGGAGCAGTTCCTCACCAAGACGCCGGACCAGCGCGAAGGCCTGATCCGTCTTGTCATGGAAGGACACCTGCGCGGCATCATCGGCCAGCTCAAGGTCGAAGAGATCGTGAAGCAGCCGGAAATGGTCGCCGACCGCATGCGCGGCACCTGCGCCGACGACATGAACAAGATGGGCCTCGAGGTCATCTCGTTCACCATCAAGGAAGTTCGCGACAAGAACGAGTACATCACCAACATGGGACGGCCGGACGTGGCGCGCATCAAGCGTGACGCCGACGTGGCCGCCGCCGAAGCCGATCGTGACACCGCCATCCGCCGCGCGCTGGCGCAGCGCGAATCCGCCGTTGCCAGGGCGCAGGCCGACCAGGAGCGCGTGCTCGCCGAAACGCTCTCCATGGCCAAGCAGGCTGAGGCGCAGCGCGATCTTGAAGTCAAGAAAGCGCAGTACCTCGAGATCAGCAAGAAGCAGCAGGCGCAGGCCGACAAGGCTTACGAGATCCAGACCAACATCATGCAGCAGCAGGTCACCGCAGAAGCGGTGAAGGTGCAGCAGGTTGAGAAGGAAGCGCAGGTCAAGGTGCAGGAAGCCGAGATCGCGCGCCGCGAGAAGGAACTGATCGCGACCGTGTTGAAGGGCGCGGAGATCGAGCGTCGTCGCATCGAGACCCTCGCCGAGGCCGAGAAGCAGCGCCTGATCGTGGAAGCCGATGGCAACGCCAGCGCTATCCGCGCGCAGGGCGAAGCCGAGGCCGACATCATCTTCAAGAAGGGCGATGCGGAAGCGCGCGCCATGAACGTCAAGGCCGAGGCCTATCAGGAGTACAACCAGGCCGCGGTCGTCGACAAGCTGATCACCGGCTTGCCGGAAGTGGTGAGGGCGCTGGCCGCTCCGCTGGCCAACGTCGACAAGATCACCATCGTCTCCACCGGCGACGGCGCCGCCGCTGGCATGAACAAAATCACCGGCGACCTCACCAAGATCGCGGCGCAGGTGCCGGCCCTGTTCGAAAGCCTGAGCGGCATGCAGATGTCGGAGCTGTTCGGGCGCATTCGTCAGATCGGCGACCATCCGGCGCCTCCGGCTCCGGCACCGGCTGGCGGCGACGACGGCAAGAAAGGCAAAGCGGCCAACGCGTAACTCTCGGTGGCCCACATTTGCCCGGTCTTTGGCAAATGTGGGTTCACGCAGCGGTCGCCGTCAACGTAGAGACGGGACATGCCCCGTCTCTACCGGGAAAGGAAGGAGTTCGGAACCATGAACGCGAAGTCTCTCGCCCGCGCATTCGTCCTGACAGTCGCGCTGGCCGGCGCGCTTGCGATCCTCGCCGGCAAGTTGCCGGTGTGGGCGGCAGCGCTGGGAGTCATCGTCGTCAACGGCGCTGTCGTGGCCTGGCTCCGCTGGCACGAAGAGCAACACGGCCACTGAACTGAGAAGAGGGGATCTCAAGAGAAATTTTGATCGGAGGCAGTTATGGCATTACTGGAAAGAGTTTCCACGCTGGTACGAGCGAACCTGAACGACCTGATCGATAAAGCCGAGGATCCGGAAAAGATGCTCAAACAGGTGATCCTCGACATGCAGAACCAGCTCATGCAGGTGAAGACGCAGGTGGCAATCGCCATCGCCGATCAGCACCTGCTGGAGAAGAAGCAGAAGGAGAACGTCGACAAGGCGCACGAGTGGATGAAGCGCGCCGAATTGGCGGTCGAGAAGAAGCAGGACGACCTCGCCCGCGCCGCGCTGCAGCGCAAGATGAGCTTCGAGCAGATGCAGGAGAGCTTCGCCGAGCAGCTCGCCGACCAGAAGTCGCAGGTTGAGAGCCTGAAGTCGGCGCTCCGCGCGCTCGAGCAGAAGCTCGCCGAGGCGCGCGCCAAGTCCGACGTGCTCGTCGCCCAGGCGCGGCGCACGCGCGTCATGGGCAACGCCCGCACGGCGCAGGACGCGAGCAACCATCCGTCGCACGCCGCCACCTTCGACCGCATGAAGCACAAGGTGCAGAAGGCGGAGGCGGTGAACGAGGCGCACGCCGAAATTACCGGCGAGAGTGTCGACGAGCGCTTCGCTTCACTCGAGCGCGAGCAGGAGATCGATCGCTTGCTCGGCGAAATCAAGCAGCGCAAGGGCCTCGGCGCGTAGTCGGAGGGCCGGCGCATGCCCTGAGCGAAGTCGAAGGGTCCCCGCCGGCCCGCCTGGCCTTCCCCCGGACTGCTGGGGTTGCGGCTATACTCACGATCCATGACCTCGCGCTTGGTTTCCTTGCTGCTCCTGGTGATGGTGTGCGTGCCCGTACTTGCACAACCGGCCGCGACATCTGGCGATGCTGACGTGCGGCAGACGCTCGCGAAGTTCGTCCGCGCTTTCGATGATCTGGATTGGGATTCATTCCGTCTCTCGTTCGAGGACGACGCGACGGTCTTCTACCCTCGCGCCTTCCCCGAGCGTGCGGATGGACGCGAGCAGTATGAGAAAGCGTTCAAGATTATCTTTGCGCAAATTCGCGACGGAAAGACAAAGGCTCCATTCATGGATCTGCAGCCGAAAAACCTCAAGATCCAAATGTTCGGCGACCTCGCGATTGCCACGTTCCATCTCGACGACAGGCCGGGATTTCTCAACCGGCGGACCCTCGTCCTTCGTCGTGGACCCGCAGGATGGAAAATCGTTCACCTGCACGCGTCGGAGGTGACGTTGCCGCCGGTGGATCGAAGCAGCCAGTAAATCCGGAGGGTACGCCGTCCTCTTCGGCGAGGTGTCAGCCCGAGCCGTCAGTAGTAATACTTTGTCTTCTTCGCCCACTCCGACTGCGGATACCGCTGGTGCAGCAGGTCGAACGCGGCTTTCGACACCGCCGTGGTTTCGGTTGTCGTGCACCCCAGGTGTGTGGCGCGCACCACTTGTCCCAGCGCTTCGGCGATCCGAAGATCGTCAGGATGCTGCTGCGCCCACGCCAGCGCCTGGTCGCCGAGATACTTCGGCGCTGCCCCCACTTTTGAAAGCTTGGTCCATTCTTCCGTCGCGGCTTTGGGGTCCGTGGCGCTTGCCCACGCCGGGAACGGGAACTCCGGATCGGGATCGACGAACTGTGGGCAAGCTTCGAAGAACGTGTTGCCCCGCCTCGGCTCGCACGGCGGCGCATCAGGCTGTTTGTGCTGGACCGCGAACCGTGCGCCCACATCCGGGCACCACCAGTTGTCCCGCAGTCCGTCCATTTCCGCGAGGGGCTCGTCGCGGTTTTCCAGGCCGGGCCGCACGTACGGACGCATGCCCGGATTCCGCAGCACGATCCAGACCGCCTGGAAGTGTTTTGCGTCTCCGGTGGCGGTGCGGTACTTCTGCATGTCGTTCGCGAGCGGCGGCTCCACTTCAGACACAGTCGATGACAACGCATCCGCGGCCGTGACATCGTCGAGCAGCGACGCCCGAACCCACGCCGCCACCGCCAGCTTGCGGCGCAGCGAGGGCGCGAGCACACCCGGCTTCACTGCCTCCTGCAGATGCGCGATCGACGTGCGCTTGTTCAATACCTCGACGCTATAGTCGTCGAAGTAAATCCCGCCGCCTTCCTTGGGGATATCGGTGTCCTCGTTGCCCGAGTCTCCCGCTTGCGTGCCGACAGCCTTGAGCTGCGCCTCTTTAATAAACGCGGCGAACGTCGGCGCCACGCGCGCTCGTTGTTGCTGGAACAGGTTCGCGGCTGACGGCGGCATCTCGCCTCGCGTCAGGCCGGCCAGCTTCCTTTGTGCTTCCAGCGTATTGAGCTTGGCGCGCGCTTCTTCCAGCCGTCCGGACTGCGCCAGCAGCCGGGCGCTGTGATACTGGGCCGTGAGATACGCTGGCGCACCCTCCGGAATCTTGTCCGCCGCCGCCAACAACTCCGCCGATGCCGGCGACCCCGCAGGTTCCAGCATCAGCGACGCCACCAGCCACGGCAGCGACTTCGTTTCGTGCCACTTGTCGAGCGCGTGTTTCTGCAACTCCTTCAAGCCGGGGACAGGGTGTGGCGAATACTCCAGGCTGCGCTTCTCCGCCGACCGCGACACCGTCCGGATCCAATCCGACATCTCGTCGTCCGGCTCGATCACATCGAGCAACAGCGTGTAATCCTGCAAGTCCTGCCGGAAGTGCTCACCGCCATGCGGCTTCATCAGCAACGCGGCCAATTCCTCCCCGCGCTCGTCTGGATGAAGGCGGAACTCCACAAATCCGAGCAGTCCCTGCGCGGCAGAGTGCATCGGTCGCTGCGCGGGATCCGCCAAGATCGACTTCAGCATTCCTTCCGCCTGTGCCAGGGCTGCTTTGTCCGGCCCGCCGCTCTCGCGGTCCGTCACGTCATGCATTGCCTTGCGGAGGACGCATCGCGCTGCCAGGTACGGCGCCATCACGGACCATGGGGAATTGCGGTCGGCCGCGATTTTCCGGAACTCCTGCGCCGCGTCGTCGTACTTGCCCGCGTAAAATTCGGCGGCCGCGATCTGGTAATCGCGATCGGCGCGCAGCCACGACGCTGCCTTGGCTGAAATCGCGGGCGGCAGCGCGTTCGCGTTCTGCCCGCAATTGGCGAAGACGGTGTCTTGTCCCTGCACCCATTCACGCATGTCCGGGCTCTGCGCTCCAACTTTGCCAATACGATCGTCGAGCGTCCGCGCGGCGTTGCGAAACGCGTCCGCCTGGCAGTTGTTCCACGTCGCGTAGTCTCGCGTGACCGTCGGATCGATCTTCGGCTGGTCTCCCGGCATCACCTTCGCGCGAGCCTCGATCCACTGCGCGATCGCCGGCGATTTCGAGGCCTCGAACCGCGGATCAGGCCGTCCCGTCACGAGCCCATCGAGTTCGACGACGGCAGCTTTCTCGTCTTTATCGAGCGGCACTCCCGCCAACTGCCGATATGCCGCGAACAAAAAACGATACCGGTAGCTGGGCTCGATCACGCCGAGTTTCCCCGACAGGAAACTCTCCAGCGGCGCATCCGGATGAGTCCGGAAGCTGAAGATCGCCTCGTCAAAGAACGGTCCACAGCCGTCGAGGAGGTTCGGCGAAATCAGCAACGTTGCCAGCAGCGGAAAGCCGATCAGGATGCGTTTCCACGTCCGCTTCATCGCATCACCTCCGCTGAGCGCAGAGCCGCTTGTGTCCACGAACGCGGCGCGAACCAGTAGGTACGGCGTGCGCCGGGCGTCATCGCCGGAGGTTCGTCCGTCGAAAGCCCAACGCTTGTCCGGCACAGCGGCTCGCGGAAGTCATCGCCCGATTTCAGTTGCGCTCGGATCGAGCGATCGTCGCGGCCCATGCGGAACAGCATCGGTACGGCCTCGTCCACCGGTAGTCCGCCGATCCAGTCGTCGTCCATGCACCACGACGCCAGCGCCGTGATCGAGATGGGCGTGCGCGGCAACCGCAGCCGCAAGCCTTCCAGGGATTCGCGATAGAACCGCCGCTGCGACGCGGTCGCATCGAAATCGATCTGCACCGCCGAGACGCGAGGCAGATGCGACGCCGCGACCGCGGCATTGACTACTGCTTCTCGCTGTTCCGCCGTCAACGCCGCATTGCGCGCCTCGACTCGCACCACCGCCATCAGCCGCGCATGCGCAGCTACGCGCAGCGGCTGCATCCGCGGACGAACCGAAGTCGCGCTGTCACTGAGCGTGACGGTGCTTGCCAGGAACGCGACCGCCGTCTGGCCTGCGTCGATGAACTGGAGGTTCTCCGGACGCTCCCAAGCCCACAGAGTGGTGCCCGGCCAACCGGAGAAAGAATCGCGCACTACGCGCGTTGGGGTGGAGTGAATGCTCGTAGCGAGCAGCAACACCGAAAGCGCAGAAACCAGCCCCTGCGCGACCCGTTGCCGCCAGAAGAGAGGACCAGCTGTGATGGATTTCAAACCGAACCTGCTGCCGCCGCCTGTGCAGCGAATACTAGCGCAACTTGCGTCTGCAATCCAAACCTTCGCCTCCAATCGTCTAATCTAATGACGATGAAACCCTGGCTCACCCGGATCCTGCTGCTCCTGCTCGCGGCCGCGCCCGCATTCGCTCAGCAGGATGCCTCTGCCATGGAGAGGGAGCTCTTCCGACTCGTCAACCAGGAGCGGGTTCGAGCGGGGCTGCCGGAATTCCGTCTTGATCCCCAGCTCGTCGACGCGGCACGCGCGCATTCCACCTTGATGGCCCAGCACAAGAAGATGGCGCACGACTTCGATGGCGAAGCCGGTCTCTCGCAGCGAATCTCTTCGACCGGAGTTCGTTTCAACGCGGTCGCCGAAAACGTGTCCGCCGTGTGGCCGCACGACCAGCCGAATCCCGCGCAGGTGGCGCACGACGGCCTGATGAGTTCGCCGCCGCACCGCGCCAACATCCTCAACCGCGATTACAACGCGATCGGCATCGGCGTCGTCCGCGAAGGCGAT
>Ga0157369_10000738_pt1 | contig 42144 bp, 34 predicted proteins | sample C25metaG_FD_113461 | JGI IMG/M metagenome (GOLD analysis project Ga0157369, IMG submission 113461) | Corn rhizosphere microbial communities from Kellogg Biological Station, Michigan, USA - C2-5 metaG | ecosystem: Host-associated > Plants > Roots > Rhizosphere > Soil | place: USA: Michigan... | reverse complement strand
TGAGCGCTTCGCGTCGCGGCTCGAACGGCTGATGCAGGCGCCGGCGCTGCTCGTCGGCGCGTATGCGGTGATCGCGCTGCTGGTGATCGTGCTCGTCGCACCATGGCTCTCGCGCGAGATCTTCCCGTCCTCCGGGTCCAACCAGGTCCGACTGCGAATGGACGCTCCGGACGGCACGCGTGTTTCTGTAACCGAGCAGCTCGCGCGCAACGTGCTCGAGTCCGTGCGGAGAGCAGCCGGAAACAACAACGTTGATCTCGCGCTCAGCTACGTCGGTGTGCAGGGCGCATCGTATCCGATCAACACTGTCTTCTTGTGGACGAGCGGACCGCATGAGGCGGTGATGAACATCGCGCTCAAGCGCGGTTCATCGATCGGGCTTGCCGAACTCGAGCGCAAGTTGCGTCACGACCTGCCACAACAGTTTCCCGGGACACGGTTCTCCTTCGATCCCGGCGACCTGGTCAGCCAGACGCTCAGCTTCGGCGCGCCGTCGGTGGTCGAGATCGCAACCATGGGGCCGCAGTACAACGACGTGCTTGGCTACGCGACTCGGCTGAAACAGGAATTGCAAAAGGCGAGCGAACTACAAGACCTCGGCTTCGAAGAGCCGCTGCGATACCCCGTGGTCGACGTGAAAGTGAACCGCGTGCTCGCCGGACAGCTGGGGACAACGGCGGAGCAGGTGGGACAGGCGGTGGTGTCGTCGACTGCATCGAGCCGATTTGTTTCGCCGGCTTATTGGCGTGATCCGCGCTCGGGCGTGAGCTACCAGGTGCAGGTGCAGGTGCCACAGGCGCAGATGACATCGGTCGGAGACATTTCAGCGATTCCGATCGGCAGCACGACCGGAGCGCACCCGCTGTTGAGCGACGTGGCGTCGATCCGTCCGGCGACCGTTCCCGGAGAGCTTGACCGCCAGAACGGGCAGTGGACGATCGCCCTGTCCGCGAATGTCACGAACAATGACCTCGGCCGCGCGACCAAAGCGATCGAGCGCGCCATGAAGTCGGCCGGCGCACCGCCTCGCGGCGTCACCGTGCAGACTCGCGGACAGATCAACGCGATGGGCCAGATCTTCACGAACCTGACAATCGGGCTCGCCGTGGCGATCGGCATCATTCTGCTGCTGCTCGCCGCCAACTTCGAATCGCTGCGCCTGTCGCTGATCGTGCTCTCGACGGCGCCCGCCGTCATCGCGGGCGCGCTGCTGATGCTGTTGCTCACAGGCACGAGCATCAACCTGGAGAGCTTCATGGGAACCATCATGGCGATCGGCGTGGCCGTGGCCAACGCGATCCTGCTGGTCACGTTTGCCGAGAAGAACCGCCGCGACGGCGCCGACGCGAGCACCGCCGCGCGCAACGCGGCCGCGGAACGTCTGCGTCCCGTCCTGATGACAAGCCTGGCGATGATCACCGGCATGCTGCCGATGGCGCTGGCGATCGGCCAGGGCAGCGAGGAAACCGCGCCGCTCGGACGCGCCGTGATCGGCGGCCTCATTTTTGCTACTGCGGCAACGCTGCTGGTGTTGCCGACGATTTTCGGCCTCGTGCAGAAGAACGCGTCGCTGGCATCGCCGTCACTCGATCCCGACGATCCGGCGAGCGCGCTGGCGAATTCCCCGGAGAAAGCGTCATGAAGCTTGCTATCACCGTTTGCGCCGTCCTGCTGCTTGCCGGATGCGATTCGAACAACAAGACCGCTTCGTCTTCCAGCAGCGCGGCTCCGGCACAAGGAGTGAAACTCGCGGCCGTCGAGACGGCAGAAGTTCACACCACGGTGGCGCTGCCGGCGCAGGCGCTCGCATTCGAGAGCGTTGACATCTTCCCCAAGGTGACAGGATTCATCGAGAGCATCGGCGTAGACCGCGGCTCGCGGGTGCGCCGCGGCGAAGTGATCGCGCAGCTCTCGGCGCCGGAACTGGTCGCGCAACGGTCGCAGGCGGAGGCGCGAGTGCAGGCAGCGGAATCGCAGCTCGCACAGGCGCAAGCCAAGCTCGCGTCCGACCAGGGCACGTACTCGCATCTGGCGTCCGCGGCAAAAACTCCTGGCGTCGTGGCCGGCAACGATCTTGCCATCGCCGAGCAGACGGCCGCCGCCGATCGTGCAGGCGTTCAGGCTGCGTCGAACAACGTGCGCGCGGCGCGCGAGAATCTTCGCTCCGTCTCCACGCTGCAAGACTATCTCCAGGTGCGCGCGCCGTTCGACGGCGTGGTGACGCAGCGCAATCTTCATCCAGGCGCGCTGGTGGGGCCGGCGTCGGGCGCAGGATCGCAGCCGCTGGTGCACGTCGAAACGTTAGATCGCCTGCGAGTGGTCGTTCCCGTGCCGGAAGCGTATGCGTCCGGTGTCGCATCAGGGCAGCAAGTGGCATTTTCGGTGACAGGACAGCCCGGCCGCACCTTCCGGGCGCCTGTCGCGCGCATTTCGCATGATCTCAGCCAGAACACGCGCTCGATGGCGGTGGAGCTCGATCTGCGCAACGTCGACGCGGCGGTGACACCTGGCGCGTTCGTCACCGTGCAGTGGCCTGTCCAGCGGCGCTCGGCGACGATGATGGTCCCGGCCAGCGCGGTCACGACCGATCTTCAGCGCACGTTCGTCATCCGCGTCCGCGACGGCAAGGCGGAGTGGGTCGACGTCACGACCGGGCTGAGCACGAATGGAAAGATCGAAGTCTTCGGGAACCTGCAGCAGGGCGACAAAGTGGTGGAAACTGCGACCGACGCAATCCGTCCCGGCACGGCCATCACGGCGCAGGGCAACTGAGACCGAGGTTTCATGAGCCGCGAAGAGTGACTCGAACTGGGAGGTCGCAATTGAGGTTGGGGACTGTGGGCCCGCTAGGATTCGAACCTAGGACCAAGGGATTATGAGTCCCCTGCTCTAACCAGCTGAGCTACGGGCCCGTGATGGCCTCAATTTAACAGAACGGCGGGAGTTCGGCAGGGGTCAGCGGGCTGCCGGCGCTGCGGGTGCGCGCATCGGTTTCTGGGCGGCCTGGCGCGACGCGATGCGGGGTCGTTTCCGCGCGCGGCGAATAAGCCGAACTTCATCTCGACCGGGGGCTGGCCCGGCGTTTACTCAGATCTAAGCCGCTTACGGCGCGGAGCAAGGCTGCGCGGACGCTTATGCGATGTCCTTGCGGAGAAGAGGTTCTCCTGAACCATCCTGCGGCGCGAGCGAGCCGACACCAGTTTCTTGACTGCGAAGATCAGGGCCTCGATGGCAGATTTTTCTTCCATCATGGCCAGAAGGAGAGATCGCCGTGCAATTCGCATGCGGAAGAAGTAGCAAAGAGGACGGCGCCGGCTGCGTCCATTCCGGTTCTTGTTCCAGATTCAGAACAAGCTAGAATTCTCTTCGGGCAGCTTTCACACGGCCTTCCCTGCACCTGTTTCGGCGTGCGCTGCACCGCAGGCTGAAACGTGCGATTCGTACTTTCCACGACTGGGGACGTGTGATACTTTTCGCTCCCCGTTCACCAGGAGCCTGAGTATGACAGCCGGCGCCATGCTGCGCGCGTTGCGCGAAGGGATGGGTCTCACCATCCGTGATGTTGAAACCGCGACAGCGCGCATAGCCGAGAAGTACGGCAACCAGGAGTTCTGCCTGCAGTTGAGCCGCATCTCGGACATCGAGACCAAGGGCGTGGTGCCAAGCATCTATCGGATCTACGCGCTAGCAGTGGTCTACCGCCGCGATGTCCGCGAGTTGCTCGGATGGTATGGCATCAACGTGGACAACTTCATCGCCGATACCACGCTATTGGAGGCGCCGAAGTCGCACCGCGTTGAGGGGCTGGCGGCGGCGGAATCGGCTCGCATGCCCGTCAAGATGGACCCCGGCTTCCATCCCGCAAAGACGGCGAACATCAGCCGGATGGTTGAGAAGTGGGGATCGGTGCCGATGACCTTCCTTCGCCAGTTGGAAGAATCGGACTTCACCTACTTCTACATCGGAACCGAGGACCTGACGATGTACCCGCTGCTGATGCCGGGTTCGTTCGTCCAGGTGGACGAGCAACAGAACAAGATCACGGGCGGTCCGTGGGCGTCTGAGTACGAGCGGCCCATCTACTTCGTGGAGACGCGGGCAGGATTCCGGTGCTCCTGGTGCGAGATCGACGGGGAAAGGCTGATCCTTCAGCCTCATCCTCTGTCACCGCAAAAGACGTCGATCTACAAGCATCCCCAGGAAGCGGAAGTGGTGGGGCGAGTGGTCGCCGTGGCTATGCGGCTCGCCGAATGGAAGCCCGTCGCGAGCGTTCCGCGAGCGAAAGCGATTCGAGAACAAAATTAAGGTGGGCTGCAGTCGCGCCGTCGGTATCGGCAGGCACGGCATTGCGCATGCGCCGCCGCAGGATTGCAAGCGCGCCGTCCTGCCCTTCGGTTTCCGCCGCATTCTCCTGTCCAGCCTCGCGCATTAACTGCTCCAACGGCGTCACCAATACTTCCACGAAAACCTGCGTATGCGAGCGAGCGACGGCTTCGCGCGCGGCGCTCTCGCCATGCGTGCGCATCATGCCCCAATGCTGGTAGCTATCGCCATCGCGTAACTGGACGATGTAGGCGAGCTTCGCGAGACTGCCGCGAATCGCGTCCAGCGTACGAAGCTTGAAATCATCTTCCGGCGATAGAAACGTCATCTTGTTCTACTTTCGGAACCTTGAACAACTCGCGCTAATGGCGAATCGCTAGTCGCGCCAGCAGACATTATCACGGTGCACCCCAGATTCAAAAGGAGCATCACCGTGAAAAAAGCGATCCGAGTCTTCGCCGTCCTGCTGGTCCTTGGCCTTTCAACTGCCACCACGTTTCAGAGCAGCGTCACCGGCGGCGAGCCGATTCCGACTTGCAATCCGCTGGACCCGAGCTGCGTGCCGCAAGTGCCGTCGGCCCGGTAGTAGCTTCGCCTTGTGTTGGGCGGGAGACTGAGATAGTCTTTGCTCCTCTCGCCCCACCATGTTCCGCCTATCCGCTACCGACTATGTCCTGTGGCTTCTGCCGCAGTTGTGTATCTGCATTGTAGTCATGAGGATGATGCGCAATAACATTGTGCGAGAGTTTCCTTATTTCACGGCGTATTGCCTGTTCGAACTAGTGCGGTCAGCAGCGCTCTTTGCGATCGGCGTTCACAGGCCGGTCGCCTACTTCTTTACCTATTGGCCAATCGAAGTCTTCGACGTGATGCTCTCGATCGTTGTAATCCGCGATATCTACTGGAGGCTATTTCGCCACTACCCCGCTTTGCACACGTTCGGAATGGCCATCTTTCATTGGGCAATGGCGCTACTGATTTTGATATCGGCAGTTACGTCGGCGGCGACGACTGGCAAGGAATTCGACCAGATTTCGGCGGCAGTAGTAATTTTCGATCAGGTCGGCTCAATTCTCCGAGGCGGATTGCTGCTGTTACTTCTTTGCATCACCATGTTCTTCCGCATGCGATGGAACTACCGGACCCTCGGTGTTGTTGTGGGCTTTTCGCTTTATCTCTTTGTGGATTTTGCTGCTATAGCAATGCGGCGCAGTGTGGGGCCGGCCGGCGCACACGCTTTCTCGCTTTTGAAGAACATCGGCTACACCTGTTGTTGCGGCGTTTGGGTTTGGACATTCTCGCGTCATCGCTCAGAGGCTACCGACCCATTCCCATATTCCGCTTCGGAGCTCGATAGCTGGAACTCGACACTTCAGAGTATGGTCCGATGATTTACCTCATCCTGATCGGCGTCGTCGCACTTGCGGCATCCGGTACGCTCTTCGTGAGCGGCCGGGGGCTGGTGCGCGATATTTCGGACGTGCGCGAGATCGTCGGTCGGGTCAAGCGTGTGAATGTCCGGGCGTTTCGCCAGTTGCAGGACCCGCGCGACGTGGAGTTTCTGCGAAACCAACTTAACGCCAGCGCGTTCCGCACCTCTCAACGGTTGCGGGCCCGGGCGGAACTGTCGTACCTGGTCGCGATTTTCCAAAATGCCGCCATCCTGGCGAGGGTCGCCGAATTGGCTCGCGCAACGGGACAGGCGGAGTTGGTGGAGGCGGGCACGCGTTTGCTCAACGCCGCCATGCAGGTACGCGTTTATTCTGGAACCGCGATCCTGGGCGCGCTCATCCGTTGCTGCTGGCCTCTCGGCGCCGGCTCCGACGAGATAGTGATCGGGAAATATGAAGATCTGCGCGACCGCGTCGCCGCTGTGGCGCTCCTCCAGTGCCCGGCTGAGTCTTCTGCCGTCTGCAGCGCCGTCTGACCTTACTTCGCTTCGCTATAAGCGGTTAGCACGCGTGGAGAAACGAGTTTCTGGTCCGGAGGCCGGAAGTCTGCTGCCTGCTTGGCTTTCACGAACGCGCTGCGAGCCTCTTCCTGGAGTTGACGGTCCTGAGCGCCTCCCAGGTAATAGCGCATCACCTTGCTCGCGCCTTCGTAGAAGTATGCCAGTCCCTTCTTCGCGCCGTTCACCGAGAGATAGTCACGAATGTGGACATCGGATTCTTCGAACTGACCGTTGTAGAACTCCCCGATGGCGCGCCCCAACATGACGTCGGCTTCCGCGCCGGCCGACTGAGTATTCCCCGCCGGCGCGGCTTCCATCTGCTGCAAACCCGCGCGAGCTTCCGCGTTCCCGGCATCAGTCGCAAGCACGGCCAGGTACTTTCCTCTCGCGGCGCCGATTTGTCCCTTTGACCGGGCGGCGTTCGCCTCTTTCAGAAGCTTGGCGCTATCGACGTGCGGCGCCGGCTGCTTGATCGCCGCCGTGCGGGTGTCGGTCGGGTGTGACTCCTCCGTTTTCGACGGAGTCGTATTCGCGGTCGTCGTCGGGTTGGTTTGCGTGGGTGGCGTTACCGCTGCCGCCGCGGCCTGCGCGGCCAACTGGTTCATCTGCGTAATATTGCCGCGCGGATCGTTCGGGCCATCGGCCTTGATGTTGGCAGCTTCCTGATAGAGAGCGGCAGCGCCTTTGAAGTCCTTCGCGTCGGCCTTCGCGCGTGCATCGCTCATGAGAGCTTGGTATCGGTTGATCTTGTCGACGTAGGATCGCGCGTCCGCCGCTCTCGCGCCGGTGATTCCGCTGAACGCGTCGTGCGCGCGGACGAAATCGTTGCTGTTGTAAGCCTGCACGGCCTGCTGGAAGTTGCGATCGACGGCCGCGGCTGCGCTCTGCTCGGAGCGCAGCGTCGCGATGCGGCTGAGGTCGTCCTTGGCCTGCTCGGCAAGGTCTGGAATCTTGATCTTCTTCAGCAGCTCTTCGGCGTCTTCGAGTTTGCCGTTCTTGATCGCCGCGCGCGCATCCGAGAGCCGCTGGTTGTCGCGGCTCCTCAGGATCTTGGTTTCGTTGTTATACGTCGCGCACTGGGTAGCTGCGTCCTTGTACTTCGGATCTTCGTCCGCCACCGCGCAAAAGAACTTGGCGGCAGCGATGACGTCGCCGGCCGCAACCGCCTGTTGCGCCTTTTTGTAATCGTCGTCCTTCTTCGCGGCGAACGCCGGCGCAGACGCGAAGACCAGCGCCAACAGAGCGACGAAGAGACGCTGCTTAGTGCTGTTTGAGTATCTGATCGACATCGATTTGCTCGAACACAGTCTTGGTGGAATTGCCGGGAATACCATCCGCGGCTTTGACCTGGTCTGCCTTCTCTGTTCCATCGGGGCCGGCAATCACAACTTTGTATTCACCCGGAATCACAGCCACGCGCACCGGCGTGGGCTCATTGATCTGAATGCGCGCGCCGCCATTCGCCGGTTCCAGGTACTTCACAGTGCCCCACGGCACAGCATTGATCTCGACGTAAGCGCTCTTGGCCGGTGGCGTCGCCACAGAAGGCGTGTTCCGGAATGCGAAGATTCCGACGACCGCCAGCACGACTGCAACCGCGCCAATCGCGATCGGCACGATGCTCCGCTTTGCCGGCGCGGCAACTGGCGGAAGAGGCGCATCCGTGGCCGGCGCCTTCGTCTCTTTGGAATCCGCCTTGGCGCCTTTCGACGGCGTTTTGGCCGGGGCCGGCTTGGCCGCGGCGGCCTGCGGCACCGCGATCGTCGGCGCGGCTTCCTGCGGCGCCTCGTAGGAACCTGCGACGAGCGTCGTGGTCGGCGTTCCCGCGGAGATGATGGTCTTATCGAGTTCGGTGCTCTTCTTCTGGCGCTCGAGGGAGCGCTCGGCCTCGGCCTTCAAACCTTCCACCTGGGACTTCAACTCGGCAGGACCAAACGCCATCCACTCGGCTGCGGCGTCCAGCGTTTTGCGAACGCCGGCGTATTGTCGCGCGAGCATGAGGGTACGGGCATCGCGCACGGCCCGTTCCAAGGCGCTCTTCGCCACGGACGCGCGCTTCTTCTCGATCTCGGCTTTGGTCTTGGCGACGTCCGGCGTGTCGCCGTAGTTGGCCTTGCAGCTTTCGACGATCTGCATCGCCGCCTGGAATTCGCCGCGCTCGTATGCGGCCTTCGCCTTGGCTAGCGCTCCTGCGAGCGCCCGCGCCTTCTCCTGCTCCGCGCGTGCCCGCTCCAGCGCAGCTACGAATTCCTGTGAGCGCGCAAAATGCTTGGGGCACGACTCCAGCAACTCGACGGCCGCCTCCGGGTTATGCGACTGGAGCAACTGCTTGGACCGCGAGATGGCGGAGTCGATCTTGCGGTTCAGCTCCTGGACCTGGCGCTCGGCCTGCGCCAGCAGGATGGAAAGCTCGTCGTCGCCGAATTGCTCGTTCTTGTTCCGGAGCAGCACGACGGCCTGCTCATATTCCCCGTCGCGCAGGGACTTCTGCGCTTCCTCCACGGCAGCGTCAATCTGTTGCCGGCGGGCGTATTGCGTAGCTTCTTCGCGCGCGAAGGCGAGCAGTTCCTGGATCTCGGCGGCGCTTTCGAGCTGCGTCTTGGCGTTTTCCAGCAGCTTGACCGCTCCGGCGTAATCCTTGCGGCGCAATGAATCCTTGGCTTCCTGGATGACCTTCGATTTCTTGGTTTCGAATGCCTGGCGCTCGACCGTGTCGCGAACGATGGCCAGCAGTGATTGGAGGCGCGGGTCACCGGGCATCTGCTGCGCGGCTTCTTCGAGAACCTTCAGGGCTTCGTCGCCGCGGCCTCCGTCGAGCAGCTTGCGCGCAGCGGCACTGCGGTCTTCGATGAACCTCTTCCGATCTCCGGCTTCGCGCTGCTTCTCAGCGATGGTCTTCAGCTTGAGCAGGCCGGGGTCCGACGGGAACTGTTGCAGCGCAGCATCGGCCCGCGACAGCGCGCGCTGATAGTCGTCGGTGCTCAACGCGTCCTCGATCTCGCTCGTTGCCTGTTGCAGCTCGCGCCGCTTGCGCTCCTGTTCGCGTCCGGCATTCGCCAGGCTGAGCAGCGCGGCTCCTTCCGGCGCATTCGGATCAAGCCGCTGAACTTCCTTCAGCAGGTCCAGCGCCTGGCTGAACTTGCGCATGGAAATTTCCTGCCGCGCCTGGTCGAGCAAGGTCTGAACCTTCTGCTGGTGCTGGTGCTCGGCCAGCTCATTGCTGAGCGACGAGAACATGGCCTTCATGGCCGTGTCCGAGGGATCGTTTTGCAGCGCCTGTTGCAAAATCTGGACAGCCGACTCGAGCTTGCCGGCCTGGTGCGCCATCTCGGCCTTGCGCAGCGCCTCTTCCGCCTTTTCCTTCCGCTGACGCGCCCGGTCGATCTTGCTCCGCAGCTCGATCATGTCCGGGTTGAACTTTTCCAGTGCCAGCGCCTGATCGACAGACGAGAGCGCTTCGGCAAAGGCGTCGCGCGAGAACGCCTCTTCCGCGTGCGCGCGCAATTGCCGGATCTGCTCGCTGCGATGCTGGTGCTGCAGCTGCTTCTGCACTTCCGCCAGCAGGTCCTTCGCTTCCAGGTGATGGCTCTCCAGCCGCAGCACCTGCTGCAGGATTTCCTTCGCCTTGGGCAGCTCCTGCTTCTGCACGTGCAAGCGGGCCTGCTCCACCTGCTCGCTGACGAGCAAGCGTTTGAGTTTTTCCTGGGCGCGCGACAGGTCGAATGAAAAGTCTTCAGCCGACTGGTAACGATCATCGCGATCCTTGGCGAGCGCGCGATGCACGATTTCTTCCAGCTCCTCCGGATCCGACAGGTACGGCGCCAGCGGCGGCGGCGGCTCGCTGATGATCTTGAGCAAAGTTCCCGCGGTGTCGGGCGCCGCAAACGGCAGCGTGTACGTGAGCAACTCGTAGAGCACGACGCCGGCCGAGAAGACGTCGCTGCGCCGGTCGACCACCTGATTGTTGATCTGCTCCGGCGACATGTAATTGACCGTGCCGACGATCTGGCCGGTACGCGTGAGCGAGTTGTCGCCAAGCCGGGCGATGCCGAAGTCCACGATCTTCACCGTGTTGTCCTTCAGCACCATGATGTTGGCGGGCTTGATGTCGCGGTGGACGATGCTGCGCTCGTGCGCGTATTGCAGGCCGTCGAGCAACTGGACGACGATGTCGAGCTTCTGCACCAGCGCGATCTTGCGCCGGGCCGCGATCATCTTGTCGAGCGCCTCGCCTTCCAGGTACTCCATGACGAGGTACGGAATCCCGTCCACGTCGCCGAGGTCATGGACGATGACAATGTTCGAGTGGTGCAGCATGCCGGTGGACTGCGCTTCGCGGTAGAAGCGCTGCAGGAGGTCGGCATTCTCGGCAAAACCGCTGGTCATCATCTTGATTGCGACCGGGCGTCCGATACGCGGATCGACGGCCTTATAGACGACGCCCATCCCGCCCTTGCCGAGCGTTTCCATCACCTCGTACTTGCCGATTTTTTTGACCTGGTCCGTTGGCATTTAGAATTGCACCCGTAATATCTGGCCGCCTACCCGCACGCTGCTGCCCACCGGTACCGGGGCCTTGCCGCGCACGCGCACGAACGTTCCATTCCTGCTTCCCATGTCCTCAAGGAAGAAATTCTCACCACGCTGGTAGATCCGGCAATGCGCGCCGCTCATGAAGCGATCGTCAGGGAAAGTGTAGGTTCCCTTGGAGCGTCCCCATGCGACCGAATCGTCGGACAACGGAAAATGTTTCGGATCTCCCGCGGCGCCGCCGACCAACTCGGCGATTGGCTCGTTCAGGATGGCCGACAGGTCCACCAGTTGCGTTCCTGTCATTGCAGCCGCGGCCATCGCCAGCGGTTTCTCGTGAAATGTAAATTTCTGCTGGCCCATCACGATTTCGTCGCGGTCCTGCAGCGTGTAGACCGAAATCAGCCTGACAAATACCCCGCGATCGCCGCTCAAATCGTGCACCACGACCTGGTCGCCCTCGACGGCGAAGCGCGCATGTTCGGCAGCCAACTCCGCGTCTCCGGGAAAAGTCCATTCGCCCTTGTGCGAACCAACCGTGAGAACGCCGGTCTTCACTTCCTTCTCGGTGCCGACGCTGCCATCGTGCTTGAGGTGCTGAATGCGAAACGACTTGACCCGCGCTGCCTTGGCCATGCTGACCAGCGTATGCACCGTCGTGTGCGACGCAACCGGCGTGGGCTTCGACTGCCATGCCACTTCGTAAAGATCGCGGCTTTCTTCCTTGCCCTTCAGCGCGAAGCGGCCGATATGCGACAGGCGGAATTCACTGTGTTGCGCGACGCGCTCGCGAACCGTGTCGGAGATGACAATCTGCTCGGCCTGGGTGATGCTCTCCACGCGCGACGCCACATTCACCACGTCGCCAAACACATCATTCGTCTTGACGATCCCGCTGCCGTAATTCAGCCCGATGCGAATAGCGATCCAGTCCGACGGCGGCTTAGGCGCGTTGAAGCGGACCATCGCGTCCTGCATCTCGATCGCCGCGCGCACCGACTCGACGGAGTCGTCGAAGATCGCCATGAGCGAGTCGCCGATGGTCTTGACCACGTGCCCGCGCCGCGCTTCCACGCATTTCCGCAGCAGCTCGTTGCACTCGTCCACCATCATCATCCCGGCGATGTCGCCGTGCTTCTCGAAGTAGGAGGTCGAGCCCTTGATGTCGGTGAACATCACCGTGACATCGCGGCGAAACCTCTCCAGCTCCGAGAGCAACGCGGGATTCTTGCGGGCCGCGGATATGATTTCCGTAACACTGTTTTCGGGCGACATGGACGGGCACAACTTCTGGCTCGCCGGCAGAAATCGAAGGCCGTCCCAGGGTGGTAATGCTCCCAAGGCGGACACACCGGTGGCCGCAGCTTCTATGACTGAAAACGGCGCTAAAGTACCACGAAAAGGACGCCGTTAAAAGGATGTTCGTCGGCTGAAACTGCTTTCCTGACAAGCAATTAGGGCTCCCGGCCAGCGGCCAGGAGCCCTTTGGAAGGTGAATCCGCTACCAGTTGAAGCGAGCGCTGAACTGGACTTGGAACGGTTCGTGCGCGGACTTGATCTTGCCGAAGTCCGGATTCACGGTCGATCCATCCAAACTCAACGCGCTGATCGGGTTGTAGTAATTCGCGCGGTTGAAGAGGTTATAGAACTCGGCGCGAATCGTGAACAGCTTCCCTTCCGCCACCTGGACGCCCTTCTGCACCGCCATGTTCATCTGGATCAGGTTCGGTCCGGTGAACTGGTTGCGCTCGGAGTTTCCGGTGCACGGCTTCAGGATGGTGCCGCTGAACAACTGGAACGACGGCGTGTCCGTAGTCGAACGGGCGACACCGTAGTTTGCGGCGCATGCCGCGTCCTGCGACGGCATCGCGAATTGTTCGCTGCTGATGGAGTGATTCGGATCGTTGTAGTTGATGTTCGGGAACGAAAGCATCTGGGCGCGCTGCGTCACCTCGCTCCCGACCGGGCCGGAAAACACGGTGAACGGCTGACCCGACTGCGCGACCAGCGTTCCGCTGAATTGCCAGAATCCGAACCAGTTGGCCGCAGTGTGGCTGGCGTGCTTGAGCAAGGGCGCGTCCCAAACGTAGTCGAGCACCAGGCGATGCGACATGTCGAAGTCCGATCGGCCCCAATCATCCTTCAGGAAGTTAGTCGGATCCTGCGGCAGCGTGTAGCGGCTGACCAATGCCTGACTCTGGCCAGTGGTGGTCAGGGCCTGTCCGAGCACGTCGGAGCCGAGGGTCAGACCGTGCGCGCTCGGGTTGGCGCCGCCGCCGAAACCGCCGCCTGAGAACGGCACGCCGAGCGCTACCGGCTGGATGGCGAAGATCTCGTTCGACAGCGTGATCGGGATCAGCGGGAAATTGGCGCTCGACGCGTTGTCGTGCGAGCCCGAATAGGTGTAAGTGGCGTTGAACAAGAGACCGTGGAATTCTGCGGCGCGGACGCGCGCCATGAACGCGCGATACGTGGAGTGCGCCCGGTTCTGCAATGACATGACCGGACTCACGCCGTCGCATCCGAAGCTGGTCTGGTTGCCGGCTGAGTCGAACTGCGGCGGATTGACCGTGCAGAACCACTCGTTGTTGAAGCCTGCATTGCTGACAACCGGCAGGCGCTCACCGAGCGTTTGCAGGTAACCGGTTTCCACGGCGATGTGATTCGTGACTCGCTGCTGCCAGCTCAGGTTCAGCTGCGTCGTCATGGGCGAGTCGTAGTGGTGCGCATCCAGGGCGTAGACCGCCATTGGGCTGCTCGCGGCCTGCGCCTGCGCGATCGAGTTCAGCGTCGGGTTCAAGATGTTCTGCACGCTCGGAGTCGTGAAGTAACCCGGGTTCACGCTGGTGTTGCCGAGCCCGCACTGGTAGCAGCCGAAGTACAGCTTGCCGTTCACCGGGCTGATGTACTGCTGGTAAAACTGCTGTCCGTAAATGAACTCGGGATTGGCGAGATCGAGCGACGTCGGCCGGTTATACATGAGCTGCTCGGTGTAGCTGAGCGGCTCCTGGTTGAAGAACATGCCGAAGCCGCCGCGTAGCACGCTGGCGCCGTTGCCGAAGATGTCCCATGCCACGCCCCCACGCGGACCAAAGTTATACGCGGTCGCGCCCGGCAACTTTCCGTTGCCCGTAGGAGAACATCCCCAGCCGTACACGTAGTTGGCGACCGGGTAGATGCTCGCGGCCGGGACGGGCTTGCCGGTCTTGCATGCATTGTTGAACGGGTCGACCACGGTCGTGCTGCCGACCTGTACCAGGCCGTTGGCGTTCGGATCGTAGTTCCAGATCCTGTTGTTGGCCTCCTGCGGCGTCGAGAAGAAGTCATAGCGGACGCCGAAGTTGGCGGAGACTCGCGAATTCACGCGCCACATGTCCTGGAAGAAGCCGCTGGCCGAGAACGAGCTGAAGCGTCCCGAATAAGCCGACGGCTGCCGCAGCGCATAATCGAACGAAGGCGTGCTAAACGCCGAGAGTGGGGCGTTGATAAAAGGTGATCCCACCAGGATGCTGCTCATGCTGTCGCTGGTGAACTCGCCGATATTGCTCACGTTCATCAGCCCGCGTGAAAACGCGGCATTCATCGCGCGATCCTGGAGATACCGGTAGCTGAAGCCGTACTTCGTCGTGTGGCGTCCGTGCACGTGGCTAAGGTTTTCGTCGATCAGCCAGGTGGAATCGCGGTGTTGTCCCGGAGCGTTGAGCGGAGCGCCGAGGCGGGCCATTGGGAACTGGCCGGAAAGGGATGGCACCTGGTCGAAGTAGTCCACCGGCGGCACGCCCGGAACGCAATTGGTAGCTGTGGCATTCGGACACGCCAGGAGCCAGTAGCTGTCGATCCAGTTGGCGAACGCGCCCGTCTGCTTGGTGGTCGCGCCGCTGTACTGCGGATCGAGCCCGGCCATGCTGACGGTCATCATCTGCTTGGTCGGGAAGCCGAGCGCGCTGGCGTCGAAGCTGGCGTCCTGCGGCGTTTCGTTCACGCGGAAGCGCGTGAAGCCGAGCCTGGTCTCCAGCGTCGCCTTCGGGTTCAGGACGTGCGTGTTCGTCAACGTGATGTTCTGGTTGAAGGCGTCGCGGAAGGCGCCGTTGCCTGGATACGCACCGCCCGAAGGCAGCGTGTCGTCATGCAGCTGGTTCAGGTCCTGGCCGGAATAGCGGAACGACCATGACGTGCGGCTGCTCTGCGTCCAATCGGTTCGCAGCAGGCCGTTGTGGACGTTCGTATAGTTCGGCGCCTGTCCCTTGAAGAACTCCAGCGCGTTGGGCACGCCGATGACATTGGCGGCCGGGAACAGCGCGAGCACCTTCTGCGCCATCGTGTAATTGCGGTTCGTGGAAGTGAAATGGTATTGCGTCGCGTTCGGCAGTCCCGCGGCGAACAGCGGGTTGTACGTCTTGTCGAAGGTGCTGGGTACCCGTTCGAAGATCTGGTTGGGATTGTCGATCTTCGTTCCTTCGTAACTGCCGAAGACGAACAGTTTGTCCTTGATGAGCGCGCCGCCCATGTTCAAACCAAACTGCTTCGATTTGAACGGCTGACTGCGGCTGTCATTCGCCGCCAGGATCGAGTTGGGATCGAACAACGTGTTATTGCCGAAGCCGCCAGTCGCCGAACACGCGTGCCTGCCGCCGCCGGAGCTTCCGCTGATGGAATCCGTGCACCAGCCAAAATGCTGCGCGGTAGCGACGTAAGAGTTGTAGCTGAGCGGCGCGAACGTATCGAGCGCGGGCGTGGCGGTGCCGGCGTAAGCCGCGGCCTTGTCGAAACCGCTGCCGTTGTAAACGGAGAGCGGGCTGTTGGCGTTCAGCGCGTCATCGTTGAAGTATCCGAAGGCGCTGCCGTGGAAGCCGTTCGATCCGCGGCGCGTCACGATATTGATGACGCCGCCCGAGCCGCCGCCGTACTCCGCGCTGGCGGTTGACGAAATCACTCGGAATTCCTGCACCGAGTCGTTCACCTGGAACGGGATCGCCTGATTGCTGCTGTGCGCAACGTTTTCGACACCGTCGAGCAGGAACATATTGGTGTCCGGCCGCGAGCCTCCGATACTGAAGGTCGCGCCAGCCAGTCCCGAACCCGCTTCCACATCGTGCGTATTGGGCGTCAGCAGGCCGAGAGCGAGGAAGTTCCGGTTGAACAACGGCAAGAAGCGCAGTTGTTCTCCGGTGATTACGCCGCTGACGGAGGTAGAGATCGTCTCATTGGTGACCGCCGCGGCCGATTGCTCGTGCACTTCACCGGCGTTGGCGGCAACCGGAGGCTCTTCGCGCAGAGGAGGAAGGATGCTCTTGTCTTCGCCGACCGCGATGGTCAGACCGACCCGGCGCGCGACCATCGTGGTGTCGTGAAAAGCCGTGAGGCGGTAGCCATCTTGCGGCGGCACCTGGGTGAAGGTGTAGCTGCCGTCGTCGATCGTGGTGACCTCGCGCTCGAAGCCCAGCGCGGGGTTCTCCAGGACCACCCTCATCCCTGCCAACGGCTTGCCGGTGCTGTCGTAAACGCCGCCCGTAACGGTGGCATTCTGCGACGCCGCGAAACAAGTACCAGCCCACATCAACAACACTGCCAGCGTGATCGACCTCTGAAACCTCATAACGCCCCCTTAGCGGTCCCATCGCCGATCTGCCCTGATGAACTGCACGCACGGCCAGATTGCGGCAGAAACCCCAATTACCCTGCAAAAACGTGATCTAGTGCTTCCTTAATTCGCGGTAGTTATCACTAAACCGCGGGTGTGTCCAAGGAAAATCCGCGTGCCGGGTGCACTCTAAAAACACCGCGGTTCAAGATGCTTTTGCTTCCACGCGCTGGATGGCACCAAACCTGCCCTGGTAGTCGTCTTCCGACCAAATCGGGCGGTCCAGGTCGTGCCACGGATCCAAAATGATCCTTGTCTTTTCGGGAAAGGTGACACGCTCAGCGGCGCGGTCGCACATCCACGTTCCCACGGAAACATGTTCCAGCTGAATGCCGCGTTGCTTGCAGCCGGTTTCGGTGAACCACTGCACGATCCAGGATCTCCACTGGTCGCAGTCGTAGGCGGCGCCGCGCGCCTGCGCGAGAAACTCGCCGGCGCATGCATTCGCCTGGGGCTGCCTATGCGAACGGTGAAATGCCTTGGCCGCTTCGGTGAAGGCCATGGAGAAGCCGCGCTCGATGTCCGACGCCGGCCGCCATGCCGGACGCGAATCGTTCTCCGCGGCAGTCGCCGGCATTAGTCCGATGAATTGGCGCGGTTGGTGCGTCAAAGGCCAGAGCGATCGCAGCCCCGCTGCGTCGACCGGCGCTCCTTCGGTTCCGGCTTCCAGCATCCATCCATCCGCGCTGCGGGAATAGGTCGCGGAAAATCCTGCGGGACCTTTCCGGTAGAACACCGACAGCCGCTTGCCTTCCACCAGGCTCTGGTAGGTAAATGCGCCGTCGTTGGAAACCAGTTCGCAGTACAAGCTGCGCTCGTCGCGGCGGAAGAAGACGTTGTATTGCTCACTGAAGGCGCGCACGAACGCCTCGTTCCCACGCACAGTGGCGCGCAAGGTGAACTCGCCCGGACCGGTCGTCGTCGGATGGCTCTTTCGCACATCATCGAGTTGCGACGCGGCATCCATCAGCATGCCCGTGTCGAACTGCCGAACGCCACCGATGTCACGATTCATGCGTGTCCTCCGCGCGGGGGGAGCACGCCCGTCAGGACAGGCGTATCCCTGCGAAACTGGCCATTTGGGGGTCGAGCGACGCGAATTCTAATCTATGCAGGCTCAAATGCAATCCTCCAAGCGGCCCAAAATCGGCCTAGTCCACCGTCAGTCATGGAAGCTGCCGGACTGATTGGCGAACCTTGACTTTTCGGAAGAACATCGGGACAGACCCGCCCCCGCATTCATTCACAAAAAGTTGTAAACAAGTTCCCGAGTCGGGCGTCTATGCATGGAGACGGAGGAGTGTCGATGGCCCTCGAAATCGTGAGCACTCTCTGGCAAGACATCCGATACGGCGTTCGTCTGCTGACGAAAACGCCGGCTTTCAGCGCCATTGCAATCCTCACTCTCGCGCTCGGCATCGGCGCCAACACCGCCATCTTCAGCCTGATCGACGCGGTCATGTTCCACGCGCTTCCGGTCACGCAGCCCAAGCAGTTGATGGTGCTTCGATGGACCGCCAACGCGCGCCCGAAAATCCGCTCCCAGAGCAGCTACGGCGACACCGCCCGCATCGAGGGATCGAAACCCAACGGCACCTCGTTCTCTCGCCCGTTGTACCTGGAAGTCGAGAAGTCCGGGGTCTTCGAGAGCGTCGCCGGTTTCGCCAACGCCGGCGCGGTCGAGATCAGCGGTAACGGACCGGCTACCCGCACGCGCGCCCAGGCGGTGACCGGAAACTTCTTCAGCACGCTCGGGATTCGCCCCGCGGTTGGCCGTCTTCTTCAGCCTAGTGATGACGAGCCTTCCGCCCCGCCCGTGATCGTCCTCAATCATCTTTACTGGCAGACGGCGTTCGGCGGAGCGCCTGACGTGGTGGGCCGCACCGTGCGCCTGAATGGTACGGTCGTCACCATCGTCGGCGTTGCCGAGCCGAAGTTCCTCACGCTGAGTTTTGGCAACGTTTATGACTTCTGGATGCCGATGCACTTGCGTCCGGGCTTCAATCGCAACGTCGCGCGCTCCTGGGACGACCCGGCTTACTGGTGGATGCTGATCATAGGCCGGCTCAAGCCGGATGTTCCCGCATCCCAGGCCCAGGCCGCGCTGGATGTCGTCTTTCGCAACCACATGATGCGCGGCGAAAAGCCGCTCTCGAAGGAAGCAGACGCACCGCATCTCCAGCTCGTCCCTGCTCCGGACGCGCTGGTCGGCAGCAGCGGCACCTATCGTGACCCGCTGCGCGTGCTCATGATCGCCGTCGGCATCGTGCTGCTCATCGCCTGCTCCAACGTCGCCGGACTCATCCTTGCGCGTGCCTCCGGACGCCGCCGCGAAATCGCGATTCGTCTCGCCGTCGGCGCCCGCCGCTCGCGCCTCTTGCGCCAGCTCCTGACCGAAAGCGTCTTGCTTTCGCTGGCCGGCGGCATGCTTGGCACAATCTTTGCCTGGTGGGGCGCGCGAGCCCTCGTCGCCATGATCGGCAGTTCGCAGGACCGCCCCATCGGATTCGGCGCGGCTCTCGATCTTCGCGTGCTCGCCTTCACCGCCGCCATTTCTATGCTCTCCGGCGTGATCTTCGGGCTCGCACCCGCGCTGCGCTCGCTCCAACTGGACCTCACACCCGCGCTGAAGGAAGGCTCCGCCGCAGCCGGGTCGCAGCATGGAACGCATCGCTGGTTCAACCTGGGCAACGCGCTCGTCGCCGTGCAGGCCGCGCTGGCCATCGTGGTGCTGGCTGCGGCAGGATTCATGGTCCACACGGTTTCGAATCTCAAGAATCTCAATCCCGGCTTCGATACTCGCAATCTCCTCACCTTCGAGCTTGATCCGGAGACTGCCGGCTACAAGGACAGCGCCGTCGAAAATCTCTACCGCGATCTCCAGCAGCAGATCGCCGCCATGCCGGGCGTTCTCTCCGTTTCTTACTCCGAATCGGCTCTCCTTGCGCACAGCTGGAGCCGTACCAGCTTCCGCTCTAACAAGATTGGTGAGGGAAAACCGGAATACCGCGAAGCGGACTGGATGCCCATCGGTCCCGACTTCTTCAGCACGCTGAAGATTCCTCTCATCACCGGACGCCTCTTCACGCCCGCCGAGCGCGAGCAGGCGCTCCAGAATGACGCCATGGATCTCGCGCGTCGCCAGGCTAAGCCCGGAACACCGCAACCGCCGTCGCCGACGGTCCCCATCGCTACCGTCGTGAACCAGGCGTTCGTGAAAAAGTACTTCCCGAACGTCAATCCGCTCGGGCAGCAGTTCGGCGCCGACGACGGCAGCGATCCCGACCGTCCCGACAAATCGCCCGGCTTCCTCATCGTGGGCGTTGTCGGCGACGCCAAGTACGAGAGCCTTCGCCGCGACATCGATGCCACCATGTACGTGCCGATGACCGGCTCGTTTGCCGGCTTCGAGATTCGCACGGCAGGCGATCCGAAGGGCCTGATCCCGGCGCTGCGCTCGATGATCAACCAGCGCGATGCCAATCTGCCGCTGATCGACATCAAGACCCAGACCGAGCGCATCGAGAATCTTGTCTTTCGCGAGCGCATGATCGCGAACCTGTCGAGCCTGTTCGGCGCGCTGGCGCTCTCGCTCGCATGCATCGGACTGTACGGCTTGTTGTCCTATGAAGTGACGCGCCGTACGCGCGAGATCGGCATCCGCATGGCGCTGGGCGCGCGTCGCGGCGACCTCATCCAGATGGTGGTCACGCGCGGAGTCGCGCTGGTTCTCGCCGGCATCGCCGTTGGCATCGTCGGCGCGGTCGTCATCGGACGCCTGCTTAAGTCGCTGCTCTACGGCGTGAGCGCAGGCGATCCGGTAACACTCGCCGCTGTCACCGCACTCCTGCTCGGCGTCGCCGCGCTGGCTGCATTCTTGCCCGCACGCCGCGCCAGTAGCGTGAATCCGGTGATCGCCCTGCGTTACGAGTGATCACTTCCCTCTATGCCGGCGGTCCGCAGTTGACCAGTCCCGAGGGGAAGTTTTACCGGCAGCTCCAACGGAAGGCGCCATGAAAGTCCCGATCATGCGCTTCCAGACGTACTAGTAGTTCCGAAGCGGAACGCTGTGGAGGTCCTAACTGCCGGGGTGGGGTGGCGGGATCGATCCCGTCGATCCCGAAATCTAAAGGACTTAGCCGAACAGATCCCGGGTCGAGTCCGCCTGTCAGAATTCCCGATTCAGTGAACAGGAGGCCGGCGGGGACGCCTATCCATGGACTGTTCCCTGAGGGGTGCCCCCCATCGATCAGTTGAAACAAAGGAGTTAGCGCGGTCGATCAGTAGAGATCAGTAAGTTGTCAAAGAGCTGAGTTCCCAGAACGGTACCCAGTGTGGGTATCGCTTGGGAGAGTAGCGCGAGAGCAGAAGAAGTTCGGTGATGGTGGATACGGGTTCATGTAATCAGAGTCGTTGACAGAGATGCCGTCGCGGCGAGGTGCGAATCCGAACACATGCAGACAGCGTCGGCGGGTCGGCCTGAGCCCGCCGAGGGCGGCGGGCCTCCATGCTGAAGGATTGCGGGGGGCGACAGTGCGATTGCGAACGGTTCTGATTGAGAAATGATCTTCTCTGAGGAGAACGAAATGCATAGGTCCTTCGCTTCGCTCAGGATGACCCGTCTGAAATTGCCCGCTTCGCGGGCTGATGTGATTTTGGGACTCTCAACCCACGGCTTACGCCGTGGGCTATGTTCTTTCGCCCGCTTCGCGGGCTGAGTTCGCGCCGTCATTCCGCGCGTTCGTCGATTCCGATCAGGAAAGCTTTGGGTAACGGTTCGCGGCTGTCGATGGGGAGTTCAGGCTTGCGGATCTTGCGTCCCGCCCACTGAATGTACTTTGCCGTCGTAATCTCGGCTCCGGTCGCTCCGACGACCGTTCCGCGCGGCTGCGCAATCTTCAAGTGTGTCACCGGGCCGTTCGGCAGCGGGCGCAAATAAAGATGCAGGCCGGCGCCGAGCGCTCGGATCGATTTGACCTCGAAGCCGGCGTCGCCTAACTCCGTGCCCCACACTTTCACCCGCACAGTCTTGCCCTTCAGCGGCGACAGTTCGCCGGCGAGGCGGCTCACTGGGCCGAACAGATTCGCGCCCGCAAGAAACAGGATGAACGCGACCGCCGGCGCAAGCGGCCGTCCGAAGCCTTGCGTGCTCGCGACCGCAAGCGCGATCGCCGCCACGATCAACACCGTGCCGATAATCCTGCGCATGGTTGCAGTTTACCTCGCATCGGTGGAGCTGCGCCCTAAGCTAAACTAGCGGTTTGGCTCATAACGACCACTCCGCCGTAATCAATGCTCGCGCCGTTGCGCGGCTGCGCGCCGGACACGTGTGGGTCTATCGCTCCGACCTAGTACAAGCTCCGAAGACAGAGCCGGGCGCTCTCGTCGATGTGCGGGACGAGCGCAAACGCACATTCGGCTCGGCTTTCTACAGCACGACGTCGCAGATCGCGCTGCGCATGCTGTCGCCGCAGACCGCGTCGGCCGTCGGCCCGATTCCCGAGCTGGTTCGATCGCGGCTCGTCGCCGCATGGGATTACCGGCGCAAGATTGTGCGCGAATCGGACGCCTGCCGCGTCGTCTTCAGCGAGGCGGACGCGCTGCCGGGCCTGATCGTCGATCGATACGCAGATCTCGTCACCTTCCAGGTGCTGACCCAGGCCTTCGATCAGCCGCAGCTCCGCGAGACGGTGCTTGGCTGGATACGCGAGAAGCTTTCACCGGCGTGCATTCTCGAGCGCGTGGACGCGCGCATTCGCCAACTTGAAAGCCTGGCGCCACGCGAGGACAGCGTTGTGTTCACCCGCGATGGCGAGTCGCCACGCACCAGCACTGAGTTCCACATGAACGGCGTGCGGTTTCGTTACGACGCCGCGGGTGGACAGAAGACCGGTGCGTTCCTCGATCAGCGCGAGAACTACGCGGCCGCCGAACGCCACGCGCGCGGCGACGCGCTCGACGTGTTCTGCTATCAGGGCGGCTTCGCGCTGCACCTGGCGCGGGTGTGCTCGCAGGTGACGGCTGTGGACAGTTCTCGTCCCGCGCTTGAGGTGGCGGAGCAGAATGAGAAGTTGAACGCCGCAGGGCGCAAAGGTCCGGAGATTGAATGGATGGAAGCCAACGCCTTCGACCTGCTGAAGGATTACTCGTCCAATGGAAAACAGTACGACACGATCGTTCTGGACCCGCCCGCGTTCGCCAAATCGGCGCGCAACCTGCCCACGGCGATGCGCGGATATAAGGAGTTGAACCTGCGCGCGCTGAAGATGCTGCGTCCGGGTGGGACGCTGGTGACATGCTCCTGCTCCTACCACGTGGAGGCTCAGCTATTCCTGGAAATGATGGCTTCCGCGGCTGCGGATGCCCACCGCAGCGTGCGAGTTCTGGAGCGCCGGGGCGCCGCTTTGGACCATCCTGCCGTGGTCGGAATCCCGGAAACTGACTACCTGAAGTGCTTTATCTTCCACGTAAGCTAAACATAATAAATGAGATAATCTTGTGTAAAGGTCTATGCCTTTGACTTGACAACACGACACTCATATTTTATGCTTCTTATGTGCTCATGAGAACATCGAAGGCAGCAGAGGCCGCAACCGGCCTCGCAGATTTACCCGATATCAGAACCGAAGCACATTGAGGAGGCTAGAAATGGCAATTACCCGTTGGGATCCTTTCCGTGAGTTCGCGACGCTGCAGAACCAGATGAACCGGCTGTTCCAGGACTACCAGCCGACGCGCACCGGCCAGACCGGCGAAGAGTTCATGACCACGGGCACGTTTGTTCCGCCGGTGGACATTTACGAAGACGAGCACAACATCACGCTGAAGCTGGAAGTTCCGGGGATCGAGCAGAACGACATCGATGTTCGCGTGGAGAACAACACCCTGACCGTCCGCGGCGAGCGCAAGTTCGAGAAGGACGTGAAGGAAGAGAACTTCCATCGCATCGAGCGCACGTACGGCTCGTTCAGCCGCTCGTTTACGCTGCCCAACACGGTGAACCCGGAGCAGGTGAACGCCGATTACACGAACGGCGTGCTGACGGTAACGCTCGCCAAGCGCGCCGAGGCGAAGCCGAAGCAGATCAAGGTGAACGTCGGCACGGGGAAGACGATCGAGGCAGGAAAGTCGGCCAAGAGCGCAGCCTAAACGGCCCGCGCCGAATCTGATGAGGGGAGGCGGCGCGCCTCCCCTTTTTGTCGTTGGTCGGTGGTCTGTGGTCGTTGGCCGGACGCGTTTAGCCAACGACCACAGACCAACGACCACCGACGCGAAGCGAAGTTTGGAGAATAGAGGACGCACATCATGGCGATTCGTTGGGACAAATTGACGGTGAAAGCGCAAGAAGCGGTGCAGCGGGCGAACGAGCTCGCATCCGAGCACGGCAATCCCGAGTTGCAGCCGCTGCACCTGCTGGCGGCGCTGGCGGAAGACGCCGAGGGCGTCGTGGTCCCGGTGTTGCAGAAGGCGGGCGCGAATCCCCAGGCGGTAGCGGGCGAAGCTCAGCGCGAGATCGAGCGCATGCCCAAAGTGTCCGGCGGCGGCGCCATGCAAGCGACGCCTTCGCCCGCGGCGCAGAAGGTGCTGGAGCAGTCGTTCAAGCAGGCCGACGAGATGAAGGACGAGTACGTCTCGACCGAACACATCCTGCTGGGAATCGCCAAAGCGAAGAACGACGCGGCGGCGCAGATCCTGAAGAACGCGGGCGCGACGGCCGACGCGATCCTGAAGGCGCTGACGACGGTCCGCGGCTCGCAGAAGGTGACCGACCAGAATCCCGAGGGAAAGTACCAGGCGCTGGAACGCTATGCGCGCAACCTGACCGACCTGGCGCGTCGCGGCAAGCTCGATCCGGTGATCGGACGAGATGAAGAGATCCGGCGCGTGGTGCAGGTGCTTTCGCGGCGCACGAAGAATAATCCGGTGTTGATCGGCGAGCCCGGTGTGGGCAAAACGGCGATCGTCGAAGGGCTGGCGCACCGCATCGTGTCCGGCGATGTACCGGAGGCGCTGCGCTCGAAGCGCATTGTGTCGCTCGATCTCGGTTCCATGCTGGCGGGCGCGAAGTACCGCGGCGAGTTCGAAGACCGGCTCAAAGCCGTACTGAAGGAGATCGAGGACGCACAGGGACAGATCATCCTGTTCATCGACGAGCTGCACACGCTGGTCGGGGCGGGCGCAGCGGAAGGCGCGATCGACGCCAGCAACATGCTGAAGCCGGCGCTGGCGCGCGGCGAGCTGCGGTGCATTGGCGCGACCACGCTCAACGAGTATCGCAAGTACATCGAGAAGGATGCGGCGCTGGAGCGGCGCTTCCAGATCGTGTTTGTCGGCGAACCGAACGTCGAAGATACGATTGCGATCCTTCGCGGCCTGAAAGAGCGCTACGAAGTGCACCACGGCGTGCGCATCAAGGATTCGGCGATCGTGGCGGCGGCGACGCTGTCGCACCGCTACATTTCCGACCGCTTCCTGCCGGACAAGGCGATTGACCTGATCGACGAGGCGGCTGCGTCGCTGTCGATCCAGATCGGCTCGGTGCCGACGGAGATCGACCAATTGGAGCGCCGGGCCACGCATCTCGAAATCGAGAAGCAGGCACTGGTGCGCGAGAAAGATCCGAATTCGAAGGAGCGCCTGGCGCTGGTGGAGAAGGAACTGGCGAACGTGCGCGAGCAGGCGAATGCGTTACGCGCGCGCTGGCAGGAAGAGCGCGGCGCAGTGACGCGCGTGAAGGAGCTGAAGGCGAAAGTCGAACAGCTTCGTCACGACTTTGAGACCGCGCGGAACCGCGGCGACTATGAGAATGCGGCGCGAATTCAGTATGGCGACCTGGCGCAGGCGAATGCCGAGCTGGAGAAGCTGAATCGCGAGAATGGCGCGGCTTCGGCGTCGACGACGCGCATGCTGAAAGAAGAAGTGGACGAGGAAGACGTGGCGCGGATCGTCAGCAAGTGGACCGGCATCCCGGTGTCGAAGATGCTGGAGGGCGAGGTCCACAAGCTGGTGGAGATGGAGTCGCGTCTGCGTCAGCGGGTGGTCGGTCAGGACGCGGCGCTGGAGCGGGTGGCGAATGCGATCCGGCGTTCGCGCGCGGGGCTGAGCGACCCGCGCCGTCCGATCGGGTCGTTCATCTTCCTGGGCCCGACGGGTGTCGGCAAAACCGAGCTGGCGCGCGCGCTCGCCGAATTCCTGTTCGACGACGAGCACGCCATGATCCGGATCGACATGTCCGAATACATGGAGAAGCACGCGGTGTCGCGGCTTATCGGCGCGCCTCCGGGATACGTGGGCTACGAGGAAGGCGGCCAGCTCACCGAGCAGGTGCGGCGGCGTCCGTACTCGGTGGTGCTGTTCGACGAGATTGAGAAGGCGCATCCGGACGTGTTCAACGTGCTGCTCCAGATCATGGACGACGGCCGGCTCACTGACGGCAAGGGCCGCACGGTGGACTTCAAGAACGTGGTCATCATCATGACCTCGAACCTGGGCGCGGCATACCTGACGGCGGCTGCGCTGAGCACGCCCGAGGCGTACGCCGAGGCGCAGAAGCAGGTGATGGTGACGCTGCAGCAGAGTTTCAAGCCGGAGTTCCTGAACCGCGTGGACGACGTCGTCGTGTTCAACCCGCTGGGCAAGGAGCAGCTCACGCGCATCGTGGAGCTGCGGCTCGAGGACCTGCGGCGGCTGCTGGCGGATCGCAAGATCAGCCTGGAGCTGACGGACGCGGCCCGCGAGCTCGTCTTCGCCGAGGGCTACGACGTGCAGTACGGCGCGCGTCCGCTGAAGCGCGCCATCCAGAAGCTGATACAGGATCAGCTGGCGCTGAAGATCCTCGACGGCGAGGTGCTGCACGGCGATCACGTGGTGGTCGATGCCGATGCGCGCGAACACAAGATGATGTTCAAGGTGTCGCACCGCGTCGGGGCCGAGAAACAGAAGGCAAAGAAGTAAAGACGTTAACCGTGGTCGGTGCTCCGTCCTTCGCGGGGCGAGCGCCGGCCACGGTTTGTTTTCGAAGGAGCAGCATGCAACAGGATCCGTGGTGGTTGTGGATTGCGGTGCCCGCCGCGCTGGCGGCTTTTGCGGGCTTCCTCTATGTGCTGGGCCGTATTCTGCGGCGCGCAGGCGTCGGGAACCACGAGCGCGCGAGCCGTGCGGGTGCGGCGGCGCTGGAGTTGCAATCGATCTTCGAGCCGTCAAAGCGCCACGTGATCGAAGCGCGACAGCGAAAGCACGCAGAGGAAGATGCGCAGGGTGATCCGCCTGCAAACGATTAGAATTACCTGCGGTCAGCGCCTGTTTCAGGAGATCCCATGTTCGAGTGGTCGCACGATCTTGACTCGTCTCTCACGAAAGCCAAGGAGCACTTCAAGCCGCTGCTGATCGATTTCAGCGCCGCGCCCGAGTGAGAGGGATGCACTCGGCTGGATGCCGAGACTTATCCCGATCCGCTGGTGTCAGCGTTCGTGACCGAGAACTTCGTTCCGGTGAAGGTGAACGTGAAGGAGCATCGCGAGCTCTTCCGGCCGTTCACGGTGAAGTGGACACCGACGATCCTGATCGTCGATCCCGATCGCAAGGAGTTCTTCCGCCTCGAAGGCTACCTGCCGGCGCACGACTTCCTGGCTCAACTTCTGATAGGGCTCGGGCGCACGCTCTTCCTGCAAAACAAGCCGAAGGACGCGCACAAGTTCTTCCGTCGCGCCGCCGATGAGTTCGCCGACACCGACTTCGCTTCGGAAGCCGAGTACTGGGCAGCGGTCGCGCAGTATCGAGCCACCGCCGATCACAAGTTCCTCGACGAGGTGGCCGGCGTGATGGCGAAGAAATACCCGAAGTCGAATTGGACGAAGCGCGCCAGCATCTGGGCGCATTAAGGCATCGGGTAATCGCAGAATCTTAAATCGGGTAATCGGAAAGACGGACGGCGGCGTAGAGGCGCTTTGCGGATTGTCCGATCACCTGATCGCCAGTTGGTCACTTCAGCCTGTGACTCCACTCACAGCTTCCGCCTCGGACCTGGAGTCTGATAAGCGCGAGGTGCTGTGTGTGGACTTTGAGCGCCTTCCTGCTGGGCGTAGTGCTGCTGGTGGTGGGCGGCATCGCTGTGTTCACCTACCTTCGTTACCGCGGCGCTCGTTTCGTGAAGTGCCCGGAAACCCACACGATTGCGGCGGTGACGGTCGATGCCGGTGATGCGGCTTGGTCGATCGCGATCGGCAATCCGCACCTTCATCTCTCGCAATGCACGCGTTTTGAGGGTGCGCCGACATGCGACCAGGACTGCCTGCGCCAGATTGAGTTCGCGCCGGAGGATTGCCTGGTCCGCAACGTGGTGTCGCACTGGTACAAGGATCGGCAGTGCGCGATGTGCGGGCAGATGTTCGGCGAGATTCACTGGCATGATCACAAGCCTGCTTTGATCGATCATGAGGGCCGCACCGTGCAGTGGAGCGACGTACCGCTGGCGAATCTTGTCGGCTATCTCGACACGCACCAGCCGGTGTGCTGGAACTGCCATATCGTCGCGACATTTCGCCACGATCATCCGGAGTTAGTCACGCTTCGCAAAGAGCGGTAGGCCCGCGTGTGAGCTGCCGATTCCTTGCACAACCTTCGCACCTTCCTTTTCGTCTGACAGGAGAGGGAGGTTTACGAATGGCTGCAAAGAAGAAATCGCGCTCTTCAGGAGGCCGCAAGAAGTCGTCCGGCCGGAAATATGGCAAGAAAGCGAGCAGCGAAGTCCGGACTGAAATGCGTCATTACAAGCAGAAAAAGCACGGCAACCGCGTGAAGAGCCGCAAACAGGCGATCGCGATCGGCCTGTCGAAGGCGCGCAAGAAGGGCGCAAAGGTGCCGCGCAAGAAAGCGGCCTGAAAAGCGGCAGGACTTGAATGCGCGCGGCGCTTGGCTGCGCGCTATTTCTTTTTCTGGGGCTTGGAGTCGGACTTCGACTCGGACTTCGATTCGCTCTTGGTGTCGCTCTTGGAATCGGCTTTGGATTCCGACTTCGAGATTTCGGCGGAGCTCTCGATCTTCGAGTCGCTGTCGTGCTTCGACGAAGAAGAAGACCCGCTCGAACCCTTGCGGGCGTAGTCGGTCACATACCAGCCCGATCCCTTGAACTGCACCGCCGCCGCCGTAATCACCTTCTCGAGCTTGCCGCCGCACTTCGGACACTTCTTCACCGGCGGGTCGGAGAACTGCTGGATCTTCTCAAACCGGTGATGGCACTTCTGGCACTCGTATTCGTAGATCGGCAAAGACGTGCTCCAAATCAGGGATCCCCTCGATTCTAACCGCTTTACGCTTTACGCTCTATGCCTTACGCCAGATATGCGCCGACAAGTTGGCGTACAGCGTAAAGCGCGTAGCGTAAAAGCGCCTTTGTTAGACTTCCGGCATGAGCGACGAAGTCGCGCTGGCTCCCGGCCTGTACTGCGTGGGCACGCCCATCGGAAACCTGGAAGACATCACGCTGCGCGCCTTGCGCGTGCTCAAGAGCGTGGACGTAATCGCCTGCGAAGACACCCGCCAGAGCCAGAAGCTCCTCAATCACTACGGCATCACGACCAAGACCGTCAGCTATCACGAGCACAACGAAGCCGAGCGTGCCGTCGAACTCGGCGAGCAGCTCGCGCAGGGCGCGCGCATCGCGCTGGTCAGCGACGCGGGCATGCCGGCGATCTCCGATCCCGGCTACCGGATCGTGGTCGAGGCGGTGCGGCGCGGAGTGGCCGTCATTCCGATTCCAGGCGCGTCGGCGTTCGTCGCCGCGTTGTCCGCAGCCGGCCTGCCGACCGACGAATTCAGCTTTCGCGGATTCCTCCCGGCGAAATCCGGAGCGCGGCGGACCGAACTGGAGAAGCTTCTCGCGGCCGAGTACACGGCTGTTTTCTACGAAGCGCCGCACCGGATCGTGGAGACGCTGGAAGACGCGGTCGAGATTCTCGGGGCATCGCGGCCGGTTTGCGTCGCCCGCGAGCTGACCAAGATCCACGAGGAGTTTCTGCGCGGCGGCGCCGACGACGTGCTGAAGACGTTAAAAGCGCGCGGGGACGTCAAGGGCGAGATCGTGTTGCTGATCGGCAAGGCGGAAGAGCCTGCGAGCAAGAGAAAGGTCGCGAGTAACACGGCGGCCCTGCGCGCTCGGCTCGAGCAGCTCATGTCCGAGCAGAAGATCGACGAGAAAGCCGCGCTCAAGCTGCTGGCAAAGGAGCGCGGCGTGGGCAAGTCGGAGCTGTATCGCGAGCTGCAGAGAGCGAAGAAGTAAAGCGTTTCTCGTTTCTGGTTTCTCGTGGTTCGGCACGAACCGCATGCGCACTAATCGAGAAACGCGGAACGAGAAACGAGAAACCGCTCTAATCGAACTGAGTCACCGACAACACGTTCCCGTCGGGGTCCTTGAACCACGCCACCTTTGCGCCGCTGGGCGACGTCCAGACGCCGCGCTCGTCCTGTCCCGGCATTCCGTATTGCTGAAACTCGACGCCCTTCTTGGTAAGTCCGGCGACCGTCTTAGCGATGTCGCGCACTCCCCAGCCGAGGATCGTGAACGGGTACGGCGTGTATTTCGGAACACTGGCGACGCGCAGCATGGTGCCGTTGGCGTCGAACTCGAGCGCGAACTTGTCTTTGCTGATGAGCTTGAGACCGAGCACGGATTCGTAGAACTTCTGCGCCTTCTTGGCGTCACGCGTTGGGGCGAACGCCACGATGTTGGATGATCCCAGCATTTCTCCTCCTGTTCGAGAACGGCTGCCGCCCCTCCGGGGCTGCAACTAGCAGGTGTGGTCGTGGATGATCTTCCAGCCGTCGGGGAATTTGCGGAAGACCAGCGTGAAGACCCCGCCAAGGTCCTTGCCATCGGACATCTTCAAGTGCCAATGCCCGCCGACCCAAGCCATGTCGCCGCTGGGATGGATCTCGAGGCCGGAGAAATCCAGCTTCCCCATCTCCGTGCCGGGGGACTGGTAGCGCTTCTGATAGCGCGCGAGGGTCGCGTCCCATCCGCTGGTCACTCCGTTGCCGGAGTAGAACGTGAGCTCGGGCGAGCGCCAATATCCAGCCATAAATCCGGGCAGATCGCCGCGGTTCCAGGCTGCGACTTGGGCGTCGAGGACGCCCCGGATCGCCTGGTCGGCGCCCGAGGCTGGAGCCTTAAACGCGGCTCCGGACGCGGCCTGTACGCCTAAAAGCACCAAAATCAGTGCACTAGCGAGCTTCTTTCGCATCTGCGTAACTCTCCGAGAGCAAACTTATGGCATTGACCCAATGGTTACGTTGACCCTGCGGTGCGGTTGCAGTAGATTGCACTCGCTTTCTGGTGTTACCAGCCTTCTCTTCCTGTTGGCTACCACCGCCCGGGGCCGAGCCATTGAGCCGTAGTCTGGGCGGAAACGCAAGTGTGATCGAACCGAGGACGACGTGTCACAAGGGGCTCCTGTCATTCAGACCATAGGGCGCTACAAGGTGCTCGGCGAGTTAGGCCGCGGCGCGATGGGTGTTGTGTACAAGGCCGAGGATCCGAACATCGGCCGCACCGTGGCGCTCAAGACGCAGCGCCTCGACGTGCAAGGGGAAGAATCACAAGAGCTGCTGCGTCGCCTCCGCCAGGAAGCGCGTTCCGCCGGGATACTGAACCACCCCAACATTGTCACCATCTACGACGCCGGCGAGCAGGACGCTCTCTTTTTCATCGCGATGGAGTACATCGAGGGCACGACGCTGCAATCGATGCTCACGCCCGGCAAGCCCATGCCCCTTGATCAGGTGGTGGAGATCGCGCGCCAGGTCTGCGCCGGCCTCGATTACGCGCACCAGCGGCAGATCGTGCATCGCGACGTGAAGCCGGCCAACATCATGATTACGCCCGAGGGCAGCGCCAAGGTCATGGATTTCGGCATTGCCAAGACGGGCAGCGGCATGACCAGTGCGGGCCAAGTGCTCGGCACGCCGAGCTACATGTCGCCCGAACAGGTGAAGGGCAAGCCGCTCGACGGCCGCTCCGACATCTTCAGCGTCGGCGTGATTCTCTATGAGGCGGTCACCGGCCAGAAGCCATTCACCGGCGACAACATCACCACCATCATCTACAAGATCGTCAACGAAGAGCCGATTCCGCCGCGCGATCTCGACTTGAGTGTGCACCCCGGCCTCAACAAGGTGATCACGCGCGCACTTTCCAAGAACCTCGACGAGCGATATCAACGGGGTTGGGACCTGGCACGCGACCTGGCGAACTACAAGTCGCTGGCGGTAGATGCTCCGGTGGACGATGCCAGCGACAAGACCGTCATCCTTTCCACCCAGCAGTTGAATGCGCAGTCGATCGCGGCAGTAGCAGGCCAGGAGTTCACCACCGGGCCGGCGCCCGCGATGGCGTCAGCAGCTACAGCGGCTGCTCCGGCAGTGGCGGTGGCAAGCGCGAAGGTCGTGGCGGCGGCGCCGGCGAAGATTCCCGCGGCCGCGGCGAAGCCTCAACCGATTACTCATCCCAAGTCGCCGCTACCGATGGTGCTGATCGCGGCGGCGCTGACAGTCGTGGTCCTTGCGGGCATCGGGCTGAATTCGTGGCGCAAGAACAAAGCTGCGCAGCAAGCTGCGACGCAGACCGTCGTGCAGCAGCCAGCCGCTCCGGCGCAGACGCCGCCCGCTCCGCCGCCGGTCGCAGAGCAACCGAAAGCGACGCCCACCGATCAGCAACCGAGTGCCACCGCGCCGGCTGCGAGTACGCCGACTCAGACTACGTCCTCGACCACTCCGGCTCCGCCGAAGAAAGTCGCCAAGGCGCCTGCAAAGTCGCCCGCCAAAACCGAGACTAAGACTGCCGCCGTGCCGACGGCACCGGTGATTACGCCCGCGCCCCTGACATTGAACGGGCAGCTGAGAGTCGTTTCTATTCCGGTCGGCGCAGACGTCACGGTCGACGGCAAGCCGCAGCCGTCGCAGACGCCGCTGACGTTGCCCGAGATGGCGCCCGGCGTGCACACCGTGGTGATCAGCAAGACAGGTTTCCGCCCTGAGACGCGCAACATCGAAGTGAAACGCGGCGACCGCGCGCAGGTGAACGCCATCCTCGTCTCCAGCATGGCGAGCGTGACGCTGAACAGCACGCCGGTCGGCGCTTCGGTGTTCGTCGACGGCAGCGAGACGGGCAAACTCACGCCGGCGCAGATCCAGGTGCCGGAGGGTTCGCACAAGATCACGCTGAAGCTCCAGGGGTGGCACACTGCCGAGACGAACGCCATGCTGAAGCCCGGTGATGCCTTCAGCTTCGCGCCCGTCTTGAGCAAGGACAGCGCCGCCCGGCCGTTCGGATTTTTCCGCAAAGTTTTTGGTCCCGGCGATCCCGCGACCAAAGGAACGCTCATCATCCGCACGCGGCCTCCCGGCGCGACGGTGCTGGTGGATGGAACGGAAATGCCGCGGAAGACGCCGATCCCGCGCGCCCCGATGGAGCCGGGCAAGTACCACGTGACCGTAAAGCTCCAGGGCTACAAAACCCTCGAGCGGGATGTCACGATCGTAAAGGGTCAGGTGGTGGACCTCTCCGGCCCGCTGGAGAAGCAGTAGCGCCATGGCGCGGCTGATCATCTCGTCCCCTGACGGCAAGCGCGGCATCTTCGAAATCGCCAAGCCGCTGATCAGCATTGGACGAGGCGTGTCCAACGACCTGGTGTTGAACGATGGCAGCATCTCCCGCCTCCACGCGGTGCTGAAACAGGTTGACGGCGAAATTCTGATCGCTGACCGCGGCAGCACCAACGGCGTGCTGGTCAACGGCAAGCGCATCACCGGCGATACCCAGCTCAACAGCGGCGATACAGCTCATCTCGGGCGCTTCGAGCTGCGGCTGGAGCAGATCGACGACGCGAAGCTCGTCGTGCAGAAAGCCGTGATTCCGTCGACCGTCAAGGACATGCTTGACGCCAAGCCGGTGAAGGAAGCGCCCGGCGTCGACCAAGACACGCACGCGAAGCTTGCCCGGCTCGAACGCGAGAACTACCTTCTGCGCATGCTGTACGACGCCGGCAAGGCGCTCAGCGGCAAGGTTTCGATCGACGACATCGAACAACAGGTGATGTCGCTGGCCTTCCGCGTGGAAGGTGTGGAGCGCGGCTTCCTCATGTTCTTCGACGAGAAGGGCGAAATTGCGCGCCAGACCGAGGTCCGTTACCGCACCGCGCCAAAGAACGACCAGCCGCAGATCATCCTCAGCAAACAGATCATCCAGCGGATGAAGGACGAGCAGCAGCCGATCCTCATCCAGGACGCCACCGCCGACGAGCGCTTTTCCGGCAGCGAGAGCCTGCGCATCTCCGGCCTGCGCTCGGCCATGTGCGCGCCGCTGGCCAGCAGCGGGCGTCTCTACGCGCTGCTGTATGTCGACAATCTCGAGCGCGCGTCCGCTTTCACCCAGGAAGAACTGAACGTCTTTTCCGTGGTCGCAGCGCAGGCCGCGGCGGCCATCGACAACGCGATGACGCACACCCAGCTCTCGCAGCAGGCGGTGCAGCGCGCCGCACTGGAGCGCTTCCTCTCACCGGCAGTGGTGGAAATGGTGGCCGCGCATCCCGACGAGGTGCGCCTGGGCGGCGTCGCCAAGGAAGTCAGCGTGATGTTCACCGACATCCGCGGATTCACCACCATCTCGGAAAAGATGGCCCCGGCCAAGGTGGTGGAGATTCTCAACGATTACTTCACACGCGTCACCGACGTGATCTTCGGCAACGATGGCACGCTCGATAAATATCTTGGGGACGGCGTCATGGCGGTTTTCGGCGCGCCCATCTCGCGCGATAACGACGCCCGAAACGCGGTACGCGCCGCGATCGAGATTCAGCGGCTCATGGTCCAACTGAACCTCGACGCCGCCGAGCGCGGCTGGCCGGAGTTGAGAATCGGCATCGGCGTAAACACCGGGACCGTGGTCGCGGGAAACATCGGATCGCCCAGCCGCCTCGATTACACCGTGATCGGCGATACCGTAAACGCCGCGGCGCGTCTCATGGCACTGGCCAAGGCGGGAGAAGTGCTCATCTCCGAATCGACCGCCAGCAAGCTGGATAAGAAGGACTTTCACCTTACTGCCCTTGAACCGCTGCTGCTTCGCGGCAAAACGCAAAAAATCGGCGTCTACAGCCTCGGATGGCAGGAAAAGGCCGCCGCTAAAAAGTAAGAAAACTGCGCTCACCCAGCCTTTTCTCGCCCGTCTATCCGCCCGTGGAGGCACGCCTATGAAGCGCCTTGTTTCGCTGCTCCTACTTTCCCTGCTTGGACTGGCTGCGTTTGCCGCGTTTGCCCTGGATCCTGCCTACAACGGGCAATGGATGGTGGATCCCTCGCGCGATCCTGCCAAAGTTCAGCTCACCTTTCGTTACACCGATCCGACTTCGGATTGGAATGGCAGCTGGGGCAGCAGTAGCTGGGGTCACACAATTTTGCGGTCAGAGTTGCCGGGTATCAGCGATCAAGACCTGAAGTCCGGCGGCACGAAGGTTTCGTTCCAGATCGTCCGCGACGCGGGCACGTTCAACTGTGAAGGCTGGGCGGCCAACGGCGCGGCCTCCGGACATTTCACCTTCGCACCCAACGCCGGCTTCCTCACCGCGCTCAAGGACCGCGGATTCGACCAGCCGACGCCGCGCCAGCAATTCCATCTCGCGCTGAGCGGCATTCACCTCGCCTTCATCGACGAGCTGCGCAAGGACGGCTACGCGCCATTCGACACCGATCTGCTGGTGAAGCTCGCCACCCACGGCGTCACCGAGGACTACGTGCGCAACATGAAGGCGGCGGGCTATCCCTTCCACGACGTGGCTGAGCTCATCAAGATGCGCGACCACGGCGTCACGCCCGAGTACATTGGCGAGCTCAAGACTGCGGGATACATAAACGTGACCGCGTCGGACGTGCTGCGTGCGCGCGATCACGGAGTTTCTCGCGAGTTCCTCCAAGGCTGGCAATCGAGCGGCTTCAAGAATCTCGATCTGAACGACCTGGTAAAGCTTCGCGACCACGGCGTCACGCCGGACTTCGCCGCCGAATTCTCTTCGCTCGGCTACAGCGGTTTGTCAGTATATGAGCTGCAGCGGCTGCGGGACCACGGCGTGAGCAAGGAGTACGCGCACGATGTGAACCAGGCGGGCTTCGGCCGCGTGCCGATCGACGACCTGGTCCGGCTGCGCGATCACGGCGTCTCGGTTGACTTCCTCGAGAGACACCGCAGCGGCTACTCGATCGATTCGGTCATCCGCCTGCACGATCGCGGCGGCGTGGAAATGAACTAACGACGTGAACTAGCTGGAACTGGCAGGGCGGAGTGCCTACTCCGCCCTCAGCGCCACCATGGGATCGGTCCGCGTCGCTCTCCACGCGGGAATGCTGCTGGCAAGCAGCGCAACGCCGGCAAACAGGATCGCAACCGCGATCAGCGTGATGGGATCGCGGGGCGCCACCGCGAATAACAATCCACTGATGAGCCGTGCCGACACTACCGCACCGATCGTTCCGGCAACGATACCCGCCAGCGCGAGCGACGCTGCCTGCCGCAACACCAGCGAGGCAATCGTGCTGCGCGACGCGCCTAGCGCCACGCGGATCCCGATCTCGCGCGATCTCTGCGCCACCCAGTACTGCATTACGGCGTAGATGCCGAGAATCGCGAGCGCCAGACCCAGCACGGCAAACGATGCCGTCAGCACCGCGTTGAATCTGGTTCGAGCCGTGCTGCGATGGATCTGCTCTTCTATGGTCCGCACATCGGTGATGGGCTGGTCACGATCGATCTGGTCCACTTCGCGTCGCACCGCCGCCAGCATCGCGCCCGCATCCACCTTGGTGCGCAACACCAGCGTCATCGACACCCACGGAGCCTGCCTGTATGGGAAGTAGAGCTCCGGTTCGACGTCGCGGTTGAGCGCGTTCTGCTTCAGGTTCGGGATGATCCCGACGACCTCGCGCTGGATGTCGTCGCCCGAGCTGGCAATGTGTTTTCCGAGCCCATCCTGGCCCGGCCAGTAGAGATCGACGGCCTTCTGATTGACGATTACTACCGGGTGCGACCCTGGGGCATCTGCGTCGGAGAACTCCCGGCCTTCCATTAATCCCACGCCCAAAGCGCGGAAGTAGTCGGGACTCACATGCCGCACCCGAATCACGGGGTCCCCTTTCGCGCCGAGTTTCGGATGACCTTGGCCGTACATGTACATGGCAAAGCTTCCGGCGCCGAGCGGTTCGTAGCTGGTCGCGCCCGCCGCTTCGACTCCGGGAAGCACTCGCAGGCGATCGAGCAGTTGAGTGAAGAAGCGCTCCTGCAGATCCCTCGTGTATCGCTCACGCGGAAGCGAAATCCGCATCATGACCACGCGCGTCTGGCCGAAGCCAGGGTTTACGTCCCTGAGCCGCAGCATGCTTTGCATCAGCAGCGCCGCGCCTGTGACCAGCATCAGGGCAAGCGCCACTTCACCAGCCACCAGGACAGCACGCAGCCGGTTTGTGCCTCGCGCGGTTGCCGAGCGCAATCCATGCAAACCAGCAGCGACGTTGGCGCGGCTGCTTTGGATGGCGGGCGCCAGGCCCACCAGCAGCGTCGCCACCAGACAAAGCCCAATCGCAAACAGAAGGACGAGCGGATCTATCGCCGCATGCGCCAGCCGTGGAATGTCCGCGGGAGCCGACGCGCGCACCAGGTTCAGCGCCCAGGCGGCAAATATGATCCCCAGCACGGTCGCCGCCAGCGAAATGACCAGCGACTCGGCGATCATCTGCGCCGCCAGTCGCGCGAAGCTCGCACCCAGCGCGCGCCGTATCGACATCTCTCCCTGCCGCGCGGTTGCGCGTGCCAGCAGCAGGCTGGCGCAGTTGGCGCACGCGATCAGCAGCACCAACCCGACCGCGCCGAACAGGAACAGCATTGGCACGCGCACGTCGCCTAAAACGTTTTCGCGCATGGAAACCGGGAAGAGCCGATACGCAGTTGCGTCGACATTGGCAGGAAACTGCCGGCTGTAGGCGTCGTCAATGGCGGCCATCTCCTGCCGCGCGGCATCGAGCGTCACGCCCAGTTTCATGCGCGCCACCAGGAACAGGAATCCCGCGCCGTTCTGAATCTGCACCGGAGTCATGGTTGCAACGGCGGTCGGGTCCGGCACCAGCACGTCGAACTCGCGATCGGTGAAGTCGTACGCGAACGTCGGCGGCAGCACGCCGATGATCGACATTTCGCGCCCGCCGATCAGCACGGTCCGGCCGATCACGTCCGGCGCGCCGCCGAAGCGGCGCTGCCACAAGCCGTGGCTGATGATCGCCACCGCTGCGCTCGATCCCGGCTGGTCTTCCTGCTCGGTGAAGTTGCGTCCCTGCGCCGGCAAGATACCGAGCACCGGCAGGAATGACGACGTCACCCGCGCACCGTAAATGCGCTCAGGAGCTCCGTTGCCCGCCAGCGCGAATTCCGTCGAGTAAACGGCAGCCGGCGTCACCGTCCTTGCGGTGTCTCGAATCACCTTGTACTTGATCCAGGAAACTGCAATGCCCGACACGTGCGCCTTCGTGCTCTCGGCGGAGAGGAAGAGAAGGCGGTCGGAATCCGGATACGGCAGCCCGCGCAGCAGCACCGCCGAAACCACGCTGAAGACGGTTGTGTTGGCGCCGATTCCCAGCGCCAGGCTGAGCACGCATGCCACCGCGAAAAGTGGGCGCTTGCCCAGCACGCGCGCGCCGATCCGCATGTCCTGGAAGAAAGTGATCACGTCCGTCATTCAGCAATTCATCGTCCGAGATTGGGGGCGTAAGTCTCTCAGAATCAATCGGGAAGCGGCGGCGAATTGCCGCGAGTGTGCGCTAACGGTCGGCGTCGTCCGAAATCGAACAGGAGGGCTCGTCGGATTATCCCTGGGAGGCGGCGCCACGGGACGCTGCAAAATACCGCCCGACAATGTCGGCCATCGCCGCGCCGAGCTTCGCGTGCTGGTCCGCGTCGAGATGCACGCCGTCGATCTTGCTGACGCTGACCACTTTCCCGGCGTCGAAGAAGCCGCAATCCAGTTCCTTCGCTACTTTCTCCAACTCGCGCGGCAGGCCTTTCGACTTCTGCTCGGCGCCGGCAAACTTCTCCGCCATTTCGCCGCGAGGTGACTTGGTGAGCGGCGGCGCAACAATCAGGATCGGCGGCACCGCCATTTCTGGTTCGATGGGCGCGCGCCGGACAGCACGCACGAGCGCCGCCGTCCCCTGCGCCGATTGCCAGGGATTGGTGTTGTGCGCCACCTGGAAGTCATTCGTACCGAGCATGAGCACCACGAGCGCGAGCGGCGAGTTCACCTCGATGCGCTGCTCGAAGCCGACGAGCCCGTTACGCCCCGGCTTGAACGGGTCGTCCCAGACCGTGCGACGGCCGTTAAGGCAATCTTCGATCAGGCGCACCGAGTGGCCGCTTTTGATTAGCGCTTGCTCCATCACTCCGGGCCAGCGGCGGTCGAATTCAAGACGCTTGCGGCTACCGGGAACGATGCCCCACGTCAGCGAGTCGCCATAGACGAGGATCTGCTGCATGGCTGAAGTTTAATGGACGCTGGAAGGCGTGTCATCGCTGCAGGCCGCGCGCCCAGTCGGGCGACTGGTCATTCGGCATGCCTTCGAACGACGCGAGCGTGCGCCGGCTCGCAACGTCGTGCAGTTCGCAGGTGACGCCCCGGTCGCTGTGCACGGTTCCCGAGCAGAACGCGATCTGGACGCCATCCTTCCAGAACTGCCATTGGTAGATCATCATTCCCGAACGAAAGCGCCGCACGTGGCCGTTGCGGTAGATGGTCACGACCAGCGGGATCGGATACGAGGTGCAGCAGTTGGGAAACATCTCTGTCCATCCCACCGCGTGGCCGTCGCGCGATGCGATGAACTCCCCGTGATCGACCTGGTCTCTCTCCTCCGCGACAGTGGTGTTCTTACCGTTCTTGAAAACCACTTGCACGGTGCCGCGAGGGCAGGAGATCGCGCGCTCGATCTCCTGCGCCTGCGCGGTGACAGCGCAGGTGATCACAATGAGCACGCACAATCGGAGACGCGACTTCATACGAACTAACGGGAGTTATCGGAAGGATTCTACGCGCGCTTCTTGCCCTTTTTGTCCTGCTCTTCCCACGGACGCACCGGACGCTGGGCGGCGGGCTTGTCGCGATCGACCACGCGGTCGTAAACGTAGGAGTCGCTCACGCTGCCGATGGCTTCGTTGTAGAGCGTGGGAATATCGGTGGCGGAGCGGAGTTCTTCGTTGAACTCGCGCAGCGCGGCCAGGTGCTCGGCGGTGGCGGGAATCTCGCCCTTGGTGGTCTTGAGAAACTTCTGGTAGCCGCGATCGACCAGGCGCGCGATCTCGCCGCGGATCACGTAACCGGGACGCGCAAACAGCCGCACACTGCCGTCGGCTTCTCGCTCGATCGCCGCCGACACATTGTTCTTCTTCAGGAACACACGGTTCTGTACGCCCGGGGCTTCGAGCACGTCGAAGCCGTTCCCACGCAGCCATTCGACCGCGGATTCGTAACTCGGTTTGTCTTTTGCTTTGGCCATGTCATCCTTGACGCGGCGCTGGTCCTCCGCGTCCCTGCTGAATGGAGTCTCTCTCCCAATGCTGCTGTTGCCTTGAGCAGGAAATACCTTTTATAAATCAGAACCCTTCACCGTGCACGTGAATCCAATCGCGTGATACGCCAACGACTTACTTCGCATGACTCCAAGATTCGACAACCTGGCCCGCTCTGCGCGTGCCGCGGCGCAACAGAATCCGCGCGCCGCCGGCGAATCGGTGCTCGACCGCGTGGGCAACACGCCGCTGCTGCGCCTCGATTCGATCTCGCGCGAAGCCGGCGCGACCGTGCTCGCAAAAGCCGAATGGGCGAACCCCGGCGGATCGGTCAAAGACCGCGCAGCGGCGGCTATCGTCGCCGATGCGCTGCGTAACGGCAAGTTACCAAAAGGGGTCAGCCTGCTGGATTCCACCAGCGGCAATACCGGCATCGCGTATGCCATGATCGGCGCGGCTCTCGGAATTTCCGTCACGCTGTGTGTTCCCGACAATGTCTCTGTCGAACGCAAGCGCATTCTTCGCGCCTATGGCGCGCACGTTATCTGGACCGACGGCGCCGAAGGATCCGACGGCGCCATTCGCCGCGCGCGCGAACTGGCCGCCGCGAAACCCGATCGATACTTCTACGCCGATCAGTACGGCAATCCCGCCAACTGGCAGGCTCACTACCACGGCACAGCGGAAGAGATCTGGGCGCAGACCGAAGGGGCGATCACGCACTTCGTCGCTATGCTCGGCACCACCGGCACCTTTGTCGGCGCGGCGCGGCGACTCAAAGAATTGAATCCGAAGATCCAGTGCATCTCGCTGCAACCGGACTCCGCGTTTCACGGCATTGAAGGTGCGAAGCACTTGGCCACCGCTATCGTTCCGCCGATCTACGATTCCAAGCTCGCGGATCGCGATATCGGCATCGGAACCGAAGCGGCTTACGCCATGACGAAGCGCCTGGCGCAAGAGGAAGGTTTGCTGGTCGGAATTTCTTCCGGCGCCGCAGCCGTCGGCTGCCTGAACGTCGCGCGTCAGATTCCCGAGCCTGACCGCAACGATGCGGTCATCGTTACCGTGTTTCCCGACTCAGGCGTGAAGTATCTGAGCGAAAGATTCTGGGACGAGTAGGACAATGTCGATTGAGTTATTGAGCCATTGAGTCAACGAAGAACGAATTGGCTCAATAACTAATAACTCAATTCTGAAGCCATGATGCGACTGACCAAATCCCTTTACGACGAGCTTCGCCGCCACGGCGAAGCCACGTATCCGCACGAGTGCTGCGGCATTCTGCTGGGGAACGCCGAGGGGGACACGCGAGCCGTGCTTGCGACGGTGCGTTGCGGCAACACGCGCGACGATTCGCCGCACAACCGCTATCACATCGATCCTTCGGAACTGGTGCGAGCGCAGCGCGAGGCGCGGCAGAAGGGGCTCGACATCGTCGGCTTCTACCACTCGCATCCCGACCATCCGGCGCGCTGGTCGCCCACCGACTTCGCCGAGGCGCACTGGATCGGCTGCTCCTACGTCATCACCAGCGTGGAGAAGGGCCGCGCCACGGTGACGAACTCGTTCGCGCTCGCCGGAACTTCCGAGGACGACAAGCACTTCGTCGATGAGCCGATCGAGGTCGGCCGGCCCGCCGACAAGCCTTCCTAGCGGCGTCTCGCATGGAGAAACGCCGCGCCCGGCACCGTATTTCTGAAACCGAAGGCTCCCGCGCCTCATCAGAACTTGATAACCTATTGATCCAGAGGTGGTATGAAACCCGCGACGTTGAGCGTCAACATCCCTACTCCGCTGCGGCAGTATGCCGGCGGCCAGCCGGCCATCGAGGTCGAAGGCAAGACCGTGGGTGACGCCCTCGGCAGCCTTACCCGGCAGTATCCTGACCTGAAGAAGCACCTGTACAACGATGACGGCAAGCTGCGCGCCTTCGTCAACGTGTACGTGAACGACGAAGACATCCGCTACCTGGAGAAGGACAACACTCCGCTCCAGCCGGGCGATAACATCAGCATCATTCCGAGTATTGCCGGCGGACGATGACAACGGGTCATTGAGTTATTGAGCCATTGAGTCAATCAAACCGATTCGCTCAATGACTCAATA